>Ga0081539_10001367_pt1 | contig 42276 bp, 40 predicted proteins | sample TabmetS4T2R2_FD_71023 | JGI IMG/M metagenome (GOLD analysis project Ga0081539, IMG submission 71023) | Tabebuia heterophylla rhizosphere microbial communities from the University of Puerto Rico - S4T2R2 | ecosystem: Host-associated > Plants > Roots > Rhizosphere ... | reverse complement strand
GGGGGGGGCGGGAAGAAGCCCCGGGCCCCCCCCCCCCAGGCCGCGATCGAACCAGCCTGCCCCGCCCATGCGCCGCTGGCCGGCGCTGCCACGAGATAGCGGTCGCCATTCGCCGGCGATGGCGGCGGCAAGCCGAGATCGCGGTCGAGCAGGCTGATCTGCACCAGCGCATCCAACATGCGGAGAGCTTCGTTATGTGTGACGTGCTTCTGCGCCTGCGAGCCGGCCAGGTAGGGCAGTGAGAGGTTCGGGGTGTTTTCGTCGGACATTGGGTGCCTCGATGGTTTGTATGTCCGCAATGTAATGTTGGCCGCAGGGGGGTGAATAAAATCGCCGATGCAAAAAACGATGTTCCGCTTCCTGATGCGCGCAGGCCTGGCCGCGGCGCTGCCACTAGCCGCCTTCGCCACTGCCCGGGCAGAGTCGCCAGCAGTCGCGTGCCCGGCCGATCCAATTCCCTGCTGCGATTTCGACGCCGCGGCAGCCCGACCGATCGGGCCGCTGCGGCTCGGTTTCCAGATCTGGCCGCTGCACCTGCCATCCATGGTCGAACAGGCATCCGCGCTCTCGCCACGCATCGTCCGCTTCTCGGTCGGCCCCTACTGGCGCGACCTGCCGGCCCTGCCGACCGATGCCGATCTCGACGGCGTGCGGGCCTATGTCTGGCAAGCGCTGGCCAAGGATGAGGCTGCGTGGCGCGCGGCGGCGGCAGCCCAGCACCGGCTGGAAGTCCCGGGCGGCGGCCCAGCCGTCGAGCGGCTTCTCATCATCTGGGAGCCGCCACTCAGCGATATCGACGGTCCGGAGCTGCGGGTCCATGGCAGCAAGCGGGAAGCACGGCCGGAAGCGATCACGCTCAACGCGCGCTTTTACATCGCGCTGATCGAAGGCGCGCGCCGCCTCGATTTCCGCGTCGACAGCGTCGAAATCGCCAACGAGCCGGACGGCGCCTGGAACATGCACATTCCACCCGACATCTATCTCGACCTGCTGTTCGCGCTGCGTCGCGAGGCGGCGAATGCTGGCGTCACATTGCCACGTCTCGCCGGTCCCGGTCTCGCCTTCTTCGGCTCCCTGCGTCAATTTTTCAGCGATACTTTACTGGCGAAGCGGATTCTGGGTGAGGTCGATATCGTCAGCGCGCATGCCTGGGACGACCGCCTCGGCCACGACATCATCGCGGAGGCGAAGGATGCCCGCGGGCTGCTCGATGCGCTGGGCTGGCGGGACCCGATCATGATCTCCGAGTTCGCTCCGACCTATCCGCTGGAGGAGGATCGGACCTTGAAGCGTGGGCCGGATCAGCGCGAGGGCAACGCCGGCGGCGCGCCCCTGGTTTCGGACCTTCGGCGCTATGCGCCGTCGACCACGGAACTGGCACTAGCGCTCGCGGCCGCCGGTTTCAACCCGCTGGTCTATTGGGAGTTCATGGACCCGCCATGGGGCACCGTCAGCTACGGCCTTCTGCAGGCCACCGGCAAGCCACGGCCCGCCTTACGCGGCCTGGCAAGACCTCGCAGCAATTAGCTCACGGCCGCCAATCGATCGCGTCGTCGCCGACAGAAAGCTGGGCGGCCGCGCATTCGGCCTCTTCGATCACGAGCGGCTGTCGGCCGTCTCGATCGCCAACAAGCAGACCACCATGGTCGGCCTCGGCGTCACCGATCCGGCCCTGAAGGCCGCCATCGCGTCGCTTCCACAGCCGCGATCCAGCCTCGGCGAAGCCGCAAGCCCGATGAGCTGCGGTGACGGTCCCCTGCCAAGCGGCATCGTCATGCCAGGCGGGTCGGCAGCACTTCTGCCGCTGGCGCCGCGCTGATCGCTTAGTCGGCAGCCGCCAAGGTGAAACCTGTCAGCATGAGCGAGGCGTTCGAACGCTGATGCAGGCGGATCTCGATGACATCTGCGGCGCTCTCGGCGGACCAGATGAAATGGGCCGAGAGTTCGGACACGCCGGCAAGGCCCTCGCCCTCGGCCGTGACCGCGGCCAGGACCGCGCCTACCCCGGGGCTATAGACATCGAGCGCGACATCGCCCGTCAGTCGGGAGGAGCGGCCCGGCTTGCCTTCGCGCATAAGATGCGCCGTTACCGTATAGGTTCCCGGCACGAGGCGCTTGTATGGTCCATAGACGGCGGTCCCTGCCCCGCCGGCGTTGACAGGCATGATTTCTATGCGGTCGCCCCGCTCGCGGGCCCGGTCCCGATTGAGGCGGAAACCATAGAGCGTCAGGCCGCCGGAGAACGTACCGGGATGGAGCTGACCCGACAGGATCGATTTCATCGCCAATTTGGCGGGGTCGACGGGCGCTTCCAGCCCTGCTGAGAGCATCTCGGCGAGCCGTGCATCGATGGCATTGTCGGTTTCTATAGTCGCGTTGCCCAAGTTGAACGCGCGCTTCAGCTCAAACACGATTTGCCTGTAGATCGTATCGATCCGCTGTTCGGTCAGATTGGAGAATGCGTTGAAGCGGTTTGCAGCGGCGGCAGCTTCCACCTCATTGCGTGCGATGTCGACCCGGGCGAGAGCGAGCCCGTTCTCGAGCGTTTGAATGCGCTCGAAAGCGCGGGAAAGCTCAATCTCGAGAGTGCTCACCCGTTCGGCAATCGATGCATTTTCGCGAGAATGCGGATCGTTTTCGCTACGGTTTTCCAGGATCGGCTCCGATTTCTGTCCCAACCACTTCTTTCCCCGCCATTTCATAGCGCTTCGTAAGGTTCCTGCGCTGCATTGAGGGTGGGGCCACGCGACAACACCTCGCGAAGGAGGAGTTTTTCGACCGGAGCAAGTGCCTCACCCGAAGGAGGGTTTGCTTTGACGCGGGAGCCTTTCGTCTCGAAGGCCGAGCAGATAGCCGACGCTATTTCCCAGTCCTCGAACGGCGCCAGTACGGTGACCGATCGTGCTCCCTCCGTTTCGTGAAAGGCCTGATACCGGCTGGTGACCACCATGGCGCCAGTCGCTTCCGCTGTGGCGAGCGTTCCACTGGTCTCGCCACAGGATGGGTACCGCAAATTGAAGATGATATGGCAGCCTTCCTGCAATCGCGTGAATGTCTCGGCATCTGGGTAATCTACGAACCGAACACGGTCGGCCACATCGTAACGCGCGGCTTCGCCGGCCGGATCATACGTGCTGTCAGCCGGCCGACGACCAACGACAAGCAGTTCAATTGTCTTGGATTGCGGGCCAAGGCGATCGCATGCCAGCGCAAGACCGCGGATCACGGAGGTTATACGCTTTGGCGGCGTTACCCAGCCAAACACACCGATACGAAACAGTTCGTGTGTCTCGTCGCCGGTGGCGGCTGTGCCGCTTGCCCCCTCGCCCGCCGGATGCGCGCAAACTCTGATTTTCGGCAAGCGGTGTGCTGGCAAGCTGGTCTCGCCGATCAGTTTGGCCAGTCCGAAAAGACTGTGGACCCAGACTTCATGTGCCTTCGTCAGCGCCAGGACGTGGCAATGGGTGACGAACTCGAAAATCTCGGGCATGTGGCCATCGAGTCGTGCCTTCAGAAAGCGGGAGCCTGCTGCGCCATATTGTATAGCGACTGCTTCCTGCAATTGTTCGACGCTTTGACGGTATTCGCCATTGCCGGTCATGAAGCGATTTATCATGAATGCCGCTGGATCGTGGATCACGGCAATGATTTTGCCATAGGCAAACGAGGTCTGCCGCGCAAGGTGGTCGCAGACGTAGGCGTGGTGGTCGTTGTTGGCCAAAAAAAAGATACGCACCCGACCCGCCGGCACCTCAGGCGCCAGCAGCCGGTGGTCAACAACCGGCACACCGTGGAGGGACCGGGGAATTGCCTCGCCCTCTGGTACGAACCCTGGGTCGACACCAATCGTCATCAGATCGGCGCATCGAGCCACGCGGGCAACACGCTCGACAATTGTGCTCAGATAGCTGGCTGTCCCGGCCAGCATCGGCGGAACCGGTGAAAGCAGTTCAACGGGTCGATCAGTCGCATTGGACAGGGAAGCCACCCCGGCCATTTGACAGGGAATTCCTTGCTGCGCAAGCCGCAGGCGGACGAAGATTTCAGCGAAATACGATTGTTTTATAGCTGTGTTCGCCCTCCGGCATATCCGCTGGAGACCAGGCAGTGAGGCCGCCAGAAGGCTCGATCCGGTAGGAGTTATAGCCCCACCCCTCGAGCAGAGCGATGAGGTCAGCCCCGCGCACGCCGCTGGCTCTTTCGAGTTGTGCCGGAAACAACTCGCAGATTATGACGGGGTGCGATGAGCGGATGGTCCGTTCTGCACCCTTCAATACCCGCCATTCCGATCCTTCAACATCGAGCTTCACTACATCGACGTGGCGGCCGAGCGACAGGTCGTCCAGCCGGCAGCATTGTGCTGCGCCAACATGCTCGGCTCCCGTTGCCGACGGGGAGCCGTCCATCCAGGTGTGACCGAGATTGCTCGCGGCGGTGCCTTCCGGCACGGCGTCGCGCCACAACGAAACCTCACCGGCATGATCCGACAGCGCCAGGGGGAAAGTCGATACCCATGCTTCGAATCGATTGGCAAGCACACTGCGGCGAAGCAGATCATGCGCCGCCCGCTGCGGCTCAAAGGCGAAAACCGCACCCGTTGGACCGACCAGCGGGCCAGCGGTAAGCGCGAACCATCCTACAAATGAGCCAATATCCAGAAAAATCGAGCCCGGTCCCAATATTGACGTGATGAAGCGCGTTTCATCGGGTTCCCATGATCCGGCAATAATGCTGCTTGATACATGGAGATCGTCGAGCATGACCCATATTGACGCGCCATTAGGCATCTCGACGGCAATTCGCTTGGTTTTCGGGCCGGGAAGAAAGCCATTAGCGAGGTAAAATTCCGGAGTTTGAATAAATGTCCGTCGCATCGCGTCGAAGCTTGGATGGCGTCGGTGCCATTCCACATCAATAGGCCGCGGATCTCTCGCGAATGCGAAACGAAACGCCTGATGACCTCTTGCTCCGATAATGGAGGTGCTGCCTCAGGTGAGGTCGAACTGTTGTGCATCCGCAATCTCCTACCATCATCATGCTCTACTCCGGCTTGGTTTAGCAGCATACGCCCATAAGGCGCTTCCCAGCCTGGTCAAGTTTTTCGGCTGGCGGACCGGCTCATGTTATGTACGGTCCGGAACAGGAAAGGCGATCAGCCGGCAGCCTGCCATCGATCGGGAATAGACATGAATGCGAAGATGACAACTTGGGAAACAGTGCGCGATAAAGCGCGCATCTTAAATGCCCTGGCCATTCGCGATGTGATGTCTCGCTACGGCCATGGGAACATCGGTTTTTTTTGGCTGGTCGCCGAGCCCCTGATCCTTACAGGCGGCGTGATGTTTGTCTGGGGTTTAATCAACGGCTCCAGCAAACATGGAGTTCATATCGTACCCTTTGTCCTCACTGGCTACAGCATGCTCACACTATGGCGCCATCTGGTCTACTCTTCGATCAGTTGCTTCGGTCGCTCGGCCGATGTGCTTTACCACAGGGCAGTGACGCCGTTCGACATCCTCCTTTCCAAGCAGTTCACCGAGATCTTTGGAGTTTTGACAGCCTTTTTCGTCGCTTACGTTCCGTTGCGTCTTTTGGATTTGACGGAGCCCATCGACGACTACCTTACTTTTTTCGGCGCATGGTTTCTGATGAGCTTTTTCACTTTTGGAGTTGGATTGATCATTGCGAGCTTGACCGAGATGACTGAAGCGGCCGAGCGCTTCATCGGCCCGATCATGTACCTTCTGCTTCCGGCCTCGGGTTCCTTCTATATGGTAGGATGGATGCCGCGCGGCATTCAGGATTCGCTGACCTATATTCCTATGCTCAACGCGATGGAAATGTTCAGAGGCGGGTATTTCGGGCCATCGATTCCGACCTATTGGGACGCCGGGTACATTTTCATCTGCGGACTTGTGGTGAACGCAGCCGGATTCGCCATGATCAGCAAAGCGATCAGGCGGCTGGAATTCCGCTGAAGCGCGTCGCGATTTTTCAGATTCGTTTCCGCCGGCGGAGTCTCTAATCGCCCACCAGCCCGCTTCGCGCTACGGACTTTGTAGCAGTGCCTAAATGCTCGTTGCCAAGCAGCATATCTCCGAGCCCGCCCTCACGCTTGCGCGAAGTTTCTCCGGAAGGCCTCGAACTTTGCCCTGGTGTTGCTGGATTCATCCAGTCGCACGCCGAAGCTCCCGGGCCGTCGCCATCGCACGCTTCCCGTCGTCCAGCCCAGCGCTTCGCTGAAGACCTCCACCCGATCGCCGGTCCAGATTTCTTTCAACTGCTCGGAAATGACACGCACGCCATGTTCCGACAGATCAATGATGTGGCCCTCATAATCTTTGCCGCCGAAGCGCACTTTCGCAGCCATACGGCAACGATGTCTCGGCACTCGCCTTTTCTCTCCGCTCATGGCCGCTCTCGCCGACGGTAGAAATCCAAAGAAGCAGAATATTACTCCAATTATTATTACTTCGTTTAAATCGATCTTCAAGTTCACTGCAATATCTTTATCTTCAATGTAACCAAAGTTGCACGACAGTCCGTCGGTCGGATGGAAGGGCCAGACCGGCTGTCTTACCGAGCGACGCGAATGCACAACGACCAAAAGAAAAGCCGGGCGCGAGGCCCGGCTTTTTTTGAGTCAACTCAGAATCTTGACGCGCTTAGTTCACCGCGTCCTTGAGGCCCTTGCCGGCCGAGAACTTCGGCACCTTGCGGGCGGGGATCTTAACTTCCGCGCCGGTCTGCGGGTTGCGGCCGGTCGTTGCCGCGCGCTTGGTCACGGCGAAATTGCCGAAGCCGACGAGCCGCACATCGCCGCCTTTCTTGAGTTCCGAGGTGATGACGGAAAACACTGCATCAACCGCAGCCTGCGCGTCGCCTTTGGAAATCTTCGCCGTATCAGCAACAGCCGATACCAGTTCATTCTTGTTCATAAAGCTTCCCTTCCTTGAGAAATACCGGAGCCTCGACTCAACCGGCAGGAAGGGGACATTAGAAAGAAGTGCTTCGTCAACCAAGCTAAAAAACCTGCTGCAACGCGAAAAAAGCCCGGAAATCCGGGCTTTTTTTGCAGAAAAGCCGGACCCGAAGGCCCGGCTCTCCATTTCAACGCGAGATTGTCCCGCTTTTCAGTGTGCGAAGCCCGACGTTCCGGTCTCGTCGACCACCTCCGGCTTCGGCGTCGGCTGATGCGCCGGCTCCGACCATTCGATCGGCTCGGGCATGCGCACCAGCGCGTGGCTCAGCACCTCGCCGACGCGGGAAACCGGGATGATCTCCATGCCGCTCTTCACGTTGTCCGGAATCTCCGCCAGGTCCTTGGCGTTCTCTTCCGGGATCAGCACCTTCTTGATGCCACCGCGAAGGGCCGCAAGCAGCTTCTCCTTGAGACCGCCGATCGGCAGGACGCGTCCACGCAGCGTGATTTCGCCGGTCATCGCGACATCAGCCCTAGCCGGGATACCAGTCAGAACCGAAACGATCGCGGTTGCCATCGCCACACCAGCCGACGGACCATCCTTGGGCGTCGCGCCTTCCGGCACGTGCACATGGATGTCCTTCTTGTCGAAGATCGGCGGCTCGATGCCGAAATCGATGGCGCGCGAGCGGACATAGGACGCCGCCGCCGAGATCGATTCCTTCATCACGTCCTTCAGGTTTCCGGTCACCGTCATGCGGCCCTTGCCGGGCATCATGACGCCTTCAACCGTCAGCAGTTCGCCGCCGACCTCGGTCCAGGCAAGACCCGTGACGACGCCAACCTGGTCCTCGCCCTCGGCGCGACCGTGCCGGAAGCGCGGCACGCCGAGATAGTCCGCCAGGTTCTCAGGCGTCACCTTGATCGACCTCTTCTTGGTGCGAAGGATCTCGGTCACCGCCTTGCGCGCCAGCTTCATCAGCTCGCGCTCGAGACTGCGCACACCCGCCTCACGCGTGTAGGTCTGGATGACCGCCCGCAAAGCGTCCTCGCTTACGGAGAACTCCTTGGGCTGCAGCGCGTGATCGCGGATCGCCTTCGGCAACAGGTGCCGCTTGGCAATCTCGACCTTCTCGTCCTCGGTGTACCCGGCGATACGGATGATCTCCATGCGGTCCATGAGGGCCGGCGGGATGTTCAGCGTGTTCGCCGTCGTCACGAACATCACACCCGACAGGTCGTATTCGACCTCGAGGTAATGGTCCATGAATGTCGAGTTCTGCTCGGGATCCAGCACCTCCAGCAAAGCCGAAGACGGATCGCCCCGGAAATCCATGCCCATCTTGTCGATCTCGTCGAGCAGGAAGAGCGGATTGGACTTCTTGGCCTTCTTCATCGACTGGATGACCTTGCCGGGCATCGAGCCGATATAGGTCCGGCGATGGCCGCGGATCTCGGCCTCGTCGCGCACGCCGCCGAGCGCCATGCGCACGAACTCACGTCCGGTCGCCTTGGCGATCGACTTGCCGAGCGAGGTCTTGCCGACGCCGGGAGGGCCGACGAGACACAGGATCGGCCCCTTCAGCTTCTTCTGGCGGCTCTGCACAGCCAGATACTCGATGATGCGGTCCTTGACCTTGTCAAGACCATAATGATCGGCTTCCAGCACCTCCTGGGCGTAGTCCAGGTCGCGCTTGACCTTGGAGAACTTGCCCCACGGGATGGACAGCAGCCAGTCGAGGTAGTTGCGCACGACGGTAGCCTCGGCCGACATCGGCGACATCGTCCGCAGCTTCTTCAATTCGGCTTCCGCCTTTTCGCGGGCTTCCTTGGAGAGCTTGGTCTTCTTGATGCGCTCCTCAAGCTCGGCAGCCTCGTCGCGACCGTCCTCGCCCTCGCCGAGCTCCTTCTGGATCGCCTTCATCTGCTCGTTGAGGTAGTACTCGCGCTGGGTCTTCTCCATCTGGCGCTTGACGCGCGAGCGGATGCGCTTCTCGACCTGCAGGACCGAGATTTCGGCCTCCATGAAGCCCATCGCCTTTTCCAGCCGTTCCTTGACGGAGAGCGTGGCCAGCATCTCCTGCTTCTCGGGGATCTTGATCGCGAGATGCGAGGCGATGGTGTCGGCGAGCTTGGAATAGTCGTCGATCTGGCTCGCCGCGCCAACCACTTCGGGCGAAATCTTCTTGTTGAGCTTCACATAGTTCTCGAAGTCCGAGACCACGGAGCGGGCAAGCGCCTCGATCTCGACCTCTTCCTCGGTCGGCTCCTCAAGCACCGTGGCGCGGGCCTCGTGGAAATCCGGCTTGGTCGTGAAGCCGTTGATCCGGGCGCGCGCGGCGCCCTCGACCAGCACCTTCACGGTACCGTCGGGCAACTTCAGCAGCTGCAAGACATTGGCGAGCGTGCCAACGTCATAGATCGCGTCGGGTTCAGGATCGTCGTCGGCGGCATTCTTCTGAGTGGCGAGCAGGATCTGCTTCTCGGCACCCATCACCTCTTCCAGCGCCTTGATCGACTTTTCGCGCCCGACGAAGAGCGGGACGATCATGTGCGGAAACACCACGATGTCGCGCAGCGGGAGGACTGCGAAGACGCCGTCGCCGGAAGTCCGGGGCAATTTGGCCATTTTCTTTACCTTTCCGTCGCGGCCGCACATTAGCCAACCGCGAATCTCATATTAGCGGTCGCGGGCCGTTCCGCCTACACCGACATAAGACGATGATTTTTTAGCACGGAAGCGAACGAGAGACCTCTCGGGACGATAGGTGGAGACATACGGGCGAAAGGTCAAGGGTGGCAGCGGCCGACCGTTCCTCGAACGTCTGACGGGCCGATCAGAATCGCAAACGGCACCGTAAAGGCGCCGCTTGCAGTTCAGCCGGATCAAGGCGCTCAGGCGCTGACGCCCTTCTTTTCCTTCTCGCGCTCGGCGTAGATGTAGAGCGGGCGCGCATTGCCGTTGACCACCTCTTCGGAGATCACAACCTCCTGGACGCCTTCCAAGGCGGGCAGCTCGAACATGGTGTCGAGCAATATGGCCTCCATGATGGAGCGCAGGCCGCGCGCGCCGGTCTTGCGCTCGATGGCGCGCTTGGCGATGGCGGTCAGCGCATTCTCGTGGAAGGTGAGGTCGACATTCTCCATCTCGAAGAGCCGCTGATACTGCTTCACCAGCGCGTTCTTGGGCTCGGTGAGGATGCGGATCAGCGCTGGTTCGTCGAGGTCTTCAAGCGTCGCGAGCACCGGCAGGCGGCCGACGAATTCGGGGATCAGCCCGAATTTCAGCAGATCCTCGGGCTCGACCTGGCGGAACAGGTCGCCGGTGCGGCGATCCTCCGGCGAGGCGACGGTGGCACCGAAGCCGATCGAGGTCTTGCGGCCGCGGTCGGAGATGATCTTGTCCAGACCTGCAAAGGCGCCGCCGCAGATGAAGAGAATATTGGCCGTGTCGACCTGCAAGAACTCCTGCTGCGGGTGTTTCCTGCCGCCCTGCGGCGGCACCGATGCTACCGTGCCTTCCATGATCTTGAGCAGCGCCTGCTGCACGCCCTCGCCGGACACGTCGCGGGTGATCGACGGGTTGTCTGACTTGCGCGAAATCTTGTCGATCTCGTCGATGTAGACGATGCCGCGCTGGGCACGCTCGACATTATAGTCCGCGGCCTGCAGCAGCTTGAGAATGATGTTCTCGACGTCCTCGCCGACATAACCCGCCTCGGTGAGCGTGGTGGCATCGGCCATGGTGAAAGGCACGTCGATGATGCGGGCGAGCGTCTGGGCGAGCAGCGTCTTGCCGCAGCCAGTCGGCCCCATCAACAGGATGTTCGACTTGGCCAACTCGACATCGTTGTTCTTGCCGGCGTGCGCGAGGCGCTTGTAGTGGTTGTGGACCGCGACCGACAGCACGCGCTTGGCGTAGGACTGGCCGATCACGTAATCGTCGAGAACCTTCAAAATGTCCTGCGGGGTGGGAACGCCCTCGCGCGACTTCACCATCGAGGTCTTGTTCTCCTCGCGGATGATGTCCATGCAGAGCTCGACGCACTCGTCGCAGATAAAGACTGTCGGGCCGGCAATCAGCTTGCGGACCTCGTGCTGGCTCTTGCCGCAGAACGAACAGTACAGCGTGTTCTTGGAATCGCCGCCTGAGTTGCCCACCTTGCTCATGTTTCAAGTCCCTACTTCACTGCCGCCGGCCGGACATCCGGTTCGAGGGCTACACGGCAATCTATGGCCTGAATGCGCTGCTGCCAAGCTCGTTGGCTCGCCCACGCAATTCCATACCCACAACATTCAGAAAAACGCGGCGATTCGCTTTAACCCCCGACGAAGCTAAGCCGTCGAAAATCAACATAGGCTTAACGTAGGCCGGAGCCTCAGTCGAGGGAACAGCGAATTGTGACAGAAATGTCGCAAACAATGTCAATTATGCGTCATCCCGTCAGCCGCCGCGCAAATTACGCGACCGCGGCCTGCTTCTCGATCAGCTCGCGCGAGGTGATGACCTTGTCGATAAGACCGAAGTCCTGCGCCTCGTCGGCCGTCATGAAATGGTCGCGATCGAGCGTGCGCTCGATCGTTTCGTAGTCGCGACCGGTGTGCTTGACGTAGACCTCGTTGAGACGGCGCTTCATCTTGATAATGTCCTGGGCGTGACGTTCGATGTCAGAGGCCTGGCCCTGGAAGCCGCCGGACGGCTGGTGCACCATGATGCGCGCGTTTGGCGTCGCAAAGCGCATGTCCTTGTGGCCGGCAGCAAGCAGCAGCGAGCCCATCGAGGCCGCCTGGCCGATGCAGAGCGTCGAGACCGGCGGCTTGATGAACTGCATGGTGTCGTAGATCGCCATGCCGGAGGTCACCACGCCCCCGGGCGAGTTGATATAGAGGTTGATTTCCTTCTTCGGGTTCTCGGCCTCGAGGAACAGGAGCTGCGCGCAAACCAGCGTCGCCATGCCGTCCTCGACCGGGCCGGTTATGAAGATGATGCGTTCCTTGAGCAGGCGCGAGAAGATATCGAAGGCCCGCTCGCCGCGATTGGTCTGTTCGACGACCATGGGCACGAGGTTCATGGAAACCTGAACCGGATCTTTCATTGAGAATTCCTCTTTGAAGCAGCAACCGCCAGCAGAGGGCGGATTCGCGCATATTGTCTTGACCTAAATAGGATGGCTGGCGGCCGATGTGCAAGGCCGACCATTCGGGCAGGCATTACCACTTCCTTAACACATCCGACGAAGCCGCCTTCCCTTGCGGCATTGTTCGGCTATGGTCGGCTCTTAAGGCGTTAACAGTTTGGGGTTTGTCATGTTCGGGAAAGTGGTGCCTGCGGCCGTGGCAGTGGCGATGTTGCTCGGTCCGATCGGCGAAAGTCTAGCTGGCGGCAAGGCGGTAGCCTGCTACGAACAATACCGAACGGCGCCCGTCTACAATACCGTCTATGAAAACGTGGTGGTCAACCCGGCGAGCCAGTATTACGAAGCCGTGCCGCCGATCTACGGCACACGCAAGCGGGCGGTCGTCGTCACGCCCGAGCAGGTCAGCTACGAAGTCGTTCCGGCAGTCTACGAGACTCGCTACCGCACCGCGAAGGTCGCAGATGGAGGATATTCATGGGAATGGCGTACCATCAACGGCCGGAAGGTGCTTTGCAAAATCAAGCACAAGCCTCGATATGAGCAGATCGGCGAGCAGGTTCTCGTGCAGGCAGCCTACAAGCGCCGCGTCGTCATCCCGGCCCAATATGGCTATGAGGTCGAGCAGGTGGTGGTCCAGCCCGAGCAGCGGCGCGTCGTCAACGTGCCCGCGACATACGAGACCCGCGCACGGCAGGTGCCGGTAAGCGAAGGCGAGGTCGGCTGGCGGCGCGTAAAGATCCGCCAGTACTGCGGTTATTGACCCGCCCCGTTGCGCGGCATTCAAGCCACGTCGGCACGCAGCCAGCGCTGCAACCCGTCGAAGTCGCTATCTTCAACGCTCACTGCGACGCGTCTGCCGACCGCCGCGCCGAACTTGTAGCCGTGACCGGAGCAGGCCGAGACAATCAGAACGCGGCCGCGCAGCCATGCCGCGAAACGCTCGTCCGGCGTGAAGGTGTAGGCGCAGGTGAGGACTTCACTCACCTTGTACTCGTCGACGCGAGCGATCGGCGGCGAGAACAGGTCGCGGATCGCCTCGCCCTCCCCTGGCACCGGAGCGCGGTTCCAATCGGCGTCGCTGGTCGGCACCTTGTGCAGGCCCGAGCCGAATTTGAGACCGGCGCCGCCCGAGGGCGGGATGATATATCCGTCGGTCTTGCCACCGACGTCGAGTATCACGGGCGCCGTGCTCCAGGCACGCGCCAGATCGCCAGGCGGATCGAGATAGACGACGGCCGCGCGGTAGGTCTTCACCTCACCTTCGAGATCGGGAAAGAGCTTCAACACCCAGGCGCCGGCGGTGACGACAACCCTGTCGGCCTGCAAGGTCTCGCGGGTCGCAAGCACGACTTCGCCCGTGTCGGGATCGATCGTGACAACCTTGCTCTTCTCGTAAACCGCGACGCCACTCTTGCGCAGCCAGTCGACAAGGCCTGTCGCGATCCGGCGACAGTGCAGGACTCCACCTTCCGGTGAAAGAAACGCATAGCGGAAGCTGGCCGCGTCGAGGAAAGGCCAGCGCTTGGCTGCCCGTTCGGGCATGATGAGCTCGAAAGGATAGCCACCCTCGGCAAGCCCGTCGCGATACTGCTCGGCCTCGTCGCCTTTTTCCCGCGACACACACAGAAAGCCTCGAGGATCGTGATGGTTTTGGCCGAGATCCTCCCAAAGCTCGCCCCAGGCCTGATAGGCCTCCGTGATCGCGCGGCCATAGCCGCTCGCCTTGCCATAGGCGCGGCGGATGATGCGGTGGTGATCTCCGGATGCCGCGAGCAGGTTAGGGATCGGCCCTTGCTCCAATATTGTCACCTGGTGGCCGCGCTTGGTTAGCGCCCAGGCCGTCGAGAGCCCGGCGATACCCGCGCCGACGACGATCACCCGCATGCAAACCACTCCTGACAATATCCCAGATTCGGGAGCTGGCAGGCAGCTTACGGTCTGGCGCAGGCTTGGCAAGGCGGGCTAAATGCAGCCGATGAACATTGTCACGGACGCCTCAGCCTACATCCGCTTCGATCCTTCGTCGCGAAGCCTGCGGCTCGGCCCCCACGAGCCGGCCTTCGTCCAGGACCCATACGAGGCATATGCTCACCTCCATGCACACTCGTCGGCCTTCTTCTGGGAGGATTTTGGCTTCTGGTGCCTCGGCGGTCTCGATGACGTGAACCGCACGCTGCGCGACCGGCGCCTCGGCCGGCAGAAGCCGGTCGGCGCTGCCGACAGCCAGGGAAATATCGGCAGCCGCGAACACCTCAAGAGCTTCGATGCGCTGGATGCCACCTCGATGATCGAACTGGAGCCGCCAGTACACACGCGGCTCAGGACGCTGGTCAACCGGGCGTTCGTGTCGCGCCAGGTCGAGAGGCTCAGGCCGCGTGTCGAGGCACTCGCTCATTCGCTCATCGACGCGTTCGAAGGAGCCGGATGGGTCGATCTTATCCCAGCGTTCGCCACGCCGATCCCTATCACTGTGATCGCCGAGATGCTGGGCGTGCCCGTCGCGATGGGGCCGCAACTGCTCGACTGGTCGCACCGTATGGTGGCCATGTACATGCACGGGCGGACACGGGAAACGGAGGCGTGCGCCAATGCCGCGGCGCGCGACTTTACCGACTTCCTACGCGGCTATGTGGCTGAACGGCGCAGGAGGACCGGTGACGATCTGCTGTCGCTGCTGATTGCGGCACAGGAAGGCGGCCAGAAGCTCAGCGAGGAGGAGTTGATCTCCTCGACGATCCTGCTGCTCAATGCGGGACATGAGGCGACAGTACACCAGATCGGCAATGCGGTGCGCACGATCCTGCTTTGTGGCGGCGAGCCAGCCCGGCTGTTCACTTCTCCAGAGGCGAGCGCGGGGACGATCGAGGAATGCCTGCGTTTCGACGCGCCACTGCACATGTTCACGCGCTATGCCTACGAGACAGTCGATCTGGGAGACGCCGTGGTGATCAGGCCGGGCGAGCAGGTCGGCCTGTTGCTCGGCATGGCAAACCGCGACCCACAGGCCTTTTTGCGGCCTGCCGAATTCGCCCCTGGTCGCAAGGACCAGAAAAACGTCTCGTTCGGCGCCGGCATCCATTTCTGCATCGGCGCGCCGCTGGCGAGGCTGGAGCTGCAAGTAGCGCTAAAGGTGCTTTTCGACAGGCTGCCGAAACTGCGACTCGCCGGCGAGCCACGCTACCGCGACACTTATCATTTCCATGGGCTGGAAAGCCTCGCGGTCACATTCTAGAAAATGCGGGGGCAAGGGCCGGGGCGGACAAGATGAACACGGGACAAGGTTTTATCAGGGCGGTCTGCCTGGCTGGGGCAATCGCGGGATTGCTCCTACCGACAGGCTCAGCTACGGCAGGCGCAGCGGCCGGCGCCGACGTCGCGATTACCCCCGGAACCGGTCCCTCACCCGAGATGGCAGTTGCAAGGCGGCTGCTGCAGCAGGAGCTCGGCAGGTCGATCGGCGATATGGACATGGCCGTGGCCGGCTTGGAGATCAACACGGACACATCCCCCGAGCTGCTGGTGTTTCCGTTGGCCGACACCGCTTGCGCGGGCGATGGCTGCCGGCCGCGTGTGCTCAGCCTGTCGGATGGGGCCTATGTCGACCTCTTTGCTGGCCTTTCCTGGCCTGAGCGCGTTACGCCAGACCAGTTTTTCGTCAGCCCGTCCTATCACGGCGCCTACTATGATCTCGTGGTCGGCGGCAGGTCGCTGGTCCACAACGGGAGCGCCTATGTCGACGCAACCGCGATCGAGCCCACGCGGCTGGACAAGGCGGCCTTCCTGGAGACCTGCAGCCAGTCCGACACGACCCGCGGACAATTGGAGAGCTATGGACGCGATCCAGCGGCGGATGGCCCCGAATTATGCGAATGCCTGGCCGAAGGTTTCCAGTCCAGGCAGCATTCCCAGCAGAAGCTTGATCTCTACCGGCGCTACCTCGCAAATGACGCCACCAACGAGGAATTGTATGGACCAAACTCGCCGATGCAGGACGTAAGCGACATCGGCCTCGAAGTCCAGGAATCCTGCATGGGCATGAAGGGCTGGAAGGATCCGATCATGCCGTCGACGACGCTCGACTATCCTCCCGGGTACGGAGCGCGCGATTTCGATGGCCTGATTGACGCCTGCACCGCGCAGCCTTGGGTAACCAGCAGCCGCCACCTCGGCACGCCGCAGCGCGCGCTGAATTTCTGCGGCTGCCTGACGAGCGGCGTGCTGAAAGCAGGGTACGGGCAATCGGGCTTCGATAGGCTGGCAAGCTTTTATCGCGACGAGATTTCGGAGGCGGACTTCGAGCCCGACCTGTCGTCACTGCTCGACGAGCACGACAAGGTTTCGGAAAGCTGCATCGACAGCATCAGGTGGACGACGCAGTGATTGGTGGAATTCACTAATAGCGACAGCGCCAAGCAAACGAGACAGCTACCGCCCGGACAATAGACCAATCACCGAGATATCTTCGTCAATGTCCGGCCAATGGATGCCCTCGCCCCGCCCGATAAGACGCCAATTGGCCCGCGCAGCATGGGAAGCATCACGCAGACGCGGATACCAAGCCAGCGGCGCCGATATCTCTCGACCGTCCTGAAGCACGACGTGCAGCGCATGGTCGGTTATGCGCATGTCGGTTGCGAGCGGATCGGCTTCAAGCACCAAAGTGTTCATTCCAAGCCTCCAGGAAGCGCTGGCGATGCCTTATCACGATTTCGCGGAGATCGGTGAGTTCATGCGCCCGGAAACGCCTTGAGTTGGCCAATTCGACAGGTTCAAGCCAATACTTGGCGAGCTTGTCGCCGTATTCAACATGAATGTGAGGCGGTTCGGCATTCTCGCGACTGTAGAAAAAGAAGCGATATCCCACTTCAACCAAGACTGTCGGCATACAGCCCTCACAACCGGATCACATACTCCTTGCGAGTCGTTTCAACGACTTCCCAGGTCCCCTTGAAGCCCGGTCTCAAGATGAAGGCATCGCCGGCCCGCACGGTACGCGCCTCGCCGCCGTCCTCCGTGATCACCGAAACGCCGGAGAGGATGTGGCAGAATTCCCATTCGTCATATTCGACGCGCCACTTGCCGGGCGTGGCCTCCCAGATACCGGCGTAGAGGCCACCTTCGGCTTCCTCGACATTCCAGGTAGCGAAGCGCGGGTCACCGGAGATTGCGCGGCCTTCGGCCGGCGCTCCGACCTCGGCCTCGATGCCGTCCGTGTGTATTCTGCGGAACCTGGCTGTCATTGCCCGACCTCAGACCTTCGCCAGCCCCTGCTCCAGGTCAGCGATGATGTCCTCGACATTTTCGATGCCGACTGACAGGCGCACCACGTCCGGCCCGGCGCCGGCGGCGATCTTCTGTTCGTCGGAGAGCTGGCGGTGGGTGGTCGAGGCCGGGTGGATGACCAGCGACTTGGTGTCGCCGACATTGGCGAGATGCGAGAACAGCTCCAGCGACTCTACCAACCTGATGCCCGCCGGGTAGCCGCCGGTCAGCCCGAAAGTGAACACCGCGCCGGCGCCGAGCGGTGAATATTTCTCCTTCATCGCATGGTTCTTGTCCCCTGGCAGGCCCGGATAAGAGACCCAGGCGACCTTCGGGTGCTTCGACAGCCATTCGGCGACTGCGAGCGCATTGTCGGAGTGACGCTGCATCCTGAGCGGGAGGGTCTCCAGACCGGTGAGGATCAAAAAGGCATTGAAGGGCGAGATGGCGGGGCCGAAATCGCGCAGGCCGAGCACCCGACAAGCAATGGCGAAGGCGAAATTGCCGAAGGTTTCGTGCAGCACCACGCCGCCATATTCGGGCCGCGGCTCCGACAGCATCGGATAGTTGCCGGACTTCGACCAGTTGAAGGTACCGCCGTCGACGATCGCGCCGCCCATGGAATTGCCGTGGCCGCCGATGAACTTCGTCAGCGAATGCACGACGATGTCGGCGCCGTGCTCGATGGGGCGCACGAGGTAAGGGCTCGCCAGCGTATTGTCGACGATCAGCGGCAGGTCATGGGCGCGCGCGATGTTGCCGATCGCTTCGATATCGACGAACTCCCCACCTGGATTGGCGAGACTCTCGATGAAGATGCAGCGCGTCCTCTCGTCTATCTTGTCAACGAAGTCCGAGGGCTCATGTGGATCGGCCCAACGAACCTGCCAGTCGAAATTCTTGAAGGCATGACCGAACTGGTTGATCGAGCCGCCATAGAGCCTGCGCGCCGCAACGAAATTGTCGCCCGGCGCCATGATGGAATGGAAGATCAGGAGCTGCGCGCCGTGGCCGGAGGCGGTGGCCAGCGCCGCCGTGCCGCCTTCGAGCGCCGCGATGCGTTCTTCCAGCACCGCCTGCGTCGGGTTCATGATGCGGGTGTAGATGTTGCCGAACGCCTTCAGCCCGAACAGCGACGCGGCATGGTCGACATCGTCGAAGACGAAGGAGGTCGTCTGATAGATCGGCGTTGCCCGCGCCCCGGTGGCGGGGTCTGGCTTGGCGCCGGCATGGACGGCGAGCGTGTTGAAGCCGGGTACGCGCTGGGACATCAACCCCCTCCTGGGAAAGCCTGTTACGGGCCGCCTTTCATGGCGAAGCTTGCGGCGGATTGCAAAGGAAATGGGAGCGAAACGGGTCAGCCGACCCGCATGCCCAGCTTCTGCAGGCCGGGCAGCATGATAGGCTTCCTGGACGAGATCACGCGCGAATTTACGCCGCTCCAGCCGATTTCTCCGGACAGCCTTCCATACTCGATCTTCGGACAGCGGTTCATGACCACTTTCAGGCCGGCGGCCTCCGCCTTTGCGGCGGCCGCTTCGTTGCCGATGCCGAGCTGCATCCAGATCACCTTGGGTTTGAACCTTAGCGCGAGCGCCTCGTCAACAACGCCCGGCACGGCTTCGCTGGCGCGGAAAATGTCGACCATGTCGATCGGCCGTTCGATGTCGGTCAACCTCGCATAGACCTTGCGGCCGAGGATCTCCTCGCCGGCATGGCCTGGATTGACCGGGAACACCTCAAAACCTTTTGCCAGGAGATATTTCAGCACAAAGAAGCTCGGCCGCACGTCGTTCGGCGAGGCGCCGACCATGGCAATGGTGCGTACCGAATTCAGTATCCCTGAAACATAGCGGTCCGGGTAACGATCGTGCTTCATGCGCGGCAGGAAGATCGAACCGTCCTCGGCGATCGGGAAGGACGGATTGTTCGCAACCTCCCAAAGGTTGCCTTCAGTGTCGGCAAAGTAGCCCTGCCGGCCGCCGAAGAAGGCGCGATGCGCGGCCTGGACGATCCTGCCGCCTGCATGCTCGGCCTCGGCCAGGACCGCGTCCACCTCATCCTCGGAGCGCGTGTTGTGGGCCAGAGCGATCCCCTGGAAGCCGGAGCCGTCGTCGGTCAGACCGGCGTCCCTTGCGAGTTCCTCGCGCGGCCAGAGCGCCAGGATAACGCCGCCCATCTGGAAGAATGCCACGCCCTCCGTGATCGTCTGGTTACGCGCGAGCCCCATCGCCTCGTAGAACCGGATGGCCCGGTCGAGGTCCGTGACGCCCAGCGTGATGATCGAGACGCGCCGTTCCATTGCCGCTATTCCCCCGTCCACTTCGGATCGCGCTTGTCGATGAAGGCGCCGATGCCCTCCTCGGCATCACGCGCCAGCATGTTCTCGACCATCACCTGGCTCGCATAGTCGTATGCGTCGGCGAGGCTCATCTCGGCTTGCCTGTAGAAGGCCCCCTTACCGATCTTGACCGTCAAAGGCGATTTGGAAGCAATGGTTTCGGCGTATTTGTTCACGATTTGAGTCAGGTACTCGCAGGGAACGACGCGGTTGACGAGGCCAAACTCCCTCGCAGTTGCCGCATCGACCATCTCCCCAGTCAGCAGCATTTCCATCGCATGCTTCGGCTTGACGCCGCGCACCAGCGCCACGCCTGGCGTCGTGCAGAATAGTCCGACATCGATGCCGTTGACGCCAAACTTCGACCGATCGGAGGCTACGGCCAGGTCGCAGGAAGCCACGAGTTGGCAACCGGCCGCAGTCGCCAGGCTGTCGATCTCGGCGATCACCGGCTTGGGATGGGTAACGATCGACTGCATGAGGCGCGAACAGACGTCGAAGCTCTCCTTGAAGAACGCCCTGCCGCCATCGGCATCCCGGCGATGGCCGTTCATCTCCTTGAGGTCATGGCCGGCCGAGAACAGCTTGCCGGTCGCCGCGATCACGATGACGCGGACGGATCGGTCGTCGCGCGCATTATCGAGATTTGCCTGCAAGTCATGCATGACCGCCAGCGACAGCACATTGGCCGGCGGGTTGGAGAGCGTCAGCCGCAGGGCCGGCCCGGCTCGCGAAACAATGACCGGCCCTGACGGCTCGGCGCGTTTCATGGCAACGATTTCGGCCATCGAACGACCTTCTCCTCCATAGGCTGCGTTTGAAGTCGCCTTGAATAGGCTCTCGACTGGCTCAGCGAAAGGACAAATCACGGGCTATTGAAGAAAGTGCGACAACCGTGCTTTTTCGAGGCATGCCAGGTAACACGAAACTCACGCCCCTGCTCGATGCGGCGCAAGCGAACGCACTGCTGGCGAAAGTCTATCCGCAACTCAACGGAGAATCCGCCGACTACGAGGCTGTCGATGTCTTCCCCGGCGGCTGCATCGTGAGGCTCAAAGCCACCGAACGGCACCTGAGGCCGGGCGGCACGGTCTCCGGTCCATCGCTTTTCACGCTGGCCGACATAGGCGGCTATGTCTGCGTGCTCTCCCATGCCGGGCTGGACGCGCTGTCGGTAACGACCAACCTTTCGATCCAACTTCATGCGCAAGGCCGAAGCCGGGCCGATCGACGGCCATTGCCGTATATTGAAGCTGGGAAGGAGTCTTATGGTGTTTGATGTCGATATCGTCTCTGGACCGGACCAGCAAACCGTCGCGCACGCGGTCGGGACGTATTCCATCCCGCCGAAGCAGTGAGGTAAAATAATACCGTATCGTCAATATATTGATTTTACTTTTTGTTTTTGATTGATGCTCTTGCAGAGTACCTTGACGCCCAATGCCCCCTTCCCTATAAGCGCGTCCAGACAGCGGCCCTCCGGCCGCCGTTTCATTTTGGCAGCCGGTCGCTTTGTCGAACTCAGGCGCGCCAATCCAAGCAACAAGAAACGCCTTCCTGTCTCGTGACAAAGCCGGGAAGGTCCGAACCGAAAGAACCGTTCCATGAAAACCTTCTCGCAGAAACCTGCGGAGGTGACGAAGAAGTGGGTGCTGATCGACGCCGAGGGTCTCGTCGTCGGCCGTCTCGCCACCGTCATCGCCAACCGCCTGCGCGGCAAGCACAAGCCGACCTTCACTCCGCATGTCGATGATGGCGACAACGTTATCGTGATCAACGCCGAAAAGGTCGCGCTCACCGGCAAGAAGTACACCGACAAGATGTACTACTGGCATACCGGCCACCCGGGCGGCATCAAGGAGCGCACCGCGCGCCAGCTTCTGGAAGGCCGCTTCCCCGAGCGCGTCGTCGAGAAGGCAGTCGAGCGCATGATCCCGCGCGGCCCGCTCGGTCGCCGCCAGATGAAGAATCTGCGCGTCTATGCCGGCGCCGAGCATCCGCATGTCGCGCAGCAACCCGAGACGCTGGACGTCGGCGCGCTGAACTCCAAGAACAAGAGGGCTTCGTAATATGGCCGATCTCTCCTCCCTCGCCGATCTCGGCACGATCGCGGCGGCACAGCCCGCAGCCCCGGTGCATGTGCAGAAGCTGGACAAGCAGGGCCGCGCCTATGCGACCGGCAAGCGCAAGGACGCGATTGCCCGCGTCTGGGTGAAGCCCGGTTCGGGCAAAATCACTGTCAACGACAAGGAGTTCGTTGCCTATTTCGCGCGGCCAGTGCTGCAGATGATCCTGAAGCAGCCGATCGTGGCCGCGAACCGCGACGGCCAGTTCGACATCGTCGTGACAGTCACCGGCGGCGGCCTTTCCGGCCAGGCTGGTGCGGTGCGGCATGGTATCTCCAAGGCGCTCACCTACTACGAGCCCGGCCTGCGCCCGGTTCTCAAAAAGGGCGGCTTCCTCACCCGCGACAGCCGCACCGTCGAGCGAAAGAAGTACGGCAAGGCCAAGGCCCGCCGTAGCTTCCAGTTCTCCAAGCGCTAAGCCGAACTGGATAGTGAGCAGTTTGAAAAGCGGGCCTTCGGGTCCGCTTTTTTGTTGCACTGCATTCATATCCGGCCAATAGGTTTCGCTCTTTGCGACGAGGTGGGGACGCTCCGTCCACAGTGAGGGGACTGCCTATATGCCAGCAAGCTCTATCGATCATTCCTTTACCGTTACACAGATTACCGGCCGCGCCACCGACCCGACCTATGCGGGAGCGCTTTCCTTCATGCGGCGCAAATACACGAAAAACACCAAGGGCGCGGACGTTGTCGTCTGGGGCATCCCCTTCGATGCGGCTGTATCGAACCGGCCGGGTGCACGCTTCGGGCCGCAGGCGATCCGCCGCGCCTCGGCAATCTTCGACAACGACCCCCAATATCCGTTCAACCGCGACCTCTTCGCGGAGCTCGCCGTGGTCGACTACGGTGATATCCGGCTGGATTACGGCAATCACCAGACCACGCCGGGCTTGATCGAACGCACCGCAGCAAAGCTGCTCAAATCGGGTGCGTTCCTGCTTTCGCTTGGCGGCGACCACTATGTGACCTGGCCGCTGCTGAAAGCGCATGCGGCAGTTCACGGACCGCTGGCGCTGGTGCAATTCGACGCGCATCAGGACACCTGGTTCGACAGCGACAAACGCATCGACCATGGCTCGTTCGTGGCGCGTGCGGTGCGCGCGGGCATCATCGATCCGGACCGCTCGATCCAGATCGGTATCCGCACCCACGCGCCGGACGATTTCACGATCAAGATTCTCTACGGCCAGGAGGTCGAGGAAATGCGGGCGTCCGATATCGCCTATGCGATCGCCGAGCGGACAGACGGCCAGAAGACCTATGTGACCTTCGACATCGACTGCCTGGACCCGGCTTTTGCGCCAGGCACCGGCACCCCGGTCGCTGGCGGGCCGAGTTCTGCCAAGATGCTGTCGGTGCTCAGGCAACTCACCAAGGTCAATATCGTCGGCGCCGACGTCGTGGAGGTTGCACCGGCCTACGACCATGCCGATATCACGGCGATCGCGGGTTCGTCGGTCGCCATGTATTATCTCGGCCTGCTCGCCGAGAAGAAGGCACGCGGCTGATCGCGCGTTTTGATGCAAGGGGCTTGCGGACGGATTCCGGACCGGTTCGCAGGCTTCTGAAATTTCGAAAAGACTCCGATGGAACGATGGGCATGAAACCGAAAATCTTCATTGACGGCGAACATGGCACGACCGGCCTGCAGATCAGGTCGATGGTCGCCGCCCGCGACGATCTCGAGGTCATCTCCGTGCCTGTCGAGCGCCGCAAAGACACAGCAACGCGCGCCGAATTCCTCAACGCCGCGGACATCGCGATCCTTTGCCTGCCGGACGATGCCGCGCGCGAAAGCGTTGCGCTGATCGGCAACGACACGACCCGCGTCATCGATGCGTCGACCGCGCATCGTGTCGCCGAGGGCTGGACCTACGGCTTTGCTGAACTTGACAGGAAGCAAGGCCATGCGATCGCCAACGCGAAGCGCCTCGCCAATCCCGGCTGCTGGCCGCAGGGCCCCATCGCGACGCTCAGGCCGCTGATCGCGGCCGGGCTGCTGCCGGCCGACTATCCAGTCACCATGAGCGGCATTTCCGGCTATTCGGGCGGCGGCAAGGCTATGATCGAAGACTATCGGGGCAAGGGCGAGGACGCGCCCGAATTTCTCCCCTATGGCCTGACTTTTCAGCACAAGCACGTGCCGGAGCTGAAGAAATATTCGGGGCTCTCACGCGACCCGTTGATGCAGCCTGTAGTCGGCAATTTTGTGCAAGGCATGGTCACCATGGTGCCGTTGCAACTCGGCGCTCTGGAGCGCGTGCCAAGTGGCGCTGAGCTGCACGCCGCAATTGCTGACCATTATGCCGGCATTTCGGACAGCGCGGTCGAGGTGGCGCCCTATGCCGCTACCGAGCGCACGCCCGAGCTCGATCCGGAAAGCTACAACGGCACCAACCGCATGAAGCTGCACGTTTTCGCCAACGACAGCAGAGCCCAGGCCGTGCTCGTCGCGGTCTATGACAATCTCGGCAAGGGTGCTTCGGGTGCTGCCGTGCAGAACATGGATCTGATGCTCGGGCGTTGAACCTCAGCGAGCTACCGCAATCTCCGCCTGCAGCGGGTAGCTTCCTTTGGTGCCGCGCCAATGAGCTGCGGCGAAACCGAGCACGATCAGCGCCATCGCCTGATGGGTGAGTGCAAGGTGCAGCGGCACTTGCAGCACAAGCGTGGCGATGCCGATCGCGGCCTGCAGCAAGACGAGGTGAAAAAGCACCAGCGCGCGTCGCGCATGCGTCGCTTCCGGCTCGCGCCGGCGCGTGGCGATCATGTGCCAAAGGGCGGCAACGAAGACCACATAGGCTCCGCAGCGGTGCACGAACTGCACCAGTTTGGGGTTTTCGAAGAAATTGCGCCACGCCGGCTCAATGACGAACAGATCACCGGGGACAAGCGTGCCGTCCATCAGCGGCCAGGTGTTGTAGCTCAGCCCGCCGTCGATCCCGGCCACCAGTCCGCCCAGATAGATCTGCACGAGCACCAGGATGACCAGAATCCCGGCGAAGCGCTGCGTCGCGTGGCCTGCAGGTGCAGCGCTGTGCGGCGCGAGCCCGCGCGCTACGACCATTGTAGCGGTGAATATGAGGCATGCGAGCAGAAGGTGGGTGGCGAGCCGGTACTGGCTGACATCAGTGCGCTCGGCCAGGCCCGACGCTACCATCCACCAACCGACCGCGCCCTGCAGACCGCCAAGCAGCAGCAGGCCGACGAGTTTCGGACCGAGGCCACGCTCGACGCGGCCGGTCGTCCAGAAGAAGATCAGCGGCAGGGCAAAGACCATGCCGACGCCGCGTGCGAGAATGCGATGTGTCCATTCCCACCAGAAGATCGACTTGAACTGGCCGAGGCTCATGCCCTCGTTGAGCTCCTTGTATTCCGGGATCTGCTGGTATTTGGCGAATTCCTCCTGCCACTCGGCCTCCGACAGCGGCGGAATGACGCCGTGGATTGGTTGCCATTCGGTGATCGACAGACCGGAATCGGTCAGCCGGGTCGCACCGCCGACCAGGAAAAGCGCGAACATGACGGCGAGCACGACATAGAGCCAGCCGCGCACGAGCGCTCGGTTGCGGGTCTCACGGTCGCGAGCGGCAAAGGGCGTCTCATATCCAGCCAGAGCTGTCATGCGTGCTTGGTGAACGATCGGCGGCGTGCTTGCAAGCATGAAACCCTGCGCGAGACCCTTCGTGCGTCAAGCGACCGCGCCCCGGCGCCAGTCGTACGATTGCTTAACGCGGCCCTGGTGATAAACAACTGCCATGCCAATTCGCCTGAAGAAGCTCATCGGCACGGTGCTGCTCGTCCTGCTCGTGATCGTCTATGCGCTCGCGGCGTCGGCGATCGCCGTCGGCAGATTGGCAGAATCCGGACCGGTCGTGCACCTCATCTTCTTCCTGGTATCCGGCCTGTTATGGGTGCTGCCGGCGATGTGGATCATTCGCTGGATGGTGAAGGATCGCAGCGGCAAGGGCTAGTCTGGCCGGGGTGGTTCAAACTGTGACCACGAGCTTCCCGGCATTCGCCAAGGGTGTCGTGATGCCGGACAGCATCGTGCGGATATGGGCGACGCGCTGGTAGCGCCCGTTTACTGAAATGCGCGGCAGCGCGCGCAAATGCCTGGCATGTTCCGGCCGCAGCACGCCGTGCCTGGTCGTCACCGCCGAGACGTAGCCGGCGGCTTCGGCAAGTTTCACCTCACGTTCGCATACCGCAGCGGCGTAGCCGTAAGGATAGGCCATATGCCGCGGCTTCTGACCGAGTTCGAACTCCAGAATGCGCGAGGCATCCGCCATCTCGCGGAAGGCCTTCTCCTCGGGAAGGCGCTTGAGATTGTAGTGATTGACCGTATGCGCGCCGATGGTCGCGAGAGGATGAGCAGCGATGGTTCTCACGTCCCGCCACGTCATGAGAGTCTCGCGTCGCGGCCGCTCGAAATCGACGCCCGCGGACTGTGCCAAGCTCCGAACCAGCGTGCGCTGATCCTCCTCTGCAACTTCGTAGGCTAAGTGGTTGTGAAGATATACATTCGCGGCATACTTCTTGGCCGGAGTAGAGCAGTCGAGCGTCACCCGCCCATGCTGCGTCGGCACGTAGACGAAATCCTTCGCGGCGACGATGTCCTCGACCAGGTCCCACCACAGATCGGCCGTTCCGTTGATGAGCGACGGCGCCACATAGATCGTGAAGGGCACGTCGTGCTTCTCGAAAACCGGCAGCGCCTCGGTAAGGTTGTCGCGATAGGCGTCGTCCGCCGTAATCGTCGCGAATGGGCGGGCGTGCGGGACCTTGACGATGCGCTCGATTGCCTCGTCTATCGAGACAAAGTCATAACCGCTGCGCTTCATGTCGGCGATGACCAGATCGAGGAAGGCCGGTGCTACGTTGAGATGGCGGTTAACGCCGTTCGGCCGCTGCGGATACGCGGTGACGCGATGAAGCATCAGGATCGCGCCGATGCCGCCGACCAGCGTGCGTGCGAGGGAGGCGATCCCGGAGAAGCGGGCGACGTTCAGCGCCAGCTTCCGCATCGCCTCGCCGCTGTCGATCATTCCTTCACCTTTGGCTGATAGAGTTCCGCCGTGCGTGGAGCCGCCGACTGCGGAGCAAATGACAGCACAAGCTACGCCACAAGGATTGAAGTATGGTTGACGCGGCCGCACCGCTTGCCGGCAGGCCGGTCGGAGCCACGGCCGAGACGACCGGACGAAATGGCGCAGCGACGAGCGTTGCGGTCGGCACGAGCGACAGGCTCGAAATCTATGCGGAGGCGGCGGCGGACGGTCTCTATTCGCCGGCGCAGAGCCCGCTGTGGATCGGCAGTTGGCTTGCGGAGAAGCGTGCCGACATCGTGGTGGCCGCGATCAGGCGCGAGGGACACTCGATCTTCTCGGTCGCGCTCGAGGTCGCTAGCCGCGGTCCAGTGCGGACCGCCAGTTTCATGGGCGGACGGCACGCCAACGGCAACTTTGTCCCGGTCAGCCGGGCGGATGCTCGCTCGATCTCCATCGACGATCTCGGCCTGCTGATCGGTGCCATCCGCAAAACACGGCCGGACATCGATCTCATCGCCTTCGAACGATTGGCAACCGATATAGCGGGCATACCCAATCCCTTGCTCCTTTTGCCAAGCCAGCAAAGCCCGAACCTGTCGCTTGCCGTCGATCTTGCCGGCGGCTTCGATGCGCTGCTTGCCCGCGCCGGCGGCAAGCGCAAACGCAAGAAGCACCGCTCACAGACCCGCAAGTTCGAAGCAGCGGGCGGTTTCCGGCGATTGGAAGCACGGACGCCGGCTGAGGTCGACGAACTGCTCGGCGCATTCTTCGCGATGAAGGCGGTCCGCTTCGGCAAGATGGGTATCGCCGACGTCTTTGCCGATCCCGAGGTGCAAAGCTTCTTTCGCGCGATCTTCAGCAAATCGCTGGCATCGGCCAGTCCGCCCTTCGTCCTCCATGCCCTGGAAGTCGCCGGCAGGATCCGTGCCGTTACCGGCTCGAGCCGCTGCCACGACCGGCTGATCTGCGAGTTCGGCGCGATCGCGGAGGACGACCTTGCTTTTGCCAGCCCCGGCGAGTTCCTATTCTTCGACAATATCGAGGAAGCCTGCAAGGAGGGTCTCGCCGTCTACGACTTCAGCGTCGGCGACGAACCCTATAAACGGCTATGGTGCGATCTGGAGATTCGCCAGTTCGACGTGTTGGTTCCCCTGACGCTGAGAGGTTGGGTAGCCGCCAGCCTGCTGAGGCTGAAGACGCGAGCCAAAGCTTTCGTCAAGAACAACCGGTTGGTCTGGACACTCGTCAAAACTTTCCGGAAGAAGGCTGCGGCACAAGCCGAGGCCACCGACGATTGAGGATTGTCGCCTCAAGCCGCGCGGCGGCCCGAAAGCGGTGAGTGGGGCGGCATATAACCCGTCGGCGAGACCAGCGTGACACCCTGATAGCCGTTTGCCTTGAGGCTCCTGGCGGTCTCGGTGACGGCCTTGTCGTCCGTTTCGAGGACGCTCACCAGGATTTCGGTGCCGGCGCCTACCAGCCTCTGGATCGCCGCCGGATCGGCCGGGCCGCACTCGACCACGACCACGTCATAGGCGGTGGTCAGCGAATCCATGATGATCGGCAAGCGGTCCGCCGCCCTCATGGCCCGCACGGCATCGGCCGTGCCGACCGGAATTACGTGACAATCGGAATAAAGGTCGGCGTGGATCACGTCCGCAAATTGCGCCTCTGAGGCGAGCAGATTGGTAATGCCGGGATAGGCGGTGCTTTCGAGCATCGGTCGCGAGGCGGCGCCCGACGCGGTGAGGTCGAGAAGCAGCACGCGCAAGCCGGCGTCCGCCACCTCGCGCGCCACCAGCACTGCCGTCGCGGCCGCTTCATCACCTTCCGGCGAGACGAAGATCGCGCGCGCAGCACCGCCCGCAATCAGCCGCTCGGCGGCAAGTTCGACGCTGATCTCGCCGATATTCGGCTTGACGGCTGGCTCGTCCGCTGGCCGGGGTGGGGTGGGAGCGGGTTCCACAGGTTCGGGCGAGCCCGCTTGATCCTCCGCCGCCGGCCTCGATGCTTCTTCTTCAAACTGGGGCTCTTTCTCCCGAACGGCCGGCATTTCCAGCTCGGCGACGGGCTCGAAATGGGCGCCTGGAGCCGGTCGCATCGCCCGGCCACTGAACAACTCCTGCAGCAGCGTGATGATCGACATGAACAGCAGCGAGCCAGCAAAGGCGGCGCCGACGATCGGCAGTATCTTCGGGAAGTAGGGTTCGGTCGGAACAACGGCGCGCGAGAAGATGCGGGCGTCTGCCGGCAGATAGCTGCGGTCCTTGCGAGAGGAGGCCTCGCGATAGCGCGTCAGATAGGATTCGAGAAGCTGCCGCTGAGCGGCCGCTTCGCGCTCGAGCGCCCTCAGCTCCACCTCGTCGTCACCCGCTTGGGCTGAGGCCGCCTTGGCCGTGTTGAGATCGGCCAGAAGCTGCGCTTCGCGGAACTTCGCGGTCTGGACCTGTGTCTCCAGGCTTTTCAGAACCTTCTCGGCCTCGCCGCGGATCTGCTCGTCCAGGTCGGCGAGCTGCGAGCGCAAGGCGCGGATGCGCGGGTGATTGTCGAGAAGCGTGGTCGAAAGGTCGGCTATATCGGCCTTGAGCTGGACCTGCCGCTCGCGCAACCGCTGGATGAGGTCGGAAGACAGGACCTCCGGTAGCGCATCGAGCGAGGCGCCGCTCTTCAGCGCCTCGCGCAGGCTCTGCGCCGTCGCCTCCGCAGCGCCGCGATTTGCCCTGACGCGCGACAGCTCGGTCGACATCTCCGAGAGCTGCTGCGTGGCGAGCACGGAATTGTTCTGGCCGATCAGCAGATCGGACTTGGCGCGGAAATCGGCAACCTTCGCCTCGGCATCCTTCACACGCTGAGTAAGGTCGGCAATCTCGGGCGCAAGCCAGTCGGTCGCGTCGGCATTCGACGCCAGCTTGGCGTCGCGCTGCACGGTCAGATAGACATCGGCTATAGTGTTCGGGATCTTGGCCGCAAGCTCGGGATCCTCGGACGACATCTCGATGACGATGACGCGCGATTTTTCGACCCGATAGACCTTGAGCTTCTCGCGGAAGCGCTTGAGCACGCGCTCCTCGGGCGGAATTTCGTTCGGATCGTTCATAAGGCCGACCATGACCATCAGGCGGCTGAACAGCGACATATTCGCCGCCTCGTCGAATTCCGGCAGCTTGGAGAGATCGAGCTTCTGAGCGACTTGCTTCAATATGTCGGTCGAGCCGATCACCTCGACCTGCGATGTCACTCCCTCCTCGTCGAGGACCGGATTGTTGTTATCGTTGTTGCTGGTTTCGGGGCGCGTGAAGACGGATTCGCGTGTCTCGATGAGGATGCGCGTCTCGGCTTTGTAGAGCGGGGTGGCAACCCATGCGACTGCGAAGGCGGCAGCAGTGACGAGCAGTGAAACGATGAGGATACGCTGCCATTTCTGCGCCAGGCTGACGAACAACCTGCGCAGGTCGACATCGACATCATTGGCCGTGGTGTAAGCGCCAGACATGCAATCCGAATTCCCAAACCAGCGGGTGCATCGTAAACATGTATGGTAACTCAGGAGTTAAAGGGCAGGTGTTAGTTCCTTCATCTTGATTACCAGCTCCTAAACGCGCTCCCGCCTTCCCCGGTGGCGCGAACATCATGCGCCGGGGGGCCGCTTCGCTTTACCGACCATTAACCCTAACAGGTTGATAACAACACGGTCCGCAAGGCGCCGGGAGACCACCCGGCATCGAGCCCGAAGGTTTCTGTCGAGTGATGAAGCGCCTTTTCCTGCTGTTCAACGCGATGCTCGCGGCCGCGCTCATTGCCGGCTGCTCAGGTTATCGCCCCGCGCCGGCCGCGTTCCACGACGCGCTCGTCGAGCCCTATCGGCTCGGCGCCGGCGACAGGGTCCGCGTGACGGTGTTCGAGCAGGAAAGCCTCACCAACACCTACAGTGTCGACCAGTCAGGCTATATCGCCTTCCCACTGGTCGGAGCGGTGCCGGCGCGCGGCCGCACCGCGCAGCAGCTGGAAGGCGATATCGCGGGAGCGCTCCGCAGTGGCTACCTGCGCGACCCGGACGTGTCGGTCGAGATAGATCGCTATCGTCCGATTTTCGTGATGGGCGAAGTCGGCGCGGCCGGACAATACTCATATGTGCCTGGGATGACCGTTCAGAAGGCGATCGCGGCGGCCGGCGGCTTCACGCCGCGCGCCTACCAGGGCAATGTGGATGTGACCCGCGCCATAAACGGAAAGGTCATGACCGGCCGTGTATTGATATCGGACCCGCTTCTGCCGGGCGATACGATCTACGCGCGTGAACGCCTGTTCTAGGCTGAGGTCTTGCGGTTTGGGGCCCGCTATTGACGAGGAAGCTACGCATCGTCCACTGCTTCCGCTCTCCGGTGGGCGGCATCTTCCGGCATGTGCGCGATCTCACAGCGGCACAGGTCGCCGATGGCCACCAGGTCGGGATCGTCTGCGATTCGACGACCGGCGGCACTTATGAGGAAAAGCTGTTCCAGGAGATGGAGGGCATGCTGGCGCTCGGCGCGCGGCGCACGCCCATGCAGCGCCACATCGGCCCGGGCGACGTTGCGTCGGCTTGGCGCACGTACAAAATTGTCAAGGAATTGCAGCCGGACGTGCTTCACGGCCATGGCGCCAAAGGCGGCGTCTATGCGCGTCTGTTCGGCTCACTGCTGCGGGTTTCAAGGTCTCGCGTGGCCCGCCTCTATTCGCCGCATGGCGGCAGCCTGCACTATGACGAGACGACACTGGTCGGGAAGGTCTTCTTCAACCTCGAATGGCTGATGAGCCATTTTACCGACCACCTTATGTTCGTCTCTGACTACGAGCGGCGGACCTACCGCAAGAAGATAGGCGAGCCGCCGATCCCGAACAGCCTCGTCTACAACGGGCTGCAGGAAGCCGAGTTCGAGTCGGTCCCACCCAACCCGGACGCGGCCGACTTCCTCTATGTCGGCATGATGCGCGATCTCAAAGGGCCGGATCTCTTCGTCGATGCGCTGGCGATCGCCGAAAAGGCGACCGGGCGACGTTTCAGCGCGGCAATGGTCGGGGCCGGCGATGACCTCCCCAGATACAAGACGCAAGTCGCCTCGCTGGGCCTCGCTGACCGCGTCGCCTTTCATTATCCGATGCGCGCCCGGCAGGCCTTCCCGCTGGCAAGGATCATCGTCGTGCCCTCACGCGCCGAGGCGATGCCCTACATCGTGCTGGAGGCACTCGCTGGCGGCATGCCAATGATCGCCACGGCTGTCGGCGGCATTCCCGAGATTTTCGGACCTAGCTCGCCTGCCCTGGTGCGGCCGGACGCCGTCGATATAGCGCGCGTCATGGTTGAGGCCGTCAGCGACCTCTCCCGCTATCGCGCTTTCATGCTGAGCAAGGACGATCTCAAGGCCCGCTTTTCCGCGCCTGTCATGGCCAGGCACATAGAACATGCCTATTTCGAGATTCTCGAACGCAAGAAGTGATAGCGCGTTCCGGCGGGCGCAGTTCATCGGCCGGTAACCAAGCCCTTAGCATTCGCAGCATCCTTGCAATGGTTTCTTAGCCGCTTTTTGTTAGTGACCTCGTGAATCCCCACGAGTCCACGCGATGAACGAGATCGGCCCTTCCTCCCGCTTTTCCATGGAAGCGGTGCGTAAATTCCAGGGCGATCCCGGCCTACCAGAGGCCGACCGCTCGCTGAACAGCGTAGCCCGGCAAGTCGCCACGCAATATCGTCGCGACACGATGTCGCCGGTTATGGTGAGCGGTGTCCTGCGCCTCGTCGAGTTCGGCCTGCTGTTCATTTCCGGCATTGCGTTGGGCACCGTCTATGTCGGCGTTACGACGCACCTTATATGGCATTACCTCGCGATCATCTTTTTCGGCTCGCTGCTGACCGTGGTCCTGCTCGAGTTCACCGACACCTATCAAATCTCGGCGCTGCTCAGGCCAATGCGCAACATCGGCAAGATGCTGCTCTCCTGGTCCGTCATCTTCGCGGTGCTGGCCGTAGCCGGCTTTTTCATGAAGATTTCCTCCGATTTCTCGCGCCTGTGGTTTGGCGCCTGGTTTGTCAGCGGCTTCGTGCTGTTGATCGGGCTGCGACTTCTGCTGTCGCGCATGATCCGGCGCTGGGCCCGCAACGGCAGGATGGAGCGGCGCGCCGTCATCGTCGGTGGCGGCAAGGCGGCCGAGGCGTTGATCCGCTCCGTCGAGATGCAGCCTGACAACGACATCCGCATCTGTGGCATTTTCGACGACCGCGATGACCGCCGCTCGCCGCCGGTCGTCGCCGGCTATCCCAAGCTCGGCAACATCTCCGAACTCATCGAGTTCGCGCGCATCGCGAGGATCGACATGCTGATCGTGTCGCTTCCGATCACAGCCGAGACGCGCGTGCTGTCGCTGCTCAAGAAGCTTTGGGTTCTGCCAGTCGATATCCGCCTCTCGGCCCACTCGAACCAGCTTCGCTTCCGCCCGCGGTCTTACTCCTACATCGGCTCGGTGCCGATGCTCGATATTTTCGACAAGCCTATCAACGATTGGGATTCGGTCGCCAAACGCGCCTTCGACATCATCTTCAGCATTACCGGAATCGTGCTCTTCTCGCCGGTGATGATTGCGACCGCGATCGCGATAAAGCTCGACAGCAGGGGGCCAGTGCTCTTCAAGCAGAAGCGGCATGGTTTCAACAACGAGGTTATCGAGGTCTACAAGTTCCGCTCGATGTATGTCCAGCACGCCGATCCGACGGCCAAAAAGGCGGTCACCAAGAACGACCCGCGCGTCACCCGGGTCGGCCGCTTCATCCGCAAGACCTCAATCGACGAATTGCCGCAGTTCTTCAACGCGCTGCTCGGCAGCCTGTCACTGGTCGGTCCCAGGCCGCATGCCGTCTACGCGCAATCTCACAACAAGCTCTACAACGAGGTCGTCGACGGCTACTTCGCTCGCCATCGCGTCAAGCCCGGCGTCACCGGCTGGGCCCAGATCAACGGCTGGCGCGGCGAGATCGACAGCGACGAGAAGATCAAGATGCGCACCGAGTTCGACCTCTTCTACATCGAGAACTGGTCGCTCTGGCTCGACCTCAAGATCATGCTGCTCACGCCGATCCGCCTGCTCAATACGGAAAACGCCTATTGAGCGCGCTCGCCTCCACGCAGCAGCTACCGGCGGCCGCGGTCAACGCCAAGCTGATTTCCCTGATCAGAACCGCGGCGGTCTCGTTCGGCGTGCTGCTGTCCGGCTTCGTGCTCAACGAGCCGGCTCCCTACGAGCTCTACATGACCGGGCTCATCGCTGTGTGGGCGCTATTCGGGCTGCGCATATCGAAACCGATCGTGCCGCTGCTCGTGCTGCTGGTCACCTTCAACATCGGCGGAATGATCTCCATGACGCAGATGGACAACCTGATGAGTACCCCGCTCTATCTGGCAGTGTCGTTGTTCCTCGCCTTCACGGCCGTATTCTATGCTGCGGCGACGGAGGCCCAGCCGGAACTCTTCAAGCTGATCTTCATGGCATGGCTCGCCGCAGCCGTGGCGACCTCGGCGCTCGGGATCGCCGGCTATTTCCACGCCTTTCCCGGCGCAATTGCGTTCACGCTCTATGACCGCGCGTCGGGCGCCTTCCAGGATCCCAACGTCTTCGGCCCCTTTCTCGTGCTCCCAGCGATCTTCATCCTGCATCGCCTGATGACCGGCAGCCTGCTCAAGATGCCGTTCTATGCCGTGCCGCTGCTCATTGTCGTGGGTGGGATTTTCTTCTCCTTCTCACGTGGCGCATGGGGCCTGTTCGGGGCAAGTGCCGTCATGTTGATGGCCGGCCTTTTCCTGCAAAGCGCCAGCGGGCTGTTTCGATTGAGAGTGGTCGTCATGAGCCTGCTCGCCATCGGCCTGCTGCTGCTTGCCATCATTGTGGTGCTGCAGATCCCAGGCGTTGGTGACTTCTTTTCGAGCCGCGCACAGCTCGCCCAGGAATACGACACCGCGCGGCTCGGGCGTTTCGCGCGCTATATAATCGGCTTCCAGATGGCCATGGAGCACCCACTGGGGATCGGCCCGCTGGTGTTCGGCCAGATCTTCGGCGAAGATACGCACGACATCTGGCTGAAGACGCTGCTCGACTACGGCTGGTTGGGCTTCGCCTCCTGGCTGATCATGATTGGCTGGACGCTGGCCGCCGGCTTCCGGTTGCTGTTCCGCGACCGGCCCTGGCAGCCTTATCTGCTCTGTGCCTATGTCGTTTTCCTCGGCCACGTCTTCTTGGGCACCATTATCGACACGGATCACTGGCGACACTTCTATCTGCTGCTCGGGCTGATCTGGGGCTGCATCGCGCTCGAATATCGATACCAGCGCGGCCTTATCCCTCGCCAATCGATCGACGTTGCTCGGCCGCGGGCAGGCGCCAACGCGCTGGCGATGCGATGACGCCTCAACATTCCCGCTAAGATCGAAGTTCTACCCATACGGGCGCGTGGTCGCTGGCATCCTCTTCACCGCGCATTGCCCGATCGATGCCGACTGCCTTCAGCCGCCGAGCAATCTTCTTGCTGAGCAGGATGTGATCCAGCCTCAACCCGGCATTCCGCTCCCAGCGCTGGCGGCGGTAGTCCCAGAACGTGTAGATCGTCGCGTCAGGATGGACCTTCCGAACGGCATCCATCCAACCCTGTTCCAGCAAAGCCTTGAATGCCGCGCGGCTCTCGGGCTGTACCAGCGCATTGTCGTCATATGAGCGCGTTGGGTAAACGTCGCGCGGTTCGGGCGCAACGTTGAAGTCACCGGCCATCACCACTGGCACATCGGCCGCCAGAAGCTCAGTTGCATGCGTGTTCAAACGCTCGTGCCAGGCGAGCTTGTAGGTGAATTTCGGGCCGGGCTGCGGGTTGCCGTTCGGCGCATAAAGGGAGGCAATCAGCACGCCGCTCACCGCCGCTTCGATGTAGCGGCTCTGCATGTCGGCCGGATCGCCGGGCAGCTCAGTCCGGGTCAAAACCGGCACTGCATCGCGCGCGAGAATGGCAACGCCGTTCCAGGTTCTCTGCCCCTTCCAGACAGCCCCGTAGCCGGCGGCCTCAATCGCACGAAGAGGAAAGTCCGCATCGGCGCACTTCAATTCCTGCAGGCAGACCACGTCCGGCTCGGCATCGGCCAGCCAGACGAGAAGATTTGGCAACCGCTTGTTGACATTGTTGATGTTGAAGGTGGCGATCTTCACGGCGCGATGCGCGCGACCCAGGCAGATACCGTGTCGGCCATGGTTTTCAGATGATCTGCCGTCGAGAACCCCGAGATCGCCTTGCGCGGCTTGAGATCGTGATCGCCGTCGGGAAGCCACAGAATCTCGATCGCCTTGGACAGCGGATAGGCCGGGACCTCTTCCTGCGTGCCGAACTCGTCACGCGTTCCCTGCACGATCAGGGTTGGTGTTTTGATGTCGGCGAGGTGCTTGGTGCGCAGCTGCGTGGGCTTGGCTGGCGGGTGAAAGGGGTAGCCCAGGCACAGCAGGCCAGCGATGCGGCCGGCAGCGCTGAGCTCGTCCGCCACCATGCTCGCCACACGTCCGCCCATCGACTTGCCGCCGACAATGAGCGGTCCGGTCGTCGGGCCGAGATCGTCGACGGCCGCGACGTATTCCGGGTTGAGCGACTCCGCGCGCGGCGGCGGCTTTCGTACTCCGGTCCGGCGCGCCGCCATGTAGCCGAACTCGAAACGTGCGACGCGAAAGCCGGCCGTGGCCAGCGCCTTGGCCGTCGCGTTCATCGAGGCCGAGTCCATGGGTGCGCCAGCGCCGTGCCCGAGCAGGATCGTCGTCCTGGCCTCTTCCGGTCCGTCGAACAGGAATGAGACCGCCATGTCAGCTCGCCGTCTTTTGCTTCATCTGCAGGTCGACGAACTGGACGCCGCGAGCGGCGGTGCGGCCCCATTCGGAATCCCTGTCCAGTTCGAGATAGCGCGACCACCATTGGCGCGCCTCGATCAGGTTGCCGGCATCGTATTCGAGGCTCGCCAGATTGAAAATGGCATCGGCGTACTGCTGATCGAGCGCGATCGCCTGCCGGAGGTTTCGCCGCGCAGCGTCGATCTTTCCCTGGGAGACGTTGATCTCGGCTAGGTTGAACCACGCATCTACGAATTTCGGGTCGCGCTTGATGGCGGCGAGATAGGAATGCGTGGCGTCTGTCGTCTCCCCGGCGCTGCGCAAGCAGTTGCCGCGGTTGAAATGCGCGACCGCGTTGCCCGGCTCATTGGCAAGATATTCGCGGTAGATGGCGGCGGCTTCGGCGTATTGTCCGTCTTCCTCCGCCTGCTCGGCCAGCGCGAACAGCTCTACCAGCTCGACCGCGTCCGGGCGGCTGAGCGGCAGCAGCACCTGACCGTCCAGTTCGCTCAAGCCGGCCTGATGACGCGCATAGACGCGGTCGTCGCCTTCGGCATGCAGCGCGATCGAGGTGAGCGAGGCGACCGAAGGCGAGCGCTGCACGGACTTCGCAATGGTGCTCCAGGTCGTGCCGCCAGCAAGCAGCATGACATATTTCTTGGCAAGGATCAGGTCGCGAAACGTGAAGGGCTCGGCATCATGCTCGAAGGCGTCGAACAGGGCGAGCATGTCGAAGACGCGGGACGGCATTCCCGCACCGTCGAACAGCGATTGCCGGCTGAGGGTCGCGGAGCCCGGCGCTTGCCGCACCCCAAGCCGCCGCAGAAAGCCGTTCTCGCTCAGAATCTCGCGTCCGGCGCTCGTCTCCTGATCGAAACGAGCTTCGATCCTCGCCTCATCCCAACGGGTGAGCAGCGAGCGGGCAAACACGACCGTCGTGGTTCGCCGCGAAATCCGGTCGTGAAAGTCGCCGCCCTGTCGCTCGACTGCGCGCCGGGCGATGCGCCGGGGAAACGCGGCCAGCGTTCCGATTAGACCGTAAGCCTTGCCGCCGGCCTGGCTCACTTCTTCCCTTTGGCGGCCCTGCCGCCGGACGCGGCCGTCTTCGCGGCGGGCTTGGCTGCCGGCGCTGGCTCAACCTTCGCCTTGCTCTTTGCCGGCGGCTTGGTCTGGCCTAGGCTGGCTTTGAGGGCGTCCATGAGGTTGATGACATTGCCGCGCTCGGGCGCTGCCGCAATGATCGGCTTGTGGCCCTTGAGCTTCTGCTTGATCACATCCATCAGCGCGATCTCGTAGCGATCCTCGTATTTCTTCGGATCGAACGTGGTCAGCTTCTGCTGGATCAGCGCCTGGGCGAGCTGCAGCATCTCCGGGTCGGGATTGCCAATGGGAATGTTACCGAAATATTCGGCTGTGCCGCGCACTTCGCTCGGATTGCGCAGCGTGCAGACGAACATGCCGTTCTCGCGCGCCCCGATGGTCACCACGCGCTCCCGGCTCGATAGGACCAGACGCGCAATCGCGAGCTTGCCGGACCGTTTCATCGCTTCGCGCAGCACGACGAAGGTTTCCTCGGCCATCGCGCCGTCCGGCGCGAGGTAATAGGGTGCGTCCTGGAAGACGACGTCAACTGAGTCCTCGTCGACGAACGCCTCGATGTTGAGCGTGTGCGTGGATTCGATCTTGATGGCTTCGAGGTCGGTGTCCTCCATGATGATGTATTTCTTGGGCTCGTACTCGTAGCCCTTGACGAGATCGGAGCGTTCCACGAGGCCGAGTTCCGGATCGACCGGCTTCATGTTGATGCGGTTGTGCGTCTTCTTGTGAAGCTGGTTGAAGCTGACGCGCTCGGCCGAACTCGTCGCCGGATAGAGCCGCACCGGGCAGCTCACAAGACTCAGTTTCAGATAACCCTTCCAACTCGCCCTTGGCGCCATGTCTCACTCCTGCGCGGCGGCACGACTACTTCCTGGCCCGCAATGGTGCCGGCAATTCTCGCGCAAAGTCGTTAATGTCTGCCCAAGGATCGCCTGTGGTCCCAAGAAGGCCCGGCAGCGAAGAATAGTTCAAATCCTCCGGAGCGTCGATGGACTCCAGGTCGGACCAGTTCAGCGGCGTCGACGCGGGCATGCCGTTGCGGGAGCGAAGCGAGTAAGGCGCGGCTGCCGTGGCGCCGCGTGCATTGCGATGGAAATCGATGAAAATGCGCCGCTTGCGGTTCTCCTTACCCATGATGGTGGTGAAGGTTTCGGGCGCGGTCGCAGCGATCCGGGACGAGATTTCACTCGTCGCCTGGTGGAACTGCTTCCAGGCGAGCTTGCCCTTCACCGGAACAACGACATGAATGCCCCTCCCCCCGGAGGTTTTGACGAAAGGGACGAGGTTAAGCGCCTGGAGCTCCCCGCGCAGATGCGTCGCGGCCTCGACGACCTCGCGCCAGGCAATGCCCTCACCGGGATCGAGATCGAAGACGACCCGGTCTGGCCTATCGAGGTGCTCGCGCAACACGCCCCAGATGTGGAACTCGACAACGCCGAATTGAGCGAGCGCGAGATATGCCTTGGAGTCTTCGATGGAAATGAATGTCTTGATCTCGCCTTCCGAGTTCTTCGTGTCGAAGGAAGCAATGGTCGAGGGCATGCCGGTGAAAGGATGCCGCTGGTAGAAACAGTCCTGCAACTTTCCGGTCGGGCAGCGGATAAGCGATACCGGCCGGCCGAAAATGTGCGGCAGCATGAAATCGCCCACCGCGGCGTAGTAGACGGCGACATCGAGCTTGGTCGGACCGGATTTGCCGAACAGGCGCCGGGTCGGATTGGTGACCCAGATGGTCGCCAGGTCGGTATCCGAGATCAACCGCTTGCGTGTGGCTTGAGTGCTCGATAGTTCAGCCTCGCGCAGCCCCCTGAACACCGCGTGCCTCAGCCAGTTATCGTTTGTTCGGTTCGCATAGTGGATCTTGGCGCTGAGCACCGGCCGAACGGCAATCACGTCCTTCGGCATGCCATCCAGCCTCTCCGCGCCCGCCCGCAGCGGCTCCAGCCGTGCCAGCAGGCGCGCCAAGGTTTCGGCATCGAAGCCGCTGCCGCATTTGCCGCAGTAGCGCAACTCGCCGTCGACCCATTCCCCAAGTCCGATTGCGGCCAGACCTTCGGCAGCTTCGGAGACAGTATAACCTACGATCACGAAGTCATCGGCCTGCCGAGCCTTGATCTTCAGCCAGGAGTCCGATCGGCCCTGGTGGTAAGGCGCCGAAGCGCGCTTGGAGACGATACCCTCCAAACCCATCTCTGAAGCGCTGTAGTAGAGCGCCTGCCCGTCGCCGGTTACATGATCGCTGAGCTGAATCGCGGATCGGCCGGTCACGTGACCTGCCAGCAACTGGGCGAGCAATCCCTTTCGTTTCGCTAGGGGAACCTTCGTCAAGTCCCACCCGTCGAGATGGAGAAGGTCGAAGGCGTAAAAGATCAGCTTGTGGTGTTCACCTTCAGCCAACGCATCCTGCAGGGCGGCGAACCGGCTGACGCCGCTTTCGTCCGGGACGACGATTTCTCCGTCGATGACCGCTTCTCGGCAGGGAAGCGCTGCGAAGGCGTCTTTCAGGTCACCGTAGCGTTTCGTCCAATCGATACCGCTGCGGGTGATGAGCTTCGCCGAACCGTCACTGACATGGGCCATCGTGCGGTAGCCGTCGAGCTTGATCTCGTGCAGCCAGCCCGGGTCTTTGGGCGGGTTGGCCGTAGCCGTGGCAAGTTGCGGCTCATACCGGTCGCGTGCCGGTGCCTTGATCGCACCGCGCAGGGCGCCAGGCTTCAACTTGAGCGCTTTCAGCGCCGGCTTCGGTTTCTCGGCCAGTTCCTCGATCAGCCGACCAGTTTTGACGCTTTCCGGCCGTGCGGCGAGGATGTCGACCGCCTCGCTGGCCGCTGGATCATGCTCCTTGAAGAGCAGCCAGTTGACCTTGTCTTCGCCTGCCTTCGGCTTCAGCCTGGCGAGCATCCAGCCGCCCTTGAGCTTTTCACCAGAGAGGCGAAACTTGAAGGCGCCCTTGGCGAGCGCCTTGTCCGCATCGTCCATCGGCGCCCAGGTGCCGGTGTCCCAGACGATCATCGGACCCCCACCATATTCGCCCTCGGGAATCAGCCCCTCGAAGTCGATATATTCGAGCGGATGGTCCTCGGTCGCGACCGCCAGCCGCTTGTCGACAGGATTGAGCGAAGGGCCGCGCGGAACAGCCCAGCTTTTGAGGACTCCGCCAAGTTCGAGCCTCAGGTCGTAATGATCGGACGTGGCATGGTGCTTGTGCACGACAAAACGGTTGCCCAAACCGCTCGCCGCGTCGCCTCGCGGCTCACGCGTCTTCGAGAAGTCGCGCTTGGCGTGGTAGGTGCTCAGTTTGGGTGATGCCATTCGCTAGTCAAAAGGGGCTTGGGGCATCATCGTCGACCGGGACGAGATCGAGGTCCGCGGGTGTCCGGCCGTCCAGCAGCAGATCAAGACGGCGCTCATCCACGTCATAATAATCACCGTCGACCAGAACACGCGCCCGCATGTTCCCCCTGGAATGCGATACGCTCTTGACAATAGCGCGCCTCTTGGCCTCGCGTACGAGTTCACGCTGGGCAAGCTGGGACTTCACAGGAATTTTCATGGGAATGCATCCGCTTGCTCGACACTTTCGCCAAGGCTACTCGTCGCGCCGACCATCGGCAATCGTGTTTTCGGCCCGCATTAGCCCGACAGCATCAGCTCAGATTGCCAAGGCTCCCATTAAGCGGGGTGTGGGGGACGATCACCGCCTGGAAGGATGCGGAACCTCCGCGGCAATCGCGTGAGGACTTTTATCGGCAAAGTCCCCACGATCGCCGGTTTTGATCGGGTTTCACTCGGACGAGGCATTTTGGCGCTTGCCCCGCAAGCCTCGAGAATATAAGGCTTCGCGCGGTTCGGAGCGTAGCGCAGCCCGGTAGCGCACTTGACTGGGGGTCAAGGGGTCGTGGGTTCGAATCCCGCCGCTCCGACCACTAACTCCTTGAGATCGTTTGGTATTTGCCGAGCGCCGCTCAACCATGGCATCGGCCAATGGGCGGAACCGCCCTCGCCCTTTGGGCGGTCCAGTTCTCCTAAAGCGCGTCGCGATGTTTCAGATTCGCTTCCTGTGCTTTAGATCTTTGTTTTTACGCATGTCTTTGCCCCGAAACCGGATCCCACTTTCGGGAGACATGCGCTAGTCTTACTGCGTCATAAGCGGCGTGTCTGGCAGCAGCACGGACATCGCGGCAGGCCGCGTGCGAGTGCGACGACGAGCCTTCGGCGGAGTGTCGCGATGGAGTTGGGGACGTGCCGCTGAGGCGAGATCGGGGGCGCCTCGGGGTCGATAATCGGTGGGAAGGGGAGCCTTCGGGCTTTGCCGGGCGGGACCAGGTCCTGAGGGGGGAATCGTCTCACGCTCGGAGATCAGGAATCCATAGGCGGCGATGCAGAGCGTGGCGTGGTGATGGAACCCTCGCCAGCTTCGCCCTTCGAAGTGGTCCAACCCTAACTCCTGCTTGAG
>Ga0081539_10001366_pt1 | contig 42286 bp, 35 predicted proteins | sample TabmetS4T2R2_FD_71023 | JGI IMG/M metagenome (GOLD analysis project Ga0081539, IMG submission 71023) | Tabebuia heterophylla rhizosphere microbial communities from the University of Puerto Rico - S4T2R2 | ecosystem: Host-associated > Plants > Roots > Rhizosphere ... | reverse complement strand
CGTCGCTTGGACACATGACGTTCCGGAAAACTTTCAGCGCGCAAAAATCCTCGGATCGTTTTCTGGTCCATTCCTGTTTGACGTGCAATCTGAGTGATCGGGAGTCCTGCTTGTTTGAGCTGCCTGACTTCTTCGTATCGCGCTACCCGCCGATTACGCCGCACATCCTTCAAAGATTGCGCTTTTTGATTGCTCATCGTGGGTTGATCAGGCAACACTTCGATCGGCCCCTCGACCTTCAGTCTCTGTTCGGCTTGATACCTCGGACTGATCTCTTTCGCGGCTTGGCTCAAGACCGGATGCCGCTTGACTAGTGTTCTTTCTACGGCTTCTCGGAGATTCCCGAGCAGATGGAATCTGTCAGCAACCTGTGTCGCCTGCGGCGCTCCCGATCGCGCCGCCTCCGCATAGGCTTGGGATCGGTCTCGTGTGATGACTTCGACCTCCGGATGTCCCTGTAACCAGGTCCTGAGCGTCGTGGCTTCGCGATTCGGCAGAAGTTCGATCGGCCGATGCGCTTCCTGGTCAACCAGAATCGTGCCGTATCGATGGCCTCGCCGGAACGCGAAATCGTCCACTCCCAATACGCGGACTGTCTGCACACTGGAATCCGGAATGGACCGTACCCGCCTCAACAAGGTGTCGGCGCTCACTTGAATTCCTAATTTGCCGGCTGTCCGTTGCCCGGCTTCGCCGCCCAATGCCAGTCCGATCACTTCCAAGGCTCGCTCCTGTCGCAGGGTGCGACGGGCATACCGCTTCATCACTAACGGTACTTGTTCGGCAAACAGGCGGCGCGGGCACTCCTGGTTGAGGCAGAAGAAACGCCGAATCCGTACTTGCAGTTTCACCTCCTGACCGCTACAAGGCAAATCCGCCAGCGTGCGTTGATAACGACTATGAACCCTGGAGGATAGTTGCTGACAATTCAGACAGCTCGCTTCGGAGCTCGTGGTTGCCGTGTTAATGAGAAGCCGGCCGTCAACGCTGACGACACCTTCTATTTTCAGATCTTTCAAATCAAATAGCAGATTTTCCATGTTCGTTTCTATTCTACTATTTGATGCAAGTACTGGAGCTAAGATTAAGCAGTGCTGAAGATAGCGCTGAATACCCTCGATCATCGGAATTGCGGGAGAGCCCGGGGCAGGATATCGAAATCAGCTATCTCCTCTAGTAGGCCCAAACGACACGGGCATATAGAAATTGATTTTATGCTTCGGCGCGAAGAGTTTTAACAGTGTGGAGTCTTGCAGGTCCTCTTCACAAAATGTTTCCCGAAAGGTTTCTTTCGTTAAGTGAATTGTCGTGAACTGCTGTTTCATAGCCAAGAAAGCACTCCAACACCTACCTCCCTTTGACATGGCCAGCTCGCTCGAATGGCGAATCGATCAATACTTCAAATTCGAGGTCACGACGACTACCAACTCGCAAAGCGTCCAGCAACGTGACCTGGCGCTGTTCCTCTCCGTAGCAATTATAGGTATCAGCAGTTGGCGAGGTCCTACATCCTGTAGTTTTTACGCAGCCACTCCGGCCAGTCACTGAATGGGAAGTCTATATCTAAGGCAAATCTCTGAAGCTCCCTCCTTTCGTCCGGCTCTATTTCCCCTTTTTCCTGGCCGTTAATGATAGCTTTTATATCAATCCCCAATTTGCGCTTTAAGGCTTGATAAATCCTTTCCCCAGAAAACTTCTGCTCTGTCGTGAGAAGCTGCTTGGGTATAGGGTCGAGCCGCTGCGCCATATCATAATCGTGTACAGTTGCTCTTTCCAAAAGAAGCTCGCCTTTTTCCACTGAGAAAGCATTATAACCTAGATCAGCCATTAGAGCAGTGATATTTAGGTGTTCCTCTATGAGATTATCAATGTCAATTTTTGAAAAAGGCACTTTCATTTCCTCTAGACGGTTGTCCTTATGCCTGATTATACGCCTTAGCTTCGATAAAGGGTCTGTCTCATCTTGGAGTGCCGCATACCTAGCTGCATATTCCATGGTGAGTAACATAAAGGCTGCAAGACGTAACACGTTTCTATCTTTTTCGTACTCTAAAAGGTTGGGAACATACTCGCCAAATGACATCGTGACTTCGGTTGGGGATTCTATGGCCTTCTGAAAGTCCACCTTGAAGCGAGTGCAAAGCTCCTTGATCTGAGACCTGGCAACCTCCAAACTTGCTTTGCTCTGTTCCGTCTCAAGAGAGCGGAGCAAGCGCGAGAGAATATAACGATATTTTGATTCCTCTGTTTCACTATACACCCAATACAAATTGGCGAGATTGACAGCTTCAGAATATACTGTAGTGGGTATGGGAAACGTCGCAAGCCAGTTATTAACTTCAGCGAGAGAAGGATCGGCGTCATCAAACCTGTACCACAACGATTTACAGCTGATACAACGACGACCAAATATAGTGTCCATCACGATAAAATCGTGGTCGGTCCATTTCACCAACGATTGGTCGCTGCCATAAGCACGGCTTTGTGCGATGCCTTGCAGCCGCTGTCTCTCTCCTGACAGAATAGATATAACACCTGCACTAGCCCAGACCTGTAAATTATTTCGGTACTCTTCGACAAATTGTTGCAGTTTTATCTCGGAAATTTCTTTCCCGAGGTCCAACTCAGATATCCGGCTAATGACAATTGATAAAGGCGCGAGCAATCGGATTAGGGCGCGCTGGCGCGATAACTGCTCAGGAAAGGCCGTATACGGCAAAATGACTGAGGGGTGATCATCAAAATTCAACGCGGTAAGAATCGCTGCAGTTAATCCGGCTGCTTCTGCATCTTTAGCTAGTTCTCTTAATTCTTCACCCGGATCACTAGCAAAGCCACTTTCTTTAAAAGTAACATCTAGGCCCTCTGTCGGGTCAATCATCACATCAGCTTCAGCTTCCGTAATTAACCTGCTTTCGGCGTCCTTACTGGCTCCGGTCAAATCGAAGTCCGCCAGAAAGCCGTCAAAAGGTAGGCAGGGAAGATCGTACATCTTCGCATTACCGTGCTGATCGCCTATATAGTCGAGTTCTTGCTTAAGCTTATCTGCTATCTCATCAGGCCGGCGCGCACGCCATACTATAAAGTATTGCGATATTACTTCAGGAGCAGGCAGTTTCTCGATTTTATCTTCTATCCATAGTATCTTAAGGCGGTAATCCTGGTCTTTCCAGGGCGTGGTCAGGAGCGTCAACATATATGCAACCTCTTTTTGCCTACAGTTTGATCAAGCTCTATTGGCTCCTAGAGCTAAATAGAAGAAATAGCGGGTTGTATCCTATTGAGTGCCTACACATATATAGTCGTGCCTTTATCGCTATCAGGCATCTGGGATCCATTATGGCCAAGTAGCGCCGGATGAACGCGGCATAACTCGCCTTCAGAGGTGACTACTTGAATTGGTCCTAGTGTTAACACGGCACGATAGTACTTAATTCCTCTTGCTTCTTGTATATTAGTTTCAATGCTAACGCCCGCGACAAACTTTGAGATAATACTCGCAAACTGAAGAAATGTGCTGCCAGCCTGTCTGTGCAATTTAGCGGTCGAAGGAAGCGCCACATTACTCTCGATCTTTACCCAATTACGGTCTTGCTCTTTCAGCATGTTACCAATGTATATTTTGGTGGTGTCTTCGTTGAAGTCTATTGCTATGCTTGCCGTAGCAATATAAGTCTCACCGGGTTTCCTCGTCGCCCCATGCTTGCCGACGTTGAGTAGCAACTCATAGAGTAACGTTTGAATGTATATTTCCTTTAAATATGTTGCGGGCAGTTGTACGTCAGCCCAAACTCGTTCGCCACGGTCTATTTTTACAGTTGTAGGATCAGTCTCCCCCCTGAGATGAAGATTGGCCATCGTTTCAGCCTCGGCTAAACACTTTTCTAAAGTATATGACTGACCCGATTGGAATTTCCTTCGTAATGCGCCTGGATGAGTGGCCATTTCAATAAAAGCGATAAACGCCTGGGCGGTTGTGCCACCCACCCACAGCCCACGTAACATATCTAGTGCGCTCTCTGTGTTGCCACCCCCATGTAGGCTGAACTTGGCGTCTTGAGGTGGTTCGCCACTAGTAAGCATTCCAGTCACTGATCTAATCCCTGCCATAAGGAGTGCGTTGTTAGCTGAGTGTGCGCACCCTCCCATCAGCAATACTTTATTCTTTGAGTCTCGCGCTTCGGCCTGCTGGGTTGCATAATCCAATAGCAGGGGGTGCATAAAAATACTGTTGACTACGCGAGTGAGGGCCAAGTACTCAAACGGCTTCAAGGCCCGTTCAGTACCCACAGTCATGATGCTGCAAAGTTTGTCTATTCGTACAGGGAAACCATAAAAATAATTTGTGGGGAAAGCGACATCATAGATTAAATTAGTCATCAACATGAACAATGCCTGTTCCTCGTTCAGATCGGTATTTAACAGATTGTTGATATAATCTTGTGTCTTGCGCACGTCATCACGGGTCTGCTTACTAACATTTGATATTACAGGCGGGAAAGCACGAATGAAATTGGCTGCGAAGGACTTCACATCATGCCAGCTCCCGTTATCCCTATTGATGAGCATCATGCGGAGCTGGTCCCTAAAATGATTACTAGGAATATCATCTTGCAACAAGTGGTTCTTTATAGCGTCTGTCAATCCGGTTTCGTTGAGAATCCGTTTATGGTTACAGTTTTTCTCTCCTCTTGGTATGTGCCACCAGTTATTAGGGTCGCCATCTTCAGGCTCTTCCAAATAGCAAACCCTAACCCCTTGTTTTCGAAGTGCCTGGACGGCTATGTATTGAGTGGCCGAATAGAAACCGCTTTCTTGTCCAATAAAGGTCAATATGTAAAACGCGTAAGCGTAAGCCCATGTTTCTCTTTCGTTTTCATCTTTCCTGAGTTCTCTCCTCAGTGAGATAGTGTGACGCCGCTCATCAATAGGGCTCCAATAGCTTGCCGCCGTGTATGTCGGATGAATAATCTGAAGAAAATTTTCCGCAATTTGTTTGGCGATCTGTTCTATTTCGTTAAACTGCTTATTATCTAAATATTGCCGCATTCGCTCTTTGACATTTGGCAAATTCATTCCCGGTCTAAATTTGCAAATCTCGCTGAGCAGAAGTATGAGTAACAGATAGCAGCGCAACGGATCATCGGAAAGCCTAAGACCCTCTGAGGCGAATGTGGTATAAAAGGCTTTCGCTGTGTCTTCATCAATCCGATCTACAAGTTTTTCGTACTCCCAAATACTAACGTTATCCATTGCTAACCCCAAGTAAAGAAGTAATCAGCTAAAACAGACGTGCGTGATGAACAATCTACCAGGCCCGGCACCTTAGGAATGCACAATGTGTGAACGAAAATGTAAAAGTTCCATTCCGAAAAATGAAAACTGACCTATCCCACTGGGACAGGAGTTTCGTCTGAGGTGATGATTAGCCAGACTCTCCTCATCCGCATCCGAGTGCGGAACGAAGGCTGCGGAAGGAGGAGGTCGCATGATCACTCAGTAGTGTTGAATGGATCTCAAACTACTCTCGCGTCAAGGGATGTCAGTCTAGACCATCGCCCGCCACCGATCTATCGCGCAGCACGGTGCGGCGCGCACTGTCGGCTAAAGAGCGCAAGATCGATCCATAAGCTGGATTATCTGTGCGATCAACTGGCCCACCGCCCGTGGACTCCGGCGGCCAAGCTGGCGCGAACTCAAGCCACAGGGTTACCGCGGCAGCTACGAAGCGGTTAAAGTCACCTGCCGGCAATTGTGCCAGGAACATCGGGCCAGCAGGCGCGCCTGCGCCCGCTTTGAGACCGGACCTGGAGTGGAGCTCAGTTCGATTGGAATGGCCCAGTGTACGGACTGCTGGCGTCAGTGCCACAGTTGAAAGTTTTCTTCTTCCGCTTGGTGCTCGGATACTCATGTTTCCGGATCACGCGGGTCGTGAGTTTGCAAACTCTGCCGGCGATCCTCGCCTACTTGATTGAGGTTCTGGCGAGCTTGGGCGGAGTGACGCAGCGTTTGGTCTTTGACAATTTCGGAGCCGGGGTGCTCAAGCGGCGGCCGAACCCGAGGCTGCATCCATTGTTTGCTGACTTCTACACGCATTATAGGACCGAGCCAGCGCCGGCCTTGCCCTATTCACCTCAGCGCAAAAGCAAAAACGAGAGTCGTTCCGCGAACTGGCCGAGTCGGACTTGCTCCATCAGACTTACGCCGACTTGGCGTAGTTGCAACGAGCGATCGATCTGGTCGATGGGCAATATAACCACTGCCTCCATACGACAACGGGTGAAAAGGCGATTAAGAGATTCGCATGGGAGCGTCCGTTTCTGATCTCGCTGTCCGAGGTAGCTTCCGACCCACGGTTGGCCGAAACGCGCCGTGTCTTGCTGATTGCACAATCTCTTACCGAGCGGCTTATTACTCTGTCCCAGCTCGACTGGCCGACCGACGGTTGACCGTCAAAAGCGACCAGCGCAGGGTGGATCGAAATCTTTGTCGGCACCGAGCGAGTCGCCCCTCACGAATCGCGCCGAAAGGGAAGCGCGTGATGAGAGAAGATCACATCACTGCACTGAGACGACCGCAGTGGAACAGCATCCGCAAGGCACGTGTCGTTAAGCACGCATCTGTGCTCGCAGTTTCAGAAGCGCAACTGGTCACTTGGCCTCAAGTTCTGGTCATCCAACGGCGGATGGTCGATTATCTGAACCTGATCGAGGAGGAGGCGCAATGAATGACCCAGAACTGGACCGCATCCTTGATCACTGCCAGCAGCTTGGCCTGCAACATGTCCATGCGAGCTTGAGCAATACGCTTGGGCGCGCTGAGCAGGAGAACTAGGGCCAATCCCAGCCGCTCGATCACTTGCTGGAAGAGGAAATCGTGGCACACAAAGCCATGCGTATTCGGGCCGGGCCGAAACTGGAGGCCTTTCCCCTCGTTAAAACACTCGACGCCTTTGACTCCGTCTTTCAGCCCTCGCACGACAAAGTCCGGGTGATGGATTTGGCGGCTCTGACCTTTCTCCAGCGCTAGGAGAGTGTCTTGTTGCTCGGACCTCCGGGCGTAGGAAAAAAACTCGGTGATTGCGCTGGCCGTGCGCGCCTGTCAGCACGGGGCAGCGTCTATTTCACTTGGCTTGATCAGATAATTCGCGCTCTGGCCACAGCCGACGCTTCATGCAATCTCGCTTCCAAGCTCAAGACCTTCACCACCAAGTCACAGCTCCTATGAGCAATGAAGTCGGATATCTATCACTGAACAGGGCCGATGCCAACTATCTGTTCCAAGTCGTTGCGGCCAGATATGAAAGGTCGAGTCTGATTCTGTCCTCGAACAAAGCTGTCAGCTAATGGCCGGAATTGTTTGCCGATCATGCTCTGGCGTCGGCCATTTTGCACCGCGTCTTGCACCACTTGCAAGTTTTCTCGATCAAGGGAAATTACCACCGGCTTCACGAGTGGATGGCGGCGGCGACGGTCACTTCCCATCCAGCGCTGCCAACTGCCTTTCAGAGTTAAACCAGCAGGAGGGGCACCCGCGCTTGGGGTGGGGGGCGCTCGCCCCCCATATTCTCAACAGTACTCGACCGCGGCTCCATCTTTGAGAGACGGGAATCAAAACTTATGATAAGAGAAGATATCTATATGCGACCCCGATAATAGAGACAAGAATTTAACAAAACCGCAGCCAATTGGGAAGCCACAATGATGTGAGGTGCAACCCAGTTTGGTTGGATGCACGGTTCAATGAGGGGGATTAGGATAAATGGGGTATCAGGCTTGAATAAACTGTCGGTGACTTGCCAAGTATTCCGTGATCTCGGCGGTGATCATGCTTAGTCTCTGGTCGCCCCGATTGCGGGGTCTCTTAATCCCAACATCAAATATCTTATCTATGCTCATCGGCGAATCTGAAAGGATGCAGATCGAATCGCTCAGGAACACGGCGTCCTCCACGCTATGAGAGACCATGACAATCGTGGTTCTCTGCGCCTGTAGCGCATTTAGCAGATGGTCCTGCAGGTCAAACTTAGTTCCTAGATCAAGGCCACGAAAAGGCTCATCAAGGAGTAGGACTTTGGGCTGATCCACAAAGGCTCGGGCGAACGCAACCCTCCCTTTTTCCCCTCCAGATAAATTTTTAGGCCAAGCGTTCTTTCTATGTGAAAGGCCTACCAGCTCAACCCACCGTTCGATTTGATTTTTCTTGTGTGTGGTATTTTCCCTTTTGGTCGCAAATTCAATATTCTCATATACCGTCTTCCATGGCAGCAGGCGGTAGTCCTGAAAGACAATCTGAATATCGCGACTCGGTTTGCTGACAAGTCCTCCGTTTAAGGATATCTTCCCAGAGAAGCGCCGCTCCAGTCCGGCAATCATTCGGAGTAGAGTTGTTTTACCAGCGCCACTGCGACCCAAAAGGGAAACGATGCTATCCGGCGGAACATCGAGACACAGGTCTTCAATGAGATTCTCCCCTTTGTTTGAATCCGGGTACCTCATCGAAGAAACACGAATAGATAGCGGAGCACCCATTACACGCCTCCCCGCGCTATCATATCTTCCAGGCTATTACTCCACCTGACCAAATGGCGCTGGACTTTGGCAATCAGCCAATCGGTCACGAAGGCTAATATCGCCAGAAAGAGGAGGCCCGAGAATTCTTCCTCTACTTTCCCCACGGCGCGCGCATCGGCGATGAACCAGCCTAGCCCTTCGCTGCCATGCCTAGCTGATGCATACTCCACGAAAAATATAACCACCCAGCCGAACGCAAGCGCAGTACGAAGGGCGGTCAATATGGCCGGAGCGGATGAGGGCAACAACACATCACAAACCTTCTCCAAATAACTTTTCTCGTAGATGTCAGCCAATTCCATATAGTCCCTCTCTACCGAGCGGAGAGCGACAAAGCTATGGAAGTGAACGATGAAGAAGGTGCTGATAGCAACCATTGCGATTTTGAATGCTTCCCCCGTCCCAAAAAACATTACCCAAAATGGAATCCACACAACGACCGGGACACCAGCGAGTATCTGAACAGTAGGAGAAAAGAGTTGCTCCGCTATCCGTGATTTCGCCAAATACAAGCTAGTAAGCACACCCGCTACGGCCCCGATCAGCACTCCACTGAGCAACCTGACCAAGCTATGAACACCATGGTTAGGCAGGATACCCATAACAACCAAACGGCTTAGTTGTACTATTACGTCAGAAGGCGCAGCAGCTTGTGAAGGCGGGACCATCTCTGTACGCACAAGGATCTGCCAGCCAGTCACTAATAGAGTCGGTAATAATAGTACGCTTGCCTTTAGCAATAATCCCCTTTTATTCATTTGGCAGCCGCGGCCGCAGCAGCAGGTACTGCGACTGAATTGAATCTTAGGTCAATCAACTCTGCCCTCACATCAAGAGCCTTACCAGCGCGGGTCTTGTCGGCCTCTGCCAAAAAGGTGGCTTTTTCTTGTATGTCTTTGATGATGGCCTCATCAAGTTGTGCCCCCCAGTTATGCTTTTTCCAAGCAACTTTGACCACTTGCGGATCAAGGCCGAGTTCCTGCGCCATGATCTGCTGAGCTCGATCTGGATTTGCAATTATCCACTTTTTCGCCTGTTGAATAACTGAAACTACGGCTCGAGCCGTAGCCTCGCGATTCGCTATGAATGGGGCTGACAAGGTCATTACGCTATTGATAATGGCGTCTCCTCCCTCCACCAACCGGCCTTTACCACTGACTTCTTGCTGCTCAACAAAGGGAGCCCAGACAGCCCAAGCGTCAAGTTTGTTCGTTTCAAAAGCAACCTTGGCTTCTGCTGGGGGCAGGTAGCGAATATCCACGTCAGATTCGCGGAGGTTGAACGCCTTAAGGATTTTGAGGAGCCCGTAGTGAGAACTGGTCCCTTGTAACACGGCCAGGCTTTTACCTCGTAGTTCGGGGACTGATTTGTACGGCAACTCACTCCGAACAAGGATGTTTTGGCCGACATTGGCGGACAATGCTACTATGCGGGTGTCATTACCTTGCGCCCGGCAAAGAATTGAGGGTACTTCTGCAGAAAAGAGCACTTGCAGGTCGCCTTTGCTGAAGGCGTCACTGATGGAAGGGCGGTCATTGTACTCAGTGTACGTTATCTTCACATCCTTCAAGGCTGGATCTTCTTCAAACCATTTGAAGTGCTTGGCAATGTGGTAGGGGCTATTGCCGAGCGCTTTAGAAAAGGTACCCATCGTTATGGGTTGAGTCTGAGTAGAGGGATAGACTGTGTTGTCCCTGCAGCTAAGCAGTGGCAGTGTTACCACTAACGTCACAAGAATGGAAAAAATTAGGCTCCCACTGGTTCGTTTTATGTTCATCGTATAGATTCCTTTCGTATGTTGCCATGCCAATTGATTGACAAAAGTGGTACGTTTACCGTTACTACAGGCCGCCACGCTTTCAAGCTATCAGCGTACCTGATGCCACTTTCGCGCAGGCAGTTCAAAGGACTGTCACCTCGCCCGGGCGGATGGCGCGATGTAATCCACAATTTGTCTGTGCAAGTGGATTCGATCATCCCAGCCCCTCTGGGGAACAAAGACCCGGCGTAACTCCATAAGAGAGCCCCTGGGCTGGTCATGTATGCCTTTACAGATTTCGTAATAGATAAAAGCAAAATGTGAGTTTGCCTTCGAAATTTCTTCAATATAATTTTCGACAGTTAGACCGCTCGGCCCGGAAGTTTTTCCTCCCTTAAGATAACTTTCGTACTGACGTTGCAGGAACTCCCGCGTCGGGTAATATTTTTTATCCAAGATATGTGTATATCGGATAGCACAGCCTTCACCAAAAGACTCTTTAAGTTTTCGAAAGGCTTCCACCTCAGCCTCGTTGCTTACGGTCAGCTGGATACCAACGCACCAACCTTGGGGGGTTAGGACCTGGGGAACGAGAGCGATCTGTTCGTCGAAACACCGCTGCCCATCTCTCCCTGATTCGGCGTGAAGCGCAGGCATAACCCCAGGGCAAGTAGGGTTATATGGGGGATTAAGTAGAACGTAGTCAAACTTACTCATAAAAGTCTTGTCAGCCGCAAAGACTTCATCAAACCTTTTAAGTTTAAGACAAATTCCTCCCTCAGCAAGTTTGTCTGGAGAGTCATAAACCTTAACATCGTTGTCAACCGCATTCTTATGCGCCATCAATATGGCGCGCGGGTTAATATCTACACCCACGATTCTATACCCGCGTTTGGCGGCCCAAATAGCAAATACCCCGCTGCCTGTGCCTACATCAAGCACCAAAGCCCCCTTTGCGAGTCCATCCAGTAATGTACTCATTTGGCGGCACATAAAGATTTGCGCTTCCTCAAAGATGGGTAGTACCCGATCCCAGCGAGGATCGGTTAGTGAGTCAGCATTAATTCGGATTCCGTCGAAAAAAACTCTAGTGTTGGCAGCAGTTTCACTAGCTCCCTCTAGGGTAGCCACATCCATGGTTTACTTGTCTCCCAGCCTAAAACTAAGCCCGCCTAGCCATCATATTTTTAATTATGCGTTTAACAATACTGTTGACATTATTTCAGCGTGCCTCGGCAATAAAACGGGCCGTTTGGCAGAATGGAGATTGTGTTAAGAACTCCGTCTCTGACCGCACGGCCCGTGACATCAATTGTCACAGCCACCTTAAACCAGTTGTCGGCGGTCTCCAAGTCGCAACGCGAATTCGCCGCCGCGCTGTTGGCCACGATCCTGGCCCTGCGCGGGCGCGTCAATTACCGTAATCTGGCGCGTTATGGTCGCTATTCAGAGCGCACTTACGCACGCCAGTTTGAGAGCCCGCCTCCCTGGTTCGCATACCATGCGCAGATAATACAGTCCATTTTGCCGACAATCCACGAATTGGTCGCGGCGCACGACGCCTCCTTCATTCCCAAGAGCGGCCAACAGACCTCCGAGCTGGGTCATTTCTACAACGGTTACCCCAGCCATCCTGAGCGAGGACTGGAGATCAGTGCCATTGCCGTGGTTGATGTCACGCAGAAAGGCGCGTCCGTTGCTTCGGTGGAGCAGTCGCTGCCGACGCTGCAATCGGAAACAGGGCAAACCGATCCCACCCAGCTCGATCAGGCCATCACATAACTGCAAACCGTCCGCCAGCACTTGCCTGAGGTCATACAATACCTGGCGGCTGACGGCTGGTATGCCGACCTTGACGCTGCTCTCAGGATCGGCTCGCACGTGGTCACCAAATTGCGAACGGATGCCAATATGCGGTTTCGCTATATGGGACCACGCACCGGCAAACGAGAACGCCCGAAAATCTATGGCGGCAAGGTCGACTGGCAAGACCTCAGCGGCTTCGACCAGGTCGAGGTCTCCACGCTGGCCTCGGAGATCACGCCAGGAATCGAGGTCTCTATCGCCGAGTCGTACACGTCAGCATCAAACGCTGGATGCGTACTGTCGTATTGGTATGGTCCACGGCGGACGGCAAACGGCATCACGCGATCCTGGCGACGGCCGACTTAACTGCCACGGTGGCTGACGTACTATGGATTTACCAAGCCAGATTCCAACTGGAGTTTCTTTTCAGCGACAGCAAACAGTATACCGGGTTGACCGAATGCCAGGCCCGGAATAAAGAAGCGTTCGATCTCCATTTCAACGCCTCGCTAGCAACTGTCACTGCCGCGAGGGCTGCGGCAGTGACGGCGCATGCCAACGATGAGCCATTCGTTTTCTTGCTGGCGACGCAAAAGCAAATTGCTTTCAATGAACATCTGCTGGCGGAGATTTCCGCCAAGTTCGATTACAACCTGAGTCGATGGAAAAAACATCCGGCTTACGAAGAACTCAGGAGATATGGGGCGTTAGCCGCCTAATTTTTCTCTACACTATTGTTTTAAGGTGGATGATTAAAATTTCTTTTTATATCATCGCATCAATATATCATAACCCGTGTAGTGCCATAACTTATCCGTCTCCTTAAGACCTAATAGGGTGACAAAAAAGGACAATTTAAAATAATCTAGTTTAGCCCTAGTCCCTCTGACAATATCTGACAAGAGGCATCGCTCAATTCGGTACAAGGATGAATCTTCTAAGTCTTAATATATATATCGGTTTACGTTTTTCTACCACTGTAAAAGTAACTCAACTCCTGTGATTTCAGTAGTTGAGAAAACTCAACCGCACTTGCATGCGCTGAATGGTACTCGATGAGCATCAGCCACATCGCAGAATCACTGGACTTATAGGCGTAGTGGCTCTACCGGAGAGTACGGCGAGCACCGAGCGTAACCCCCGAAGCCATTGTTGCCGCATGCCTTGAGCGACTTTTACAACGGTAGTTTTTTACAGTTGTCAATATCACTCAACTTAGCAGTGGCAAGAATAAGGCCTAATTTGAGGTCTCCCAGCTCTGCTCAAGATGAGTGAGATAAATTTTAGATCGCGGCGTGGGCACCAGGATTGACTGCGTTGGTCAGTACAACGCAAAGCCGCCAAATATCTTTGAAAATGTGCGATGTCAACTTTTGCGAAAGCCATTTCAGTAGATCACTAAATTGCTCTTTAACAATATTTTGAGAAGCCGCCGACTCAGGCGACGATCCCAGTGATTTTAGTTCAACTGAGAGGAGCATCCCCCAATCAGTCGGCGTCAAACCGACTTTATCTAGCCTTGCTTTGGCGAACAAGCGATGGCATCTATGCAAGCTCAGTTATGCGAGTAGCTGCCGCTTGGTTGTTTCGGTACCAAAGTCAACGACCCCATCATCTAGTGATTGATCTGTTACGTGTCCGCGCGCCGAACGACTATGGAGTAGACGGCCCGAACTTCAGCCGATGCCCCTCCGCCAATTGCGTGCGGGAGAAGTTGCGAGAAGTCTTGCCGGTTAGCTTGCCCGAGATGCACCAACTCGAAGGACAGCTCAATATAATGTCGCAGCCGCAGCTTCTCTCAAGGCTGCGCGGGCGCTTGAAGCGGAAACTTGCCTTATCCCAGAGAACCGGAAGCCAGTGAAGTGGATATCCAGTGCTCCAGGCCAAGAGCGGGGCGACTCTTTTTCACAGCTATGTCACCTTACAGATCGTTCATCATCGGCAGCGCCTGACCATTGCTGTGATCTTTATTACGCCTTCGGTCGCTCGACGAAGTTGCCTTACACGACCGAGGTCATGATCGTGCGGCGAGCGTTCGGCAAAACGAGATCCGGTACTTCGCATACGCGGTCTACGGACGAGCGGCGCCCCGTCTGAGGATCGCGGAGATGAGCCTCCGGATCATCGCTTCGACCTGGGATGTCGTTTTGTTTAATGCACACACTACAAATCAGATTGTCAGGTAAAGTCAGTCTGACAACAAGTGCTAATGATTTAATCACAATCAATATTTAAGAATGTAAATCAATAATTCTACTGAAACAAAAGTGTGTCCGTCATTCTACTTAATAGGAGATTTATGAACGCAAAAATGCTGATAAAGCTCGGCGGCAACACGAAGTAATACGAGACAACGCTAAACAAGCTAATTCGCGGCAAAACAGCCATTAGGGAATGTCACTCATTTGGGGGCGTAGTCAGAAACAACCCAAGTGAGTGACAAACCAGGGGAGACGATGACGATGAAAAACTCTCGATCTTCAGGGCAAAGGCAGGCGCGGCGACGGGACCATTTGAATCTCGATGTCGCGGAAATTACTCGATCAACAGCCAACGCAAAACGACGCGGCGTGGCTTCGAGCCAAGGGCGTGTTGGAACTCGCCAAATTCATTTTGATGATCAGGCATTTGGAGTCTACTACGAGCCATCGGCACTCGACCGCAGGACCACAATCGCCTTGCCAGAATCAGATGATTGCTCTGTGGAGGAAGAGTGGAGGGACAAGTCAATTCACACCCTTTTCTTCAAATATCTGATCATCCCAATTGCGGTCATCAGTATGGCTTGGCTCTTTCGGACCGAGTTGCTCAATCAGGTTCGAATCGTCGGACATTCGGTGGCTTGGGCGGTGATTGGTACTGTGCCAGTGATTCTGGCATGGGTGATTGGGCAGATCGTGCGCCTGTTGTGGCGAAGAGGGTATAAGCGGACGGCATCTTTGAGCGGCACGGTGGGCTTTTTGATGATTGGTTATCTGGCTCTGAACGTTGTCTCACCGCTTGTATGTGATGATGCGATTGACTCAGCGCTTAAACGAATGCCGCATCCGGGCGCGCAAGTCGTCTATGCAAGGCGTGCCGCAAGCTACGAGCGAGTTGTCTTGCCGCTCGACCGCCGTATCATCGCTGGCGAAATCGGCCAATCGGCAATCCGTCTTGCGGTAACGGCAATTGAAGACGAGAGGTTCTTTAATAGGTGGACAGGGCCGATTGACGCTGAAGCATTGTTGCGAGCTATGGTGCAAACCTTCGTTTGGAAACAGCAACAAGGCGGGTCAACGATCCTGGTTCAAGCGGCAAAACTTGCTCAGGGGAAATTGCGATCGTCATTGGGCGATAAGCCTTACCAATTCTTGCTGGCTTTGCGACTAAACCAGCGTTTTCCATCAGACGAAGAGCAACTCGCTTTCTACCTAAATCTCGTCCAACTCGATGGACTGCACGGTATGGCATACACCGCTAGCAGTTTCTACGGTGTGGCTAATCTGAGCGAGTTGAAGACGACGGAGCCAAGAGGAATTGCCGAAAGCGCAATGTTGGCCGGGATGTTGAAGTCTCCCACTAAGTATCATCCTCGCCATCATCCGATCCTGGCGTTGGAGCGGCGAAATCTAGTGCTTCGCAAGATGCATAAGGCGGGCGCGTTTGGAGACCTCGCCGCGATGGAGGCACTACCGCTCGATGTATGCGAATCGCCAAGAGTCACCGAATTCGATTTCTTCGCACGTGTGTTGAGGAGGAACAACGGATGACAGCAACATATAAAAGCACTCGCTTTCGCGCTTTTCCACAATGGTTGGCAATGTTCGTTGTCGCAGTGCTTGCGACAATCGGTTGTCGGAAACTGACCGATTCGCGTGAGTTTGGCTCAGATCCACTGGTGGAAGAATACTGGACACTCGATCTCGACTTGCGGGAATTGGCGGTCAAACACATCGTCAACCCGCTACGCACGAAGATCGAGAACAGACAACTTCCGCCTGATACTGACTGCGCGTTCGTGTTGCTCGACGCTGCGACCGGTGACGTGCTCGTTTACATCGCGACAATTCAACCCAATGTAGAATTTGATAGCGCACAAAATCTGACGCGCAGTTGCGGGTCGATAGCGAAGCTCATGGTTTACGCAGCGGCGCTGCAGGTTCACGCCATCGAGCCGGATGTGCAGTTGCTAGATGCGCCGAGATCGTTCCCTTGCCCCGAGTGCCAGGGCGGAGTCTGGCAGCCGGATAACTATGGTAATCAATACGCAAATGCGCCGATTCCGCTGATCGAAGCCTTCGCTTGGTCAAAAAATATCCCGGCGGTGGATGTGTATCAACGCTTGCGGCGTGAGGATTTCGTTGCCGTGCTCAATGGATTGGACCTATCACTGCCGAAAAACTTCACGACCGCTCCGCTCGGCGTTGAATGGGCACCGTTGCAACTGGCAAGCGCTCATTCTGCTTTTGTCAATCATGGCGTCCCGGCCAAGCCTCGCTTCCTCAGCCATCGAATTATCAATGGGCAAAGACATGAAACGCCCATCGTCAAACGCCCGGCGGTGTTCCGTGAGGATGTCTGCCAATGGGTCATCGCGGCGGGACGGCTTTGTTTGCGTGAGGGGACTGGACATTACGCAGCAGATTTAAGTGATGTGTTAGCTGGTAAGACCGGATCATCGGATAGCGCGCTCGTCGCAATGTTCGGGCCTCGCGTGAGCGCCGTAATCTGGATCGGTAATCGCCAAACGAACGAAGACCTAAGAGCAACGGGCGGGCGGCTCGCGCTTCCGCATCTGGCAGAGTTTTTCCGCGCGGTGCGGCGTGTGCGTCCGACTCTGCTCCCCACTTGGAACCGAAACATCGGAGGATAGTAATGCATACCAAATTGATTATTTCACTGAAAAGCTTGGCGATCGTCACTGGGTTGACGTTGACGCTAGGCATTTGTGCCGCGTCACAGACCGCATACGAGTCGCTTCTGGTACTGGTGATTGATTCCAGCCCCAGTGTGCGCGCTTACTGGCCAGAGATGCAGCGCGCGGCGCAGGAATTGATTCGCAATGCTCCAGATCAGGCAGCAATAGCCATTGTCGGTATTGATGCCGAGGCCCGGAAATCCGACATCTTCACGCCCGAGCATCGGTCTGAAACACTCGCTTTTGTTCAAAGCCTCCAGATAGGCGGCAGATTGACGGACTTATCGCGTGGTACCGATGCGGCGCTGGCTCTGATCCAACAGGCCGATCCGTCGCGAGGAATGGTCGTCTATCTGACGGACGGAAGGCTAGTCGTCCCGAATACTTTTCGCCAACGAGGCAGTTTCTTTGAATTGCTGCGACGCGAATTCACGCCGCGCACAAATATCGAAGTCAGAGTGATCAACGTTCAGGGGGAGCAATCGCCGCTTACGGAAAAATTGCCGGCAAACGTGCGATTCATCCCGCTCGCGACCACGCGCGAATTGCCTGGGACCATTGCGGGACGTCTAACTCCACAGATCGAAGAATCGTTGGGGAGTGCGCCAGCCCCCTTGCCATTACTATTGCCATCCGGACTATCGGCCAACCACTCGGCACCATGGTTGACGTACAGTTTGCCTGTTGCGCTCTTGCTGTTGGCAGTTGTGGTCGCATTGGTCATACGTCGCCGCCGCCAAATTCGCCTCGCTGCATTCGCAGAGATGAATGGAATGGCTAACGAGCCGCCTCCTGACGTGCTGCGTGAGCAAGACCTGATGCCGAGCAAGGAACCGTCGCCGGAACGCGAGCCGCCAGTCGCACTCATTACGGTGTCCGACGAAGCCAATCGCCGGAGTCAAACGTGGCGGCGAATCGTGCATCACGGCGAACAGGCCATCATCGGCAACAACCGGTTCGCTGATTTGTGCCTGCCCGGTTTGAGACAGGCGCGTGCGCTGCAACTTCGTTATGACGGCGAAACGTTCAAGGTCTTTCGCCTCCGACCGCAAACGGGCGAAGAGTTGGACGATGTGAAACTCAACCAGGCGATAGCCCCTGTAGAATTCAATGTTAGTGAGAAAGACGTGCTGTGTGTGGGAGATTTCCGGCTGAACTTTCTGCTGACTGCATCTGACGTGGTACCGGAATCGTGGCTCAGGTCGGAATCGCCACCACCCGCGCCGATCGAACCCTTAGCAACGGCCACGAGGCGTCGAGCCGCGCTTCGTGGCCTGGGAGATCAACACTATGTCAATGGAGAGAGTTGAGCGCAATCCGTTCCTGACTTATTCGCCCCGTTTGATTTTCGGACTTGGGGGCGCAGGGGTGAGAGTGGCGCGCATGGTGCGCGAGTCGGTATGCAGCGAGCTGTTCCGGCGAATTGCCGTCAACGGCGACGACGCAGAACAGACGCAACACGATCTCAACGCGCTGTGCGTCTTTCTCGGCATAGATTCGGAAGCACCCGAACCCGAAATCTATTCGCCCGCGTTCGCCGAAGAGCCGGAATTGATCCTGCCGCCGCCAGAGGACTTCGTCCTGTTAGCTTCTTACTCTGGCCTGGAGTTGATTGAGCGCGTAAAAACCGAGCCGTTTGCGCACATTGAACGCGCAACCGTGCCGCTTAGCGAGATTGAAGGCAAACGAAGCCAATCGGAAGCGCAGCAGAGGCGTCTTTTCGGTATGGTGAATGTTTTGACCAGCATCTCCAATGTTGCTCGTGCAATTGATACAGCGGTTGAACGCTGCTACGGACTAGAAAAATCACCTGCCTGCCTGCGGCTCACGGCGCGCGGATTGACGCTCAATCCCAAACTTCCCGTCATTCACGTCTTTTTCAGCTCTGCCGGCGGTCAGGGCAGCGGCGCGATTTTGCTGGTTTTGGCGCTGCTGGCCCTGGCGCTGGAAGATCGCACCCGCCCGCGTATTTACGTCCACTGGCTCCTCCCTGGCTTCCACCTCTCAAGCGGTGAAGTGGAGGACCTCAACAACAAACTGCGCACACAGGCCGTGTTTCATGACTTGGCCGCAATCAAAAGCGGCGCGGAGATGCACATCCCCTTCCCGCAAGGCGATAAGATGCTCCGTTCGCGTCACGGGCGAGAGCTGTTCGATGCGCTCTTTGTTCACGAACCGATCGGAAATCGTGCGGAAGCTTACGGAAACTTCGTGCGGCGCGTAAGCCGGCTCGTGACGAGCCTCGAAATTGGATCTTTTGCCAGAGACGCCGCGCGCAGCCGCTCCAATGTGCCCCAATTCGACGCCGATCAACGTGCCGAAAGGCACACTATCAACTTTGAAGGAGTACGAAATGAAGGTGACTAATCTGGCGGTCTATGTGCCGCGCCAACTCGATTTGAAACTCCATAGTGCGAATCTCCTTGTCGCCGTTGTCAAGGAAGTGAGTGCCCGCGTATTGGAACGATTGCGGGGCGGCGAAGAACGAGAAGAACGAGAAGATGCTGCAAAGGTGGCCGGCTTCGCGGCCGCCTATCTGCGAGCCACGGAGTTAAATCGCGACTGCGAAGGAGGACGTGGTTTGACCGTGTATGGCAATCATTTGCTGACAGACGGTTCGCAGCATTTCGAGGATGCATTAGATGCAAGTGTTCGATTCGCCGGATTCGAGGGAGGCCAACGGCGCATTGCCCGGTTCCAGAGCGAGCAGTTGAACATTTCGCGACTCGCACATGAAGCCGATCGAATCATCCATGAAGTGCAGGTACGGCTCGATCACGACTTTACCAGTATTCATGAACGTCAGCGTGTGATCAATATTTTGTTGCAAGAAGTAAGCAGGTTACAGACTGAAATTGGGCAGGCGAGTACCGCGAATTCTCAGGAACTGGTCGCGCTCGAACGAGAACGGGGAAACGGTCGTCAATCACGCCCGACGCCGGTGAACATGCCGTCGAGTTGGTTTCAGCAAATCAAACGCAAACTTGCGCGATTTGCCAGTCGTTTCCAGGAGAAGCTGCCGAATATTGAGGAGTCCGGCATCCTTCGCCGCATCGAAGAAGAGATTCTACATCTGCAGGTACGCGGCCTCGTGCTGGTAGCCGAGAGTCAGACAGTAGACGAGGTTTTAAGCAAATTAAACGAAGAGTCCGAGCGCGGCGAACGGTCTTCAACATTGCTATCTGCCGAGGCTCAGGCGATGCGTGACTCAGCGCGCCAAGCTGAACTTTCGCGCGGTTGGAACGTTGCCGCCGGTGAATTGTGCCTGAATAGCATAGAACTGACCGAGGCGGCAGTGGCGAGTATGGATGCCGATAACCTATGGGCTCAATTCACAGAGATGTATCACGCACGGCGCGGGCACGACATCTTCATCATCACTGGCGGAGACTTTAATCGCCAGGACATCGAAGAGATTGAAGAGATCGTGCGTGGGATTGTCAACTTGCGGCTCAAATGGAATGTCGCAGATTGCCTGGCTGCCTGCGAGCAGGCCAACCCAAACTACGTTCTTACTGTGCTGGAAGCGGTGCGTCAGGCCACGGCACGTGACTTTCTCGCCATAGGATATGACGGATTTCTGCGACACAACACTTTCGCCGTGATCTCCTACGCACCCGGACATACGCCGCAAGCCAATCAAGCTTTCGACCGGTTGCTGGACGATCTGAATCGTGTAATGGGTGTGGAAGTGAATCAGGTTCCTGACCCGTACGATCAGGAGATACTGACAATCTATGTCGAAGATCGCGCCGTTCCGGCCACGGCATTGAGGATATATGACGAAGAGCTTTACGAGATTCACGATGTCCAGCGTACGCCCTCGTTGACGCCTCACCCTGAGATTCACGGGATCGTCAAGCAAACATTCCCTCAGGTTACAAACTCTTGAATATGGCAAAGAAAGTTTGATCGAATTTTATGGTCGAAGACCCTCAACACGAACAACGATGAAAGGAGGCTTCCATGTATCCGAACAGGTATATCCGTCCCATGACGCCGCAACCCCGTCCATCAGGATATGGGGCAGGCTATTTTCTAATCGTTATTCTTTCAGCGTTCCTGGTTCTCTCCGGTGCCAAGGGATTCATCATGCTGACTGGATTGTCTTATCTGATCGGGGTGCTTCTCGTGGCCATCTTGTGCATGACCAAGATGTATTTTCTAAGATACCAACCCATTATTGAGAGAACCGTTAACAGCGGCTGGGACAGAGTTGTTGGTTATGCGGCGACAGCCTTCTTCTTAGTCGCGCTGGCCGCTTTCGGGTTGTATTGTCTGAGCGTCGATCCGGTCGCTGATTCCGGAGTAGTAAAATCAACCTTCGCCGCTTGTCAGTCAACATTATCTATTGATGCGCCTGTAGATGGAGCTGGAATTGCTTTTGGGCTCGAAAAGAGTGGACGGGACAAGCCGCGCGAGAAGAAGTCCCCACGATCTTTGGGAATGGGATTGCTTGCCCCAAAAGAGTCACTGGCAAAAACACTGTCTACAAAATCGGGCGAGATTCAGAAGACAATCGGTTCTGTTGGGGGCGCAAAGGACTTTGTGAGCGATACCTTTGCCCAGAGAAATGCTGCTCTGGGGTGTTGGATCATCACGGCGATTGTCGAAATCTCCATCCTGATCCTGGCGCTCCACAATCGCCCGCGATATCTTCCATATTACTATATGGAGTAGGGCAAGAGATCGTATGTGGCACATCCATTTTGTGCTTCCAGAGGCAGAGAGTGTAACCTAAACGATCGGCTGTCGTCGACATAAACCAAACCTTGTCGTGGCCTATTCGATTTCAAAGAGGTTTCAGTCTTCTTCTGAGGGGCAGATAAACGATAGGCGGTAAAGTCCAACAGTATGAGGAAAGTAAAGATAGCTTGTCATTTGCCGAAATGAATTTAAGAGTGTCGTTGGGCGCCAAAGTATCGTTTAGGCAACGCTATATCTTGTATCTCTGATGCTAGTCTGCTACCACATCTTGGGTCCGATAATGCAAATTACGTAAAGTTCTTGGTAATGCAAAGTATACGCGAATAAACAGTAACTCGTCATTAAGCTATTGATCAAGAGCTGTATTCAATACGTAAGTCTTAAGCAAAAGTCCATCTACCGATAAACGGTTAGCCTGATCAGTTAATTGACTTTCGAGCGCATTAATTGCTATTTTCGGTGATTGATCTCTCCTGTAATCATCTGAGTCCCACAGATCACAAAGGAACCACCCCACCAAATACAAACCACAATTGCAATGAGCCTCATTGAGATATCGATCCCTTAGTTGTGTTTGCATGGCATTCTTTAGCTCGATATTCCAGCATCCCTTAACTTCAATAATGACTGAAATCTTGTCAAATTCCTCTGGTCTGTGTGTGTGTGTGATAGCATCAACACGAATATCTGTTCTTTCACCTAATGACGCACCCGGCCGTCGGCGGATTTCGACTTCTCTATTAATGACAATGGCTCTACCATTCAAGTCATCGGCAAGATGTCTTTTTATGTAATCTGATAAATGAGGTTCATCTTTAGGTCTAAATCTTTTTTTGTCAAGTTGGTTCCAGAGGTCGGTAACGGCGGGAGTTTCTCCGTGAAGTTTCTGCGCCAGCCGATCCAGTGATTCAATTAACACTTCCAAAAGCTGTTCACCGTTTTGGATCAGGCGCTTCTGCCGATTTGCTGCTAGTTCAAGTATTATCTCCGGCTGAAGCGGTTTCCAGGTCGCTTGCCGCATTTGATTTTGCGCACGTAATATTGTCCACTTTAACCATGTGAGTTCAGGAAGGGCAACAGCGATTTCTCCGATTGCTTTAACTGCTTCTTTTGTTCCCTTGTTTTTCAAATATTCTAAGACCGCATCACGAAAGTTGCGAGCAGAGCCATCAAATCCGATGTAATCTGAGTCTCCGCTATGCGGGAATTGATGCTCCAACCAAATATACAACTCAGACATCTGAGATTCATTAAGCTTTTCAAAGATATCCTTGTAATGTCCATGAAGAGATCCAGCGACAGATGTCATGATTGAGCAACCCAGTTCTGCGTTTTGATTGATCAGCGGCCACACCACAGGCCAGCCACAATCTGGCGCATGCACGAAGAGCACAGTTGCCGCCACCGCGCTCTTTTCATCGAGACTACTATGTACAACCGACTCGGCATATTGCTTGGCTATGTCACTTCCGTGATCAAGAAGCTCTTCCAGGAGATGCCTAAAGCAGGACAGGCTCAAACGGTCGTCCTTTAATTTAGATTCAATAAGGGCAATAAACCTTGCATCCCAACAGTAAATAAACTTACCCAAAGTGACGAGCCCTCCACCGTCCTTATTTTCCTTGTCAATCTGTCTCAGTAGATATTCGCCGGTCTCTTCTGGCGCGTTTTGATATGATAGTTTCACAAGATGAGGATGGGGACTTTCTTCAATTTTTGAGTAAATTGGATAAGCAACGATAATCGACGCCCATTTCTTCCAAACGGCAGGTGGCAACGTGAATACATAGTCCTTGATTTCTTGGTACAGAAGAAGCAAGGCTCGATAACCAGAAAGTGCTCGATGAGAGATAATCTTTGCCCCCAGCCACTCGCTCGTTTTCGGTTCACCATTCAGTAAATAATTCTTCGCGGTCTCCAGAATGCGGGCACGAATCATCTGGTTCGCACTTTCCCAACCCGGAAATAGTCTAAGGTCCGATTCTAATCTATTCTGTATATATTTAGTCTCCCATGATCGACCCATATGATGATTCAGTTCGGCCCAAGCATCAAAGTCTCCCACCTCGCACCGATCCAATATTTGCGCGGTCGTTTCAGCCACAGACGGCTGTTGTTGCTCCCCGCCCTTCGATCGCCCACGGTTTGTTTGCCATGCCAGTCTTTGATAGTAAGTCGATTTTTGTAATTTGGCTTCTGACGATTCCAACTCTACAAATTGAAGAAAATGTCCAAATTCCTCCGCGAGGAGTTCTTCTCTAGAGGATTCATTGATAATCAATTCAGTATGCGAAATGTTATTGATATCGAATAACTGCTTTATGCAGCCTACTAAGATTTGTTTACTTTGAATCGACTTCTCTTTTTGTAAGAGGGAAAGTAGAAAAGGAATATCCCCATCTCTAAGTAGAGGGGATTGGGAACGAGTTAGTTCAAACAAGTCGATACTCGACCCAACCAATTTGGGTATCAGCGTTTCAATCACTAGAGACCGTTTAGATTCGTCATGAGTGAAAACATCATCGTTCCAATTGTCTATGCGGCGTAGGCTCTTAGCGATTAAGGTGGTTAGCCGATCGAGTATCCCCGGATGACCAATATTATTCCAGGCCATCATAATGATCTTCTTACGTAGTAGAGATAGAGAAGTGCCTGACCCGGCTTCAACTCGACTTTCATCAATCCAATTGAACGCATCAACCAGATCATATGGTTTCAAATGCATCAGACAATCTTCACCCAAAAATTGTGAGTACGAGCCATGAAGCTGAGGTCTTTTAGGTGAAGTCAAAAGAGAAAATAATTCTGATACGGAAATCGTCTCCGGCCATATTGCTCTTAGCCCACACCCTTTCAACTGATCATCAGGATCGTCTCCGGCTCGTCCAAATGCTAGTGGTTTGAGCCTGGCTCTAGTCTCTGCGTCGCCAATATGAATCACCGCATAGGACGCATTTACTCGAACCGCCATTGGTTGAGAAATATCTAAAGCCACGTCCGCAAGCTCATTCTGGAGCGCTTTCAACTCGCAGGCCTCTGCAATATCGATGGCAACCTGACGGACGGTGAGTCCTTTAGCAACATTACATATGTATGGGCGTAATTGATCGGCTAAGTTGCGGTGGTTCAGCTTCCTGTATCTTGAACGTAAATTGCCGTCATCATCCAAGAGTTCGTCCTGCCCAAAGAGACTGAGCAGCTTCTCTACCAATACATGGCGATCTTCCCAATCGACTGTGGCGATATCACTTTTCAGCAGGACTTTGGGGTCTGCCTTCAAAATTGCTCGGAATATCTCTTCATCCATTCTCGCGAGCCAAGCTGCTGTTTCATGGAGTTGAGGTATTATCCTGCTATTATCATCTATTGGATGAGTGAGTAGACTCATCATTTGCGGGATATTCATTCGATGTCGTTTGATGTAGCGAGCAGCTAGGAACTCCGCATATGTTTGATGCGCCCATCCCATGCGGTTTGAACCGCGAGAGTTGAATAACCCCGTTTTTACTGCTTCTCGAATGCATTCCTCCGTAATTTGAAAGGGCGTGCCTCTCGCCTCCTCAATTCCTCCGCATATCTTGCTGGCCGTGATATCAGCATCTGAAACATCGTCCAAATTAGGACGCATCCGAATCGCAGCACAATTAGCAAAGATCGTTACCGCCGCGATTCGTTCGGCAATGGCCAGAAGTTGATCTGCCGACAAGAATGACCTCTTTCCGGCATCAACTCTACTATCATTGAATTCTTCGCAAAGCTGCCAACAACCATCGGCATATAGTTGAGCCTGAGTCTTTGGCAGCTCCTTATTCTCGCTGAAAATACCGACCAGAAATTTTAACGTCAGAGGTTTGATTGCAAGGGGGACGACTTCTTTTTCGATGACTTGGCATATGAACGCGACCGGATCGATTCCTCTACTTGTGGCATATTCGGCCACATCACTGCGGCGAAGCGGAACAATCTCCAATATCTTTACATCTTGATCTCCCCAGTGTGCTTTAACCGCCTTTTCCAACGTCTGTGGCCACTCAGCCGTCCGGCATGCAATTCGAATGGTCAATCGCTCTGCCGGTAATTCTCTTAGCTTGGTACATAGTAATGCCGCTAATGTTTTGATGGATAGAAGCCCTTCATCTAGATCATCTAAGAATAAATGAAGCTGATGGGATCCTGCCTTCCATCTTTTAATATCATCTCCCTCAAAAATATCACGGCGGAGCTCCTCACCAGCTTGATACTGATTAAGCTTGAAGTGAAGAACCACAGATTCGCTACTTTCTGCTTTCTGCTTTTCGAGGTAAAACACTCTTTCAAGTTCGGTTGATTTCCCTATTCCCGGCTCACCAAGTACTATCAGACATCGACATGCGAGAAGATCGTCGAGAGCTATAACATTGGGGTTAAGATAACGGCCGTACTCTCCGTCTGGATCACTTAGGAATCCATCATCTGAAACGTTATAGCTGTCTTCCCTATTGCACAAAAATCGCTTCATATTAATTCTGAGTCATATAGCCCCGGTACAACAAATGAAACTGAGAGCTACAAGAGTAAAGTCGACACTCGTTTAATACGCCGGCATTTCTGATGGAGAGGATGACGACCGATTCGGAACGCAATCGGTCACCAATCTAAACAATGCATCCCCTTGTCTCCTGCGACGATAGTCCTGCGACTTCAAGTCGCATCCGCATTTTTCAAAAAGCGCGAGCCGCAAAGCAGGACGCTTTTCCATGTCGCGCCTAATCTTCTAACGTCTTCGAGCGTTGCTATAATTCCTTAATAGCTATCCGGAAATATTCAATGCATATCGATGCGCGTCATCAACAAATTCAAAAGTGCGATCTCTTCGAGTGTCAATTTACATTTGCCTTGCGACTCCTCCTATTTCGACACCACAGGTCTTACTCCTTGATCTGGTGCTGATCAGTTTTCCACAGAGAAATGTGATTTTTAACCTTAACTGAACACGGTATGCAAAGTCTTTCAAAAACAGTCAGCGATTCCTCAGCATTTTGAATCGCTTCCACTTTTCTTCCGATGCGCGCTAAAAGCGAAGCGTACTCGAATTGTGTCTCGGGTTCATCGTGCGGGTCACCGCTTGTACTACTGATACGATATGCTTCCATTCGATATTGTATTGCTCGTTCAATGTCTCCATGTTTCTCGTAAAACTTTGCAAGATGATTGACGGCATGAATGATACTGGGAACGTGATGCATTTTTTTTGCGGTTTCGACCTCCTCCTCATAGACAGCTAGAGCTTCTTTACGATCATTCAGTTTCTCATAAATCTCTCCCAGACTACAGCAAATACCAATTTCATGGTCGAGATGCCCTATCCGTTGATCTATTTGTCGCGCTTGGTTAAAAAGAGCAATGGCTGCTCTAAACTCATCTTTTTCCTTCAAACATTGTGCCTTACACGCTAAAGAATTTGCTTCGGATTTTCTATCGCCAATCTGACAAGCTATTTCATGCTGCTGGTCAAAGACACGTATAGCTTCTTGATAATTACCCATTCGGACATAAATCTCTCCGAGAATCCCTATAGCTGCAATTTCGCGAAAGAAATCTTTGTTTTCGCGGTGAATAGCTAAAGCCTCTTGAACTTTGACCAGCCCCTCCTCATGCCTGCTCGCGCGTGAGTAATGATTACCGAGTTGGGCGAGTGCCTGTCCTTCCCAGTGACGGAAACCAAGCGCGCGAAATCGCTCCAATGCAAGCTCATTGGACTGAATTGCTTGATCTAAACTCATTCTCTTCGAGCTGATGTTGGAAAGGTTCGCCAGAGCATTCGCTTCCTCTAGCAAATCCCCTTTCTCACGTGCGTGGCTGATTAATCCATTTAAAATATGGATAGCTTGCTCCGTATTCTTGTTTCGATCATGAGCCAAAGCCATTGCCATAATTACTTTGCCTTCAAGATCATGTCGTCCCAATCTGCATAATCTATCTTTCGCCCACTCCAGATAATGAATTGCTCGATCCAAGTCCCCGAGGCTTGTGAACACCTCCCCTAGGCACTGATGGATGATGGCGATCTCTAGTAGATCATCAGCACACTGCAATGCGCGCTCAAAGTATTCGACCGCCAGATCGTATTCCCCGACGTCTTGATACACCAATCCCAGCAGATGTAGCGGATTAAGTTCCCCGCGACTGTCGCTCAATTGGCGTGCGATATTGAGAGAGTCATTGGTCCACTGTATTAATTCTCGTGGAGAAAGGCCACGTAACAAAATATTCCAGGCGCGGGCTGTGTAAAGCCAGCAGACTTCAGCCGCTTCTATCTTCAACGATGAGTACTTTTTCGCCAATGCCCTACCGTGACGAATATTGTCTTCTTCGAGTCGGAATAAACTGAGACCTTTTTTATGATCTTCGCCGCTCTTTGCGTTCAAAGTTTCAGATTCTTGCAGTACGCACTGAAAATGTGAGGCGAACCGTTCTTCAAGTGAGGCTCTTGACTCTTCCAAGAGTTTCGAGGCCGCGAAGAGACGTACCAATTCATGGATACGATACCTTCTACTAACTCGATCAAACCCCACCAAACCAAACCTGACCAGCGCGCTCAGATGATGATGTTCAGGATCGTCACAGATTACTTCTTCGGCTGGCGCATCGAACGATCCGGGAAATACTGAGAGTTCTGCAAATGCTTTTGACAGATCTTCAGAAAGCTTAGCATAGCTCAGATTGAACGACGCTTCTATGCTAATGTTAATACCTATCTTCCCAATCCGCTCCAAGCGTGTTCTTTCATCATGAAGTTGTTTGGCATAAGAAATTGGTTCGAGGTCAGGTGTTATCGCGAGTAAACTTCCGGCAGCACGGACTGCCAGTGGCAGATAACCACAAAGCCGGCAAACTTGTTTTGCCGGCTCAATCGGAGTGAATGGGGTTATGCTGTGGAACAGATCGAGGGCATCATCAGGACCGAGTTGATCTAGTAAAACTCGTTCCATTCCGGGAAGAATAATAGGAGACCGGGAGGTCACAATCAGAGCAGAACCGGACGATGGAATCAGCGGACGAACCTGCTCGCTGTCCGCCGCATCTTCCAAAAGGAGTAAAACCCGCTTGCCGGACAAAATACGGCGAAACAGACCAGCAGCTTCATCAAGATCATCCGGCAGATTAGTTTCGCGGTGGCTGAATACCCGGATGAAAGAGATCAAAACATCTAAAGCAGAGCGGGACTGCTCGCCAGACCCGCGTAGGTAAAGTATGATTTGGCCGTCTGGAAACTCACTATGAAGTTGATGAGCAACGGACAGCGCCAATTCAGTTTTTCCGATTCCACCGATCCCATTGATATTTATCAACCGAGTTGAGGACTCAATAATAGCTGTCTTAATTCGCTTAATCTCTTCCGCTCGCCCCTTAAAGTCAGGAACGACTTCGGGAATGTTGCTAATAGGAAGTGAAGCTTGTAAATACTCTTTCCTATAAAAGTCTGTTTCAGCTGCGGAATATTGAGGCGCTAAGCCGGTGAACGGCAGGAAATGTTTGTGTTCACCGCCTGCGGGCATAATAGACGATCGTTCAGATTTTCCGGGCGGGATAACTCTTTCAATCTCTCTTTTCGCCTCCATCAATTCTTTATGCTCTTGGCAAAGCCACAGCATTCTCTCATTATGAACAAACAAATGTAGATTTCCGCAAGGTTGATGTTTCTGAAAGATTTGCTGCAGAAAAATTAATCCTTGCCCTTCAAGGTTGCGGTAATCATGCTCATTCAAACCAGCTAGCCGAATGATGTCGGAAGAGACCGGCAACAATTTACCCGGTGTTTTGGGAAGTGTGCTCTCAGGCAGGTTTATGTCCTTGGTTTTATCTCCTGCCGATTTAATAAAGCTTGTGACTTCATCTTTATGAACCCATTCAAGAAAGTTACCTAGCCGAGGAGAAATAACCTTCACGATTTTGGATTTATCATTCATCCACTTAATTATTGGGCCGGTGAACTCGCCCAAGTCTTTGAGATAGTAGACTCCGCATGCCGGATTGGTTCGGCCATCTTTCTCATTATTCTCATCCGCAAGAGTGTGTTCATCTTCGGGATACATACAGCAGAGCTTCAACACCCACTCTTGACTTATAAATCCGGATTTCAAGTAATGTTGATCTGCCGGATAGATAAGCACCAAAGAAGGAATATTGCTGCGCAGATCCCGGTGATCTTCGAGATGTTGTCCTAGCTCTTCCCTAATGATACTTCTTAAATCTTCCATAGAACTCATCAGACTTACCTCATTGCAGACATACTCTGCTTATGCCGCTACCCTCTTAGCCTGCTCATAAGTTGATCGATAAGAGGCTCCGCCGCGCCCCACAACGCCCATTCTACCTCGCCACCGCGCTCGTATTCGTGCCGGGTATTTCTGAACATCAATCCCTTTGTTATCAGCAGGTTCCCAGTCTGCATCAATTGAATTAGCCCCTTATCTATCTTTTCCGCTTTCAACGCGTGCAGAACCAATCCCAAGACAAAAAGCGCCTGATTCTTATATGCTGGCACCGGCGATCCATAAATTTCTTTCAGGCCGGAAATGCCTTTGAACAATGCCGCGCATGGCAGCCAGCGGCCCGCCTCGCACGCAATCAGAATCATCCGATGCGGATCGAACGGGCTGAACCAGTTGGCGACTGCGTCCCATTCCACAAATGCGTCAGAGGTGAGCCGCAACCCGTCCCTGTTGCTATGACCGATAATGACGATGCTTCGATAACGTTGGCTCGTTTCGGCTATCGCGCCAAGCTGCTTCAACAAATTCGCTTTCGTGTCCGCGCGCACTAAGTCAACCAGGTTGCGAGGACACGCCAATTTGACGGCTGCGTAAAGCTGATCTCCCAAAGCAAGATCCTGACGCTCTAGTTTCACAATGTCGCACTCCACAATCAGAACGGCTTTTCTTCTGCGGTCAATTTTATTCATTTTTGTGAATCTATACGGCATACGGTCTCTGCAAAATGCAATGCTCCGAGATCGCAGCACCATGACACAGCAATATTATGGTGTCATTGGATCCGTGGTCTCCCCAGGTCAGTCGTGATTTGCGGCGTCTGTTCTGTTTTAATCGTGCCGAGCTCTTTAAGTATAGGGCTGCCGGGCCGTGTATTCGATAAAGCGAAGGGATACTCTGATGCGACAGATTTGATGATGGGCGTATCAGAGCCAAGGCCCCCGAGGTTATCTAGTATAAGGCTGTTTCTCACCTCAAGGCGCGGAGCCCCAGTAATCCATAATCTTGACGCGGGCTCCAGGCCATTCCGCGCGTTGGTACCAAGAGCCCCTATGTCGCCGGTATTGGCCTCACTGGTAGAGCGTGATGTACCCATGATGCTGAGATAAAGGGGGGGCATGCTGCGGGAAGGCTCAGTGGAAAATTGCCCCTCTGTAAACCTCACCACCACCTGCGAGTCGCCAGGGGCATTGATTGCGGTAGTGATCTGAAGGCTTGGGGATGTGTAGGAAGATGGCCGTGTCGTTAAGGAGGAATAATCAATTATTGGTGCCTCGTTCGATGCCGCGGGAATCGCCAAGACTCGCGATCCAGATAGATAGTTATCAGTGGGCGTGCCAGCCGAATTCCATCCGCTCGTGATACCGTGGCCGCCATTCGTTTTGACGAAATCGTCCGACAACGACACATTTGAACCAGTTGCCCAGAGCGATGAATTGGAATGCGAGCCACTTAAGCTCCTAAAAGTTTCGGAAGTTTTGCTTTCCTGCGCCACGGTAGTCGCCTTTTCATTCCCTTGTAATACTGCCTCCGCGGCGGCGGGTTGGGTGCTTACTATCCGGGCCTTCGCCTCACGCCAGATACTCTTCGTCGCAGGTGGGCTGATCTCTTCCAGCTTAGCTAAAAGCTGTAACGACTCATCGGGTGATAGTGAATCTTCAATAAGGCTGGCAAAGAAGCGCTTCTCCTTGGGCGTCTTGTTATTCAATTCCCGCCAATTATTCATCAAGAAAGATGCCACCTTAAACTTCAGTTCCCTCTCGTTGATAACTTCCTGATTCTTGATTTCCATTCCCTTACCTTTGAATACAAGAAGCGCAGAAACCATTCCCGCCGCCGCATTCGGCCATATGCCCAGGAAGCTGATGACTAATGCAGTGATTGCAATCCACTTCGTCAGATTTGACGGTGCTTTTTTCATCTCATAGTCAAGACGTTTTTCTTCAAGCTGGAGTCGTCTTTCGTCTAGCGCAAGGCGGCGTAGATCCATATTTTCCTTGTTACGTGAGAGCGGTCTCTTCACAACTTTGTGGCTCATATGTCCCTTCCCTCGTTGTATGCAACGAGATGCTTCTAACTGGTGAAGAATTAGATTTAGATGTTGATAGCCAATAATAAGTGTGAGGGGTAAATGCGGAGGAAATTTCTCTGCCCACCTCAAATACTTTCTGGAGGACTGGTACAACATCTAGCAGAAGGTGCAGCGGGGCACCACAACCAGTAGTCTATCATGACATGTCTTAAGTGAGAAACATCTGATTGAAATATTAAATCCGCCACCTTGATCACAACCGATTCGCTTATCTCCCATACTCGCAAGTATAAGTGAAGATGTCCCAGACTGGGCCTAAGAGGTCTGTTGCAAAAATAGGCTGGTTGCCATCAAATAAGAGACTCTGGCTCTAATCTTTTGGCGCCAGGGGCTGCCGTGTCGAAATCTGCTTCCTCCAAATCGACACTACAACGCTGAGATCATCCTCGTCTGTGTGCGCTGGTATCTTCGCTATGCCCCTCAGCTACCGGGATCTGGGAGAGATGATGCGAGGGCGTGGTCTCTGTGTCGATCATGTGACCATCTATCGCTGGGTCCAGCGATAGGCCCCGGAGTTGGAGAAGGGATGTTGGCCTCATCTGCGATCGACGACCGACTCTTACCACGTCGATGAGACCTCCATCAAAATCAAAGGCTGTTGGCACTATCTTTACCGAGCTGTCGATTCAACCGGCCAGACGATCGATTTCCTGCTGAGCGCTAAGCGGGATGCTAAGGCCGCCAAGCGATTCTTCCGCCGAATGCTGAAAGGCACTCCAGGTCGATCTCCACGCGTCATCACCGTTGACAAGAACCCGGCCTATCCGCCCGCAGTTGAGAAATTGAAGGCGGAAGGTGGCCTGCCGGATCAGTATCAACTCCGCCAAAGCAAATATCTGAACAATCTGGTGGAACAGGACCACCGATTTCTGAAACGGCGAGTCAACCCGGGGCTCGGGTTCTTCAGTTTCCGGACAGCGCGGCGAACGATCACGGGTTATGAAGCGAGGCACATGATCATGAAAGGTCAGATCGTTGGAGTAGGTAAAGGCGAGATTCAGGGACAAGTGAGATTTGTGGGAGGTCTCTTCGGAGTCGCCGCCTAACGAGACTCCCGATCCGGCTCTCGCTGGCTCCCGTCAATTTTTGCAACACAACTCTCTCAAGAAACCTCGCCGCGTGTTTTCGCATTGGCCCAGATCATGTTGTCGAACCAATCTATATACTCGGCAGCTAGCAACGGGTTGTTGCGCAACACTAGCCCCGTCTGCGTGCCTGAAGAACCCTCTACCGTAGTAACCATCAGCATTACGTGAAGTCGATCTATCACAACCACATCAATTCCGGTTGGGTGGGCAATGTGGAAGAATCTTCCCGCGGTGAGTTCTAGAATATCGTGTGCACCATATATCTCATTTCGTGCATCGAACATTTGCCAAAACCAAGGGGGCAGGTGGTCGAAATCAAGGGCCAATACGGGAGAGAAACGAAGGGGTTTGGAGCGATTCTTCCTTTCAGCAACTCGTTTCGCGATTATACTCGCGAGGGCGTCGGTTATCTTTGGAGGACCCAAGACGTGTAAAAAGAGTCGAAGTCGCTCCTCAGCTTCCCCACAGATGGCCTGGAACGCTGGTTGGATTGCTGTTGCGCTTAGTATGACTGGCTGTTGCGTCGCCCCCCCGAATGGATCGAAGTCGATTGCAGGAGGCAGTGCGACGGCAATCTGGTGAATGGTGTTTTCAAATTGATAGAAGTCACACGCTTGTAGATCGGCTAGACGGCGCGGGATCTGTTCTGGCTCGCAGCGATGCAGAACGGGGATTATTAGCTTGTCAAGTGCCCAGGCAGCCCCCCATTCTGTGATAACCCACTCGCTCCCTATAGACTGTGGCGAGAGGAGCACCACTACGCATCTACAATTGCGTAGTTCTGACCGGATGCGTTCAGCCCAGACCTCTCCAGGTGATAGGGACTTGGGAGCAAGAAACACTGTTAAACCAGCCTGCCGAATGTGCGCTTCAAGAATTTCAGCGAGCGCCTGATCTTTAGCGGAGTAACTGACGAAGACATCGTGCCCAAGGTTAGATGATGTCCCCCAAGCCCCTGGGATTTTCATAGCTTGTCACTCTATGGTCGGTCTGACTGCTACTGCGTTGTGAGTGTCTAGTATTGAACACCAGTGTTAGGTCTTACCAGTTCGCTGCCAATGGCAACCGCAAATTAGACATAATGCATATTTTGCTGAATTTTCATCAGTGGGCATCGCTCAAATCTGAACTCTAAAGCGATAACAATCACTTCACACTTTGCCGCAAATTCCCCAGCCACTCACTGAAAGTCTTTGCCCCCTGCTCGAAATTTTTCTTCCGGGATCATTGATTATTGACACGTGCAATCAAAAGGCGCAGATTGATTTCCACGCTTGATAATCAATCTTGAGGCATCATTCACTGCTTATGAAAAGGCGTCGGGTCAACTGGCCGCATGGCAATCCCGCCTTCGGAGCCTGGGAGTTTGAGACTCCCGAAGGACAGCTCGTCGCACGGCGCAATCATCCCATTGTGCGACGTGGGGAGCGTCTGTGTCAGGGCTGGGATATCTGGCTCGATGGGGAGTTTGTCGGAACCCTCGGCAGTCGCCCCTTCGGCGAACTGCCGGATTTGTCGCGGGCTGAACTGCTGCGCGCGGTGCGGCCAGCCTGCTGTGGCCGTCATCGGAGCTTTTTGCCGGCGGAAAGTGAACGACCTTCAGGCAAAGGCGGTTCGCGTCCGAATGCGGGACGTAAATCGCTGGGAGCCGCCCGGCGCATTGAGCTGAGCACGACGATCGACGGACAGACCATGGAGTTAATCGACGAACACCGGGGCTCCCGCTCGCGTGGTCAGTATCTGGACGACTTGGTTCAGGGACGAGAACCACTGCCTGACGTGACGTCATAAGTCGCTTTTTCCCTGCCTTAACACAATCCGATTCCGAGGAGGAAACTCTGATGCCGACACTCCCGATCAACGGCACGCAGCTGCGTGTGCGCATGGCCGAAATTGAACTTGACCGTCTGAAACTCGATCCCGATAACCCGCGTCTCCACACCGCCTATTTGACCCACGTCCTGCCGAGTCGTCCGAGCGAGAGCCAGATTCTGCAAGCGCTCGAGCAACTGCCTGAATTCGGGGCGTTGCTGGACTCCATCTCCCGCAATCACGGATGTTTCCAGCCGCCGCTGATCACGGTTGATTACCGCGTGCTGGAAGGCAACCGCCGGGTGACGGCGCTCCGGAAACTGCGCATCGCAGACCCCCAGAACCCGCGATGGGCAACCGTGACGGTTCACCAGCTGGCGGCTCGTGCCACGCCCGAGCAAGAACGAGCCTTGAGAGCCAAATTTCACTTGGAGCAGGCGCTCGCGTGGGATGGTTTAAGTCAGCTCACGGAATATGTCGCGATGGCCGAACGGGATGGCACCGACACCTTGGCGACGATGCTCGGGAAATTCCGCTCCTCGGTCGAACCAGTGGTGGTCGCCGGGCAGGCGATGCGACTCTTCTCCCAAAGCTATGCCGAGTCGCGCTCCCAGGAATTGCTGTGGGTTCTGGTCGGGCTGTGTGGGGTGCGGGAGATCGTGCCGAAGGTGACGATTTCGACCGCCGCCCGTTGTATCTACACCGCGCACGATGAGCAGCGTCCCCGCGAGCAACCTTTCACGCTGCACCAGATCATGAAGTGGCTGGCGGAGGGGCGTTTCACCACTCCCTATGAGGAAGGCGGAAAGTCCCACGTCGTCAAGCGAGCCCTCATCCCAGCCGTCTTCCGCGATGTGCGACGAGCAGGCGAAGAAGCCTTGAGTTATTTCCTGGAAGAGGGCGGCTCGCTGGCCAAAGCCGCCTATCACCTGGATAACGGATACAGCGCCTTTCACCGCGAACAGCGGCGGTTGCTCAAACATTCGCAGCAATATCTGGATGTGCTCGGCACGCTCCGCTCGATTCGGCGAGACGAGCATCCGGAACTGTACCGGGAAGCGGTCGCCATCTATCACCGGCTGGCGGTCTTATTGAGTCCCAGACAGAAGGAGGTCGCCCATGTACAGTAGAGCCGACATTACCCTCAAGGACCGCATGGAGATCGTCAGTCGCTTCTGGCGGTTCGGAGAAGAATACGGAACGGCAACACGGCTGGCGGAGGAATTTCGCACGAGCCGGCGATTCGTCTATGACCTCGGCGAGCGGGTGAAGGATGCCCTCGATTGGCGGCGGGCGGGAAGACCTCCGCAAGACAAGACGCCGGAGGAGTTGGCCGTGCTCCGACAACGGATTCGGGAGTTGGAGGCGGATTGCGAACAACTGAGCGGCCAGCTCGAGGTTGAACGTGATCGGGCGTGGGAACAACGCTTCCGCTTATTGCTTGAACTAGCGCTCTGTCCAGTGTCCGAGGATAAGATCGCCCATTGCCTGGAGGCGGCGCTGGGGTCCGCCGGGCGAGTCTCCTCCGGTTGGGTGAACGGGCAACTGCAGCTCGCGGGCGAGGCGGCGCTGGCGATCATGCGGAAGGCTGAGTTGCGCGAGGCGGTGACGGAAGCGGCGATCGACGAACTGTTCCGCCATCGGCAGCCGATCCTCTGTGTGATCGATCCGCTGACTTTATTGGCGACGGTGCCGGAGGCGGTGGAGAACCGCAAGGGGGAGACCTGGCAGGCGGTGCTGGAACAATATCCCCATTTGGAGTTTGTGGTTTCGGACCAGGCCAGTGGTCTGCGCAAAGGCGTCAACGCGTGCGGGCGGGAGATCGCGCATCAATACGACATCTTTCACATCAAACGGGAGATGAAGCGTTGGCTGCGGTCTCAAGAAGCTCGCTGTTATGAGCAGATGGAGCAGACCGAGGAGGCGCGGCGTCTGCTGGAAGATCCGCGCCTTGGCGCCGGGGCTCGGATTCAAGCCACGGTCGAGTATCGGCAGCAGGCCGCCGCTCTCGATGAGCGACTGTTGGCCTTTGACTGGATTGAGGTGATTGTGGAGTACCTGGAGGAGAGTCTGACGGCCTACGATACCCGCCGGCACAGAATTCGGAGCCAGGCCGAGGCCGAAGCCTTGATCGATGAGGTCTTGGAACTGTTGCGGGAAACGAGGGTCATCAAGACGAAACCGCTGATCGCGATCATCGCAGGCGCACGGCCGGGCCTCTTCACCTTTCTGAAAGTAGTGACAGAAAAACTGAGTCGCATCGATGTGCACTGGCGGCAGGTGAGAGGCTGCCGCCGCACGGCCTTCAATGCGATTGCCTGCGCCTGGCATCATCACGCTCGCGCACACAGGTCGGAGAAGGCTCACAGCGCTTACCTGACGGCGCTGATCGGCCTCCAGTATTGGAGTAAAAGAATCGAGAATTTCGCGGAGGTGGCTCGTCAAATCTACGAGGCGCTCGACCAGGTAGTAAGAGCGTCGAGCGCCGTGGAATGCTTCAACAGCCTGCTGCGCCCCTATCTCAGCGTCAAGAAGCACGTGTCGCAAGGATTCCTGGCCTTGATCGCGCTCTACCATAATACGCGCCCGCTCAAGCAGCGTGGGAATCGGACGCCGCTCGAACTAGCCGGCGTGGACCTGGGTGACAATGACTGGGTGCGTTTGATCGAGCACGAGATGCGATACGGTCAGGCGGCGGCCACGCAGAAAGCCTGAGGCCAATTTCATTGGATTGAACGATTCGGCCGATTTCAAGCGTGAAATCGCAAAGGGAGAGGTGTGTCTAATGAAAGTGTGAAGTCATTTCGAGGCTCACGGAAGCGAGATTTGAGCGATGCCTATTTTGCATCTGGATCATGCGGTGAAGCTTCACTCTGCGGAGATTGCGGCGACCATCGCCGAACAAGAGATCGAGACCGCCGCGATTTACACCGCGCGCAACCAGATGGTGGCGGAAATGGGCAACGCCTCACATACAGATAAAGTGCGCCAGGCAGCCAGCGACAAGGTGACGAGCATCATCGATTTTCTTTCGTCAAAAAAGCGGGCGTGACGGGATCACAGGGCCAAGCCCGGATCACGCCGAAACCTTCAAAGATTTCTGCCGGCGCTGCGGCAGAAAAGCAGAACATTTCTGCCAATGTTTCTGTCAAAAAGCGGCGCGTTTCTGCCAGCAATAAATCGAAGCGTTCAAAGACTGCAAAGGTGGCGGAAACTATTCCGGGGCTGCAAGTCAACGTCGATGACGCCACGCTGTGTAAGCTGATTTCTTCCGGAAAGGTCGGGATTCATAGAAACGGCTCAAGGCAGAAAAAAAACGGGACTTATTACGACTATCGCAGTCACTACCGCGCGTTGCGATTGAATTCCGGGGGCAGGGAAGTGCTGGCATTCGGTACGCCTGAACGCCTTACAGAAAGATTGGCGCAACTCGGGGTTTATATCTGCTTCGACCATGCACATCCAGTGCTGTGCGTTGGCGATGTGTGTCGACACTGCGGGGCAGGGAATGGAGGGGCGAAACGAGCTGGCCTGTGACTTTAGCAGATCGATGTGCCTGGTAACAGCTGCGGGGGACGCGTGGCTTTCGCAATGGAGTGGCAGTTCCGCCTCGTGAGGACGAACGGGGAAACTGACAGCGCCGGTGAGAGAAGTGTTGGCACTGAGCATTGCGCCGGCATCAACCAACTCATCGGCGGAAAACTGCAAATCGATTTCAACCATACTCCAGGGGGCCGACTCGGTCGCCACTTCGACAACCATCAGGTCAAATGACGCGTAGGTCCGAGAGCAGTACCTGATTGATTCACGGCGCATGGCCACATAGAACCTCGGGGGAGAGAACAGCCCGGAAAGTCAGATGGATACCAGTTTGGAAATGGCTCCTATATATCTTCGAAGGCCACAGGTGGCCGCCGATCAAAGTGTCATGGGGGCTCAAACATTTAACCGAAAATGGATGCAGGTGGCTACGGGCTCTATCAACAGCAGGATGAACGGGCCGCAGTTCAATCTGATCACCGGTTCAGGCCTCGTGAGCAGTTGCTTCCAACAGTCATCAGAGGCCACGCAAACTTCAGGACAGGGAAGTGGTTCAACGAACAATGTGGCCGCCGCTCGGCCTCGAGGCCGAGCCGGTAATGAATCCGGAAGCAAAATCGATGCAGCTTCGGAAGGTGAAGAAGATTAAGGTTCCCAATGGCTATGAGGCCAGACAGCGGGACAATCGGTTTCATCTCTATCGAATTCACGGCTACAAACTGTCAGCCAACGGCAAGCGCATGAAAGACCGAAGCTACGTCGGCTCGTATACCGAGAAAGGGCTTGAGATATTCCATGAACAACAAAGACAGCAATCTGAAAACGGCGCCGCTCGACAGCATTCAAATCGCATTGTTGAGTTTGATCCAGAGCGAGGCCGAAGACTTGATCGAGAGGGAAGGAAAGAGGCCGCAATTGAGGCGCATCATCGAAGCTTCGCGGAAGATGTTTAACGGCGCGACCGCGCAAAGCATGAATCTTCTGCCGGAGGCCCGGCGAGCGCTCGCCGATTTGGAGCAGTCCGAGATCGCCTGTTTGCTCAATAGGGTGTTCGCCGAAAATCCGGTCAATCCGACCAATCTCAAACTCGAAACGGAAGGGAAGGGAACTAATGAAAGCGACAAAGAAGAAGATCAACTCTAAGACGTCAAACGGCAAGACAAAGATCGAAATTCCGGCGGCTCCGCTGCATGAGCTGCCGACCGAATGTCATGATTCTTACCTCTTGGAAGATGACGAAGGTTGGCTGATATTTATCGAGCCGGCGCTCTGCGATAATCCGGCGGCCGCGGAGTCATTCGCGCATCTTCTGTGTACTTTGAAGCAGGCGATTGAGAGCGGCCCTGAAGGAGCCAAGCGCGCCAGGTTCACCATTATTGACGGCATGAGGATCGCGTACAGATACACCGAGGCGCACCAATTAGCCTTCGAACTCTTTATGCTATATCTGGAAGATCGGCTAAAACCTGAGGATGAGCCGGTGCGATTGCTCAAGGCCGCGATCGAGCGAGCTGCTCCCAAAAAAGCCGGTAGCGGCGATAAAACATAAATCAGCCGGAATCGGATGGAGCAGGTTGGCCAAAGCTAGAGGGTATATTAACAATATTTTACACGGTTCCTGAACTGTCCCAAAGGATGCTGTAATAGAGGATAGTGCGGCGAAGGCTTGGGCTGCATTTGACTACATTTTGGTGTTCCAGTGTACGTCGGGACATCGTCAGAGATTGGGGTTCCCCCTTGCCCGGATAACTCTTGCAGGTTTTAGCCAAGCAGTTCTTCCTGGCTGTAACGGTACGGTCTTCCTGTTTTTCAAGGAAATTCTCAGTCTTACAAACTTATTGATTTGATCTTGAGCCAATGGCTGATTGACTCATTACTCGATAGGTATCGAAGAGTAATATTAAGTTGGTCTTCGGGGGGGGATGGTACTCCGTAGGTGATCTTTGAAATGATTGAGCGGTAAGAGGCAAGCTTGGGCTGTCATGATTCAAACAAAACCCCTTACCGGGCAGTGCCCGCGCTGTGGCGCGCCTGCTGGGCGGCTAGCCTCTCACAGCCGCTACCCCTTTGCGGGATGGACAAATGGTTTTTGTCATCCGTTGTCGGCAGTGTCGGCGGACTTTCTGTGACCGCTCTGGCACCGCCTTCTACGACCTCAAGACGCCTGAAGAGAAAGTCCTGCGCGCCATCCAGCAAGGCCTTGAAGAATGATGCCCGGAGGCGGTGGCCCGCATCGAAGGCGTTCATCCGACTACTGTTCAACGTTGGGTTGATCGCTCCTGTTTTCAGGCCAAGGCCGCCGATCAGGAAGTCATCACAGCCGTTTCTACGGAGAACGTCGAACTGGATGAACTCTACAGTTTCGCCGGCGAGAAGCATCCTGAGGAGCAAGAAAGCGATCTCGAAGAAGTTGGTCAACATTAGACGCACGTCGCCATGGCGCATGAATCACCTCTGATGCTGGAAGTCGTTGTCGGTCCACGTACACAGGAGTCAGCGACGAAATTGGTGGAGGGCGCAGCCCCTCGCCTTGCTCCCGGTTGCTGGCCATTGTGGTCAAGCGATGGATGGGAGCCCTGCCTGTTCGCGCTGACAGTAGTCTTCGCCGTCTTGATCCATTTTTCATCAAGGGCCAGGGGCGAGGCCATCCGAAAGACTCACAGGTCGTGCCTGATCCGCGAGTGCGATCCGGGCAAGTTGTCAAACAGCGATCCGGACGTCGTCTGATATCGGTGACCCGACGGATCGTTTGTGGCGTGGCGGAATTGATTCCGCTCAAACAAGTCTCGACCTCGCTTTTAGAATGCCTGAATGGAACGATGCGGCAACACGTTGCGCCGCTGCATCGCAAAACGTGCAGCTTTGCCAAGCGCCGAACAACTCTTGAGACGCAAACACGGCTTTTCAAGAGCTACTACAATTTGTGCCGGAAACACGGCACGTTGAAGGGGAAGACGCCAGCACGAGCTGCTGGCCTGAGCGACCACTGTTGGACGCTCAGGGAATTGCTAACCTTCAACGCTGCAATTATTTCAAAGATCACGTAGGAAGTACCTCGTTCCGGCAGCGGAATAACATTAATCATCGATTGAGTAAAATAATAGTTGTTATTTTATTTAATAAGTGATATTTATGTTATCCGTTACGAAGTTACAAATTATAGTTGTTTTAACCTGAGCTTTTGAATACTCTAAACGCGCTGCGGCGCTTAAAGCCATCTCGGCATCATCAGAACCCATTATCGCAATAAACAAAGCCCTCTAGACCTCAACTAGCAGACCCCCTCGACTACAGCTGTCAGTTCTTTCTCCCCAGGACGTCGGTTTAGTGAGGGGAGAGTTGCGTCTTTTTATGAATTAAGTACGGAAATTTTTATGATAAGAAAAAGCCTTGCCGTCACCTGCCAGTGACAACAAGGCTTGATTAACAAGAGTACCAAAGCCGCCGCTTGGGCGTCTCGGGTTACACTGTATAAGCTACATGTATCCTACCCGATAACGGCGGCAATTTTCAACGAGAAAGATCATCCGATGATCCGTTCGCTACGCATTGCCGCCGTGCTGCTGAGCGCCGGCCTGGGGTTTGTCCTCATGGCCGGGCAGGCATCAACCAGACATGAGGTCAGACGTGAAGCAGAAGATCGCCGCCCACTGCCTCCGGTTCCGGTCGAGCCATTCAGCCCTTCAAATGCCCGGACCGAAGACGGCAAGCTGATTCCGGTCGAGCAGTTCTTCCCATCGACTCGCTGTGCTTCCTG
>Ga0081539_10001365_pt1 | contig 42287 bp, 37 predicted proteins | sample TabmetS4T2R2_FD_71023 | JGI IMG/M metagenome (GOLD analysis project Ga0081539, IMG submission 71023) | Tabebuia heterophylla rhizosphere microbial communities from the University of Puerto Rico - S4T2R2 | ecosystem: Host-associated > Plants > Roots > Rhizosphere ... | reverse complement strand
AGCACTGAACACAGCGCCACTGATATATGTACTTGTTTTTGCGATGGCGATGTTGCATTTCAATCTCTTACTCGGAGATTGGAAGTATATCGAACGCTGGGAGTTCAACCGCAAGCCGGATTATGTCGCAGGGAATGAAAATAATCTGAGGATCGCGCTTGCTCTGCAAAACACAACTTTACCTAGTGCATCTGTAGCTGTCGTCGGTGCAGGGACAATCCCATATCTGCTGCCTGAACACTATGCAATCGATATCCTCGGTAAGACAGATCCAGTTATTGCACATGGGCCTGTGCGCGCGTCGATGGGCATCCCAGATGTCCCGTTCATGCGTCCCGGTCACATGAAGTGGAATTATGCATATACCATTGGTGAGCTCAAGCCGGATGTCATTGTGTCACTGTGGGAAGGGACAAATGAGGAAGCAGCTCCCTACCTTGAAGATTATGTGATTGCCGAGATCGGTCGAAAGATCGCTGTATTTCTGCGAAAGAATTCCCCGAATGTGTTGTGGGATAAGGTGGCCATCAAGAACTGATATTGATAACACTGCCTCTCTTTTGGGACTCATACGCGGCCAACGCCATTTTCAAAGCCATTATTCCGTCGTTCAAATTACAAACTGGTTCTGCCTCTCCGCGCACGATGTCGATAAAGTGTTTGGTCTGCGCCAGGAAGAGTTGATTCCGTTCAAAGCCTTGTGGAGGAGAAAATGTTTCGATAACGGGAGCAGGGGGATGGTCCGAATAGGAGCCGAAGGGCATTTGCATTTTGTGGAAATGCAAGATGCCATCCACATTTTCCCAGCGCAGCGTTCCATTAGTTCCAATGACTTCCAAGCGATGAACTGGCGGTCGTTGAATGTAATTCAAATGCACACCGCCAATGGCTCCATTCGTAAACTTCAATCCGATTTCAGCAACATCCTCCACATTTACTTCAAGCGGGGAAATATGTTCGTTGAATGACCACAATGAATGGACTTCGCCAATGAGAAAGCGCAAATAATCGAGGGGATGGGTGAGTGTGAGGATCACACCGCCTCCAAGCTCGGCGCGGGCCGCGTAACTCTGACGGTAATCCTCCCAGGGATGCCACTGCGGGAGATATTCGCCCCAATGCGCGTGGACCGTTAATACCTTACCAAGCGCACCGTCTTGAATCAGTTCGCGCGCCTTATTGAGCGCCGGATGATAACGGAATTGGAACCCGACAAGGATCCTGCTTCCACTCTTTTGCGCGGCATCTTGCAAAACATCCAATCGTTCAAGCGAATGAGAAACAGGCTTTTCCAGCAGGATACGGCAACCTGCTTGCACGGCAGGTATCGCAACATCCAGATGAAGCGAGGTTGGGTTGGCAACAATCACTGCTTCTGGCTTGTGTTTCTTGAGCGCCTCTTGTACATCAGTTTCGATAGGGTAACCCGCCAGCTCGTCATCAGGCAACGTGGCACGATGAGAGCGAAGCAGGAGGATATCTTTCTCGCCGAGTGCAATCAGGTTGCGAAAATGCCTGCGACCGATTGAGCCGAGCCCGGCAATGAGAAACTTCATATATACCTCACAATTGTAGGGACAAGCAGCTGCTTGTCCCTACATAATTACCAATTCAAATCTTTCTCATACTTCCACTTCACTAACATTTCACCCGCGACTTCCTTGAATACGGATTTATCTTTCCCGGTGAAGAGGCGTTCCCAATTCCCCGCATGACCTTTGGGCAGAAAGGATGCGATTCCTTCATTCCGTTTTGCCTGCCACTCCTCATCAGGGTTCGACTCCATTTCGGCCTGGATCTGCTTCACTAAGGACGCGTCGATATGTTTCACACCGAGAAATTCCCAGAGTCGCGTCAACTCTTCAAAAGGACGTTCGAGCAGGTCTTCATAACGCAGGGAAAAGTAATTGACACCAAAGAGCCTTTTGCCTTCCTCTTCCATTTCCTGCAAATTCGTAACCCAGCCCTTTGCCACGCGGCGTATGAACGCCTCGGTGAAGATCGAACGTGTACCGTTCGTAAATTGCGAATGATCCTTTCGTAATTCTTCGATAATATGTTTATCTTCCGTACTCAGAAATTTAGACTCTTCAATAAAATTGCGGAAACGTTCCGAGAGCAGTACATCGCGTCCATCACGGACGATGTAGACCAGTTTGGCATCCGGGTAGACCGCGTGCATATCGCGTACAGCCTGTCCATGGATCGTGGAAGAAGGGCTCTTATCCCCAACGATCATCTTACCTTCTTTTGCAGCGTCGCGTTCCATGATGAAATCTGCGGCAGCGCGCAGGACGAGCGGTGAGAGGTCCCGTCCCTGATTCCAGCGGTTGGACTTGCGTTTCAGCCATTCCTCCGTCTCAGGCGAATCAACCAAGGATTTCAACAATGGCTGGCGCGTGAAGAAGTGCGCCTGATAGTTGCAATGCACCTCTGGGTGCAAACGGATGAGGCGCATAAGGAGCGTTGTACCGGAACGGGCGTGACCGAAGATAAAGAACTTCTCGCGCGGGAAGAATTGTTTGACCTCTGCCACTTCTTCAAGTGTGATGGCAGGAACAGAACTGCGTTTATTCTTTTTGGAGTCACCTTTGAGCAGGATGCGGGCAGCAGATCTGATACGAGAAAACATGGAGTTAGTGGATTCCTGCAGAATATTGGATCAAAATTTGTTCGAAGCCGAATCTTGTTCCTGCATGATCGAATTTCATAGTGACGATGCCTACACCATTACAAAATGTCTGGAATATATTTCCACCATTGAAGTAATCAACAATATCATAACAATCATTGAAACTTCCTGCTGGTGTTTCATAAGGACCTTGTTTAGTCACCACTCTCCTGCCGATAACGTCACAATCAGTAATTTCCTTAGAATCCTGGGGATTATGTGGAAGCAGACACCAACTTTTGTCCACAACCAGTGGAAATTCATAATCAAATAGTAGTTCATCAAATTGAACACTACCGACATCCAATGATTGATTGCTTTGAAATACCTGATGATCGTTCACAACGTACCAGAATTCATTTGGCTCGTTTAACAGATCCGTCGTCCAATTAACTTCAGCCTTAATCAATTGAGATTCTCTTTTTACGTGCGTCACAAAATAAGTTGAGATAGTTCCGGTCTCTACCACTGTCTCAGTCAATCGATACGTGGCTTTGATAATCTCGTTCGGATCGGAAACAGACGGCTCATACGCCTCATATGCATAAACCCAAGTTGTTCCCTTTTCCAAAGGAAATTCTGAAAGGTTTGCTAGCTTTTGTGGAGCACAACCAGCCGTGAAAACAACAATCGAAACCATGAAAAATGAAAATTCGCGCATAGAAGGAGGTTTTGATTTTAATTCTATCTCTTCCAATTCAACATCACCAACCCAACCAAGCAAACTAAAATCCCCAGAATATTCACCCACGAAATCTTATCCTTGAAAACAAAAATCGCAACAGGAACCAAAATCAATGACGCAGCGACGGTGACAATGACGGCGGCGATTCCCAAATTCCAGCCGGACCGATACATGAGCAGGAACCCAAATTCGATGCCAACGACGCCGATTGCTAAACCAATGCTTGCCCAGTTCAATTGTCTGATTTCGGCCAGTACGCCGTTTCTGGCGGGAAGGAATATAAAACCGAATAGAGTGACAACAAATGCAATTGCATAGGTCACAAGCAGAGAAACAGTGAAATTGACAGTGGAAGGCGTGCTTTTGGCAACAAAATGATAAAACGCGCTGGATGCAATAGCAAGGGTGATGGAGAAGTAAAATAAAAACATTGAGTGATTTCCAGTCATAGCATTTTATCCTGTCATTGCGACGTGGCAATCTCGGCTTATTATCAAGCTTTCGTTTAGAGGTTACTTGAGATTGCTACGTGGCGCCGAGGCGCCACTCGCAATGACACTAGGAATTTAATATTTTCAAAATAAACTCTGCTGTACGTTTGCCGGAGGTCCCATCAGTATATGTGATTTCATCTTCGATGAATTTTCTACGCTCCGCCGCGTCGAGCGAGGGATTCGTGAGGTAGAGGTTAATTATCTCGCAGAGTTCTTTTTCATTACTTGCGACTCGTCCCGCTTTCGCGTCGCGGAAACGTTTGTGTGTGGGCCAGTTACCGATCTCTTTCAATGACAGGGAAAATTTCTTCGGAACGTTCCACCCGCCGGGGACATCGATTACCGCGGCGACAATTGGCGTGTCATGCACGGCGGTTTCGACAACCATTGTGGAATAGACAGTAACCAGCACATCCGAGTGTGCCATCATGGAGGATTTCTCGTCCATGTCTTCGCCGCTGTAGTAGCCAAGCGAGCCACCTAACGGCACCGGCTTGACCACATGCACATGCGGATATTTCTTCTCAAGGTCAAAAATCCGCTCGCGTTCTTCGGCGAAGATCCTGGGCTTATCCTGAAAGTGACTTGGGTGCAGTCGAACCAGTAATTGGGAAGGCTCAGCTAACTCATCGGATGAAACCAGTTTTGCAAGTGCTTCCACGTTGGGATAGTTTGGCGCGAAATGGACAAACGAACATGCATACGAGATCAACTTGCGATTTGGGTCGAGATTGTGCAGCTTGAAATAATCTTCCTTCGATAATTGCCATTGCTTTCTGAAATAACCATCATAGGAGGGAATGCCACCGATATGGACTCGGTCGGGGTCCCAATCTGAGCCATAGACCAACTCATCTTTTTGCAACTGCGACCAGCAGGTGGCATAATCCATCGGTGCGCCGCGGATCGCGTAACTCGAGGGATTGTCCCAGCCGACGATGGCCACCATGGTCGGCACATGGTGGAGAGTCGCTTCACGGAGCAGGTAACGGTCGAGGCGCCAGCCTGCCGTCGAAGCGATGACAAGATCGGGTTTGTATTTCTCAAATAAATCGGCGTATAGGTTCGGGTGCGGAATGAACTGGTTTTGTATCCGCACTAAGAGATTGCGGGCGAAGGGGAATGCCCGTAAGAGGAGGATCGCAAGCGCGGATGGAAGCCAAATCCCCAAACGGAATTTCCACGAGTTCTCGACCCAGACCTCCCAGATGTGACTGTCCATGGCTTCGGTGTTGATGCGCCATGAGCCGCCGACGCGCCGCAAGTAGGCGAGCAGCCATTGCAGGCGCGGTTTGGCATTGCTCGCGTAGGCGTTGGCTTGTTTAAGACGCAAGCCTTCAAAAGTGAGACCTGAGTCGGCAAAGCGACTGGAGATTAGAGACTGCGTTTCGTCGTCAGTAAGTACGACAATTTCAATGCCCGCATCCAGGAGGGTCGGGACAACGTCGCTTTGGAGGAAATAGATGATTGCCATGCCGTGGTCGGCGGAGATGAAGATGCGTTTGAACACGTGGTTTGATAGTTGCGTAGTCGGGTGATTGATGGGATTACCCTCTTCTTTCTTAACTAGAAGTTAATCCTGTTTTGAGGAAATTTATTCTTGCTTTATGTTTTACTAAAAATAAGCTGGCGACAAATCCATGGGATGGTCGACAATTCTTTCCTTGAAACATTTTCCATGACAAAACCACACCTGCCATTTTTCGCTTGTAGTTTCAACTGTTATACGACATGGATCAATATTCGTAGAAACAATATTTTTCCCACAAAAACAACAAGGACCAAAATCTATATCGGCTTTTTCTGATTGCTCTTCCATGTTTTTCACCTATCAAATAAAGATTACTTCTTGGCTCCTCGCAATAGTACTGCACAGAATAATACCAGTTGAAAATCTTGTTGTATGTTGGTGGTTGAGTAGATGGCGGTGATTTACCCGCCATCGTATCGAAACCACCGGATTATCTTTGTTAATTTTACTTTTATCGAAAATCTTTTTGGCAAGGGCGGGCAAAAGTTCTGGAGTGCCATTGATCAATGCTTCGCGCTTACGCCGGGTCCAGCCCTGTACCTGTTTTTCTCTATAAAACGCGTCGTCAATGCGGTCGTATTCTTCGCAATATACCAGTTTCACAGGCAATCGTTTGGATGTATAGTTGGCTCCAATACCCTCCTGATGTTGAGACATGCGGAGATTTAAGTTTTTTGTTGACCCGACATAATATGAACTTTCACAATATTCGAGAATATACATCCATGCCATAAAAATTCCTATTCCGAACGGTGGTTTCGATACGGGTAAGAGACACACTTGCCCTACTCAACCACCGAATTATCCGTGTCAATTTTGCTTTTATCAAAAATCTTTAAAATGCTCATCTACTAATTTGTTCAGAAGTCTTTGAAAGTATCCTCGCATTTGTGGCGTGATCAGCATGTATAAAAATCTTCCGGGTCCGGTGGAACGCTCAAGCTTATTTTCATTTTCTGCCCACTTCTGAATCAACATCAATAACCGAAAAAGGTTCAATGCGACATGATCAATATATCTGATTCCAAAATATCCACGCATCAAAACTTCCCTGAAGGATTTCAGACGCTGCGGCGGAACAAACAATCCATTGGTGACTATTTGCAGCTTGTTGGTCTCCAAATCGGTCATAAATTTCGCGAGGTCTAGATATAATGGTCCGGGTCTGTTGTGAGGGTCGAAGGAACAGATTCTCCCATCGTCGCTCACAAATACGTTAGCCAAATGAAAATCCTCATGCAGGAAGTGATAGGGAACTTTTACACGGCCACACCGGTCGTAAAGCCTGCTCATCAATTCACGTACCGCCGTCAAATCAATATTTTTCGCTCCATCTTGGATCCTTTTTATGCTTGCCTGCGCGTTTTGATAGAGCGATTGGGGGAATAGAAAACCTTCCTCTAGTCTGCCCATCTGATCATGAAAAATATGCAACCAGCGGCCTGTAAGCTCAAGGTATTCTTCAAAGGTTTGGCGTGGCTCTCCCTCCAACAACATTTCTGGAGATTGAAAGTACGACTTCAACGTTCGAATATTCGCTTCTTCTATGACTACTGCACTTAATTCCTCATACAGCGCCAATGGGCGGATGGCAAGAAACAGGTAAGAATACTTTCCTCTGCTGAAAATAATCTTGATTTTTACCAACGTTTCGTAGTCGTCCTTGGCCTCCTGTTTCATTTTGGCACTGGCAAGCGCCTCTGAAAGGCTCATCTTTTCTGTGTGTCTTATTTTCACAAGAATGGCCTTGGTCTCGTCCTGAGAAACCTGAACGACATAGCGAACAAAGAAAGACCAGGGGCGCGGCTGGAACTTCGCTGAACCCAACAATTTTGCATCAGTTCCAAACCATGTAGGCAGGTCTGCCTGTATTTTTGGTGTTAATACGGAGAGAAATGAATCCAGTTCTTGAAATTGGGAGTTCGAGACCTGCGTTTTATAGTTCATTCGATGTGAGTAACACTCAGCAATCCTGATTCTAAAACGAGCTAATTATTCGTCAACTCTCTCAAAATGGCAAGCGCCTCTTGTTTCCCGCCATAGCCATTTTCGCCACCTGGCCCTACACAAGATGGACACCCATCCATACATTGGCATTCGCTGACCAATTCAAACGCGCGAGCCATTAGTTCATCATGCATCTCAAATAATTTCTGGCTAAAGCCAATTCCTGCGGGAATTGAGTCGTACACAACGACAGTTGGCTGGCCAAAGGTCTTGTTTTCGACGGGTTCGATGTGTGTACCCAGGTCACCAGTATCACACATTAAGAATAAAGGCGCGAGGTTGCCGAGCACATAGGCGAGTCCGGCCAATCCACTTTTCATTCGGACGTTTTGCTCCGCTTTGTGGTGGCAGGAGGGGCAGAGCGTTGTGAGATTTTCCAGTCGATTTGCCTCAGCTAGTGATGTGAATGCGCGGAAGGGAATTTTGTGATGCACATCGTGTTGGCGGGTTGTCTCGGGTGTACCACAGACCTGACACGTATAGTGATCACGGGCGCGGACGCGGTCACGGATGCGAGCCCAGTCGGGTCCATAGTTGTTCGGGTCGTTGGTCCAGGCTCCCATTTCGCGCAAAAGCGTCACAGTCTCTTCGGAGAGAGAAAGCCAGTAACCTGTCGTTTGCAAATCGGAAGGAGGCAAATCCAGCGGTTCTTCGCCGAGATTCTCATGCGTGTACCAGCGACGTTTTCGAAAGCCTGTGACTTGAGTAGTGACCTGGAGTTCGCCCCAGGCCTTATCGCCGCCGAGGACGGCGGCTTGAGCAGATTCAGATAAAACTTCAATGCTGGTTTGTTGGAGTGGCTCAGTGTAGTAATCACTTTCGATGGGCTGCAGGTGAGCGATTTGTTCCTCGAGATTCAGTTCTCGTACAAAATATGACTGTGCTTCATGCAAATAGATGGCGCCGGGGTGTGTCATCCATGTGGCGCTTTCGCCGTCAACCGTGCCAATGGTCAAAGGTTTGTCTTCCAGCGTCGTTTGCAGGACAACACTTTGCGGAGATGCCGACCGCAACGAAATATTGGCAGCGGGATATTGATCTGCCATCCAATAATATTTCTCTTTCGAGAGATGAGCTTCGTTGTTTTCAACGAGGAAGTTCAGGTACTCTTCAATGGCTTGCGCGGTGACCGCTCCAAATCCTTCGCCTTTTTGAAACGGCAACTCGAACATTGCACAACGCAAATGCTCCAGCAGAATCAACAAATGGTCAGGATTGACCAACGCCTGTTCAGGAGAACGCTCGAAGAAATATTCGGGGTGATGAGCGAGGAACTGGTCGATGGGATTTGCAGAGGCGACCATCACAGCGGCGGCGGATTCAAGTCCGCGCCCCGCGCGACCCGCCTGCTGCCGCGCGGAAGCGACCGTTCCTGGATAGCCGACGAGGATCGCCGCGCCCAACCCGCCGATGTCGATTCCGAGTTCCAGCGCGTTTGTGGCGACGACAGTTTTGACGGTGCCATCGCGGAGTCCTTTTTCGATCCCTCTTCGTTGTGCTGGTAAATATCCGCTTCGGTAGCCGCGAATTTCTCCCTCACCCCTAACCCCTCTCCCAACAGGAGAGGGGGACTCTTGCAGATAGCGCAAAATAATCTCCACACTTCTTCTTGATCTCGCGAAGATGACAGATTGAATATCATTTCGCAATAAGTCTTGTGCTAAACGTACACTTTCAAGCAACGATGACTTTCGCAAGCCTAGGGATTCATCTGTGAGTGGCGGATTGTAGATGAGGAAGTGACGCGGTCCGCGTGCAGAACCGTCGTTATCGATAAGATACACAGGTTCCTCGATGAGCTTTTCTGCCAACTCTCTAGGATTGCCAATTGTGGCGGATGCGAGAATGAATTGTGGATTTGCACCGTAAAAATTCGCAACGCGTTTCAACCTCCGTATTACGTTTGCAACGTGTGATCCGAATACGCCGCGATAGGTGTGCATTTCGTCCATGACGATAAAACGTAAGTTTGCGAAGAACTCCAGCCAGTTGGTGTGATGTGGAAGAATACCTGTGTGAAGCATATCAGGGTTGGATAGTATGATGCGCGCGTTTTTGCGAATGGCGGATCGAGCAGATTGAGGAGTATCGCCGTCGTAGATTGAAGGTGCCAGGTTCCAGGTGCCAGGTTCCATGTTGTTAAGTGTGGAGAGTTGATCTTGGGCTAGAGCTTTGGTAGGGAAGAGATAGAGCGCGCGAGCATTGGAATCTCGAAGTAATGATGCAAATACAGGTAAGTTATAGGCAAGTGTCTTTCCACTAGCGGTGCCAGTAGCAAGGATGATGTTTTCGCCCGCGCGCGCATGAGTCCAGGCTTCGAGTTGGTGTGAGTAGAGGGAATGAATTCCGGAGGCGATCAGAGTCTGTTTAACGGGAGCAGGCAGATCATCCGGAAAAGGATGCGTTTGCGCGGGGCGCGGAGGCAGGGTCCGCCAGGCGACGAGGTTGGGGCCGGTGTCCGTGTCATGTTGCCAGAAATCCAAAAGAGAAGAGAGAGACATAGCAGCTTTCTATTTCTACATGTGTAAGCGGCGTAAGGCCCAGGCGCCGACTCCCAATGGAAACCAGAATGTGACCGCGCGATAAGCAAACGTGATAACTACCGCCTGACTCCATTGCACGCTTAGCGAGCTTAATGCCAATGGCATGACGCCCTCGACGATGCCAATCCCGGAGGGGGTTGGAGAAACAATGAGGAACAGATAGGAGATAGCAAAGCCTCCAATAATGGTCTCTATGGAAAATGGAACTTCGAAAGACATAAATGATACTGCCAGGATGCACATCATAAGTGCCTTATTCGCAAACGCCAGGAGGATTGGGTTAATGAGACTACGCGGTTTTTCAGGAAGCGACTTAAGATCTGCTGCCATTTCATGAGCAAATTCATGCGCTCTGGCTTCGCTCAGATAATCTCGATGGATAAAGGGCCACGCAACGCGGTTAACGAGCCGGGCCATCCATGCCAAGGCGTTGCCAAACGCATCTGCTGAACGCGAGCCAAGATATAGCAGCGAACCAAGGATCGCGGCGATGACGAATATTACAATGGATGCTCCGATCTCACCCGGATCAAGATCGTTGCGACGGAAGAGAACGATAAGCCCCAGAGTCAGCACAAAAAGGAATGCAATATAATCCAGAAAAACATATAAGACGCTGATGACCGTGATCTTGCCTGGTGATTGCCCATTGCGATTCGCATCGGTGAAAAACACCGCGATCCCACTCATGCCCGCGCTAGGGGCTACTGTGCTGACGAAATTTGAAGCTGCAGACAAGAGGGAAAGTTTTTGAAGCGTCGTATCAACGCTCAACAAACGGTACAGCGAAAGATAGGTTAATCCCGAAACAATGAACCATCCGCTTTGAATGAGAAGTGCCAGGAGAAGGAACCATAAATTTCCGTGCCTGAGGGTCCTCATGATCCCTTCCAGTTCGCCAAAGCTTACGTAAATCAGTGCAGCCGTGAGAAAGATGATGAGGATGAATATGAATTTCCGCATGTCGGGCAGATTATACACAAACACCCGCAAATGGCTCGCGGGTGTCACCTAAATAAACTTCGGAAGTCTACGAGACTTCCGAAGTCTGGTTTGTCATAGTTAGTCTCTGCGTCGTCCGCCAACGAGAAGGACATAATAGAGCAACTGCAGGATGGCCGTGATCAACCCAGCGACATAAGTTAACGCAGCAGCGTTGAGCACCTGGTTTACACCCTGTCTCTCCTCTTCGCTGTGGATGATGCCGGTTTCATACAGCAGTTGTTTGGCCCGTGCAGAGGCGTTGAATTCCACAGGCAGGGTTGCAAGTGCAAAAAGGGCTCCACTGGCGAAGACGATCACACCGATCCAGGCCAGTTGGATGAAATTCAAAACCAACCCGATAATGATCAGGAACCATCCTAGATTCGAACCAATATTAACAGCAGGTACAAGCGCAGAACGGATTTTCATCGGGAAATAATCTTCCGCATCCTGCAAAGCGTGACCAAGCTCATGGGCCGCGATGGCAACCGCTGCGACCGAAGGTACGTTGGCTACAGTCTGCGAAAGGTACAACGTTTTGTTGCGCGGGTCATAATGATCGGTGAGTTCGCCAGGCGTCCCCTGCACCTGAACACCGTACAAATTGCCCGTTGAGATCAATCTCTGCGCGGCTTGAGCGCCAGTAAGTCCGCTCGAAGCGCGGATCTGGCTCCATTTCGAGTTGGCATGGCGTACATACCAAGATGCTGCGCCCATCAGAATCATCGATGGGATCGCTACAAGAATAAAATAGGTTGGGTCAAAGAAAAACATGATTTACCTCCAGATAGGTTATTGAACGGGGGTTGGAATGCTGGTGGGCATCGAAGTTGGAATTGGACTATTGTTAATAACAGCAGTCAGCGTTTCGATGGCAGCCTGAAGCTGTATGTCGTTTTCAGTCTGTGGCAAGCTACATTCAGCGCATTCGACAACAACATCGGGTGTAAGTCCAACTCCATCAATGGCGCGTTCCTTGGGAGTAAGCCACTTGGCAATTGTCACGCGGGCTGCGCCCTGGTTGTTCGAGAGAGGCACCCAGTTTTGTACAGAACCTTTTCCATAGGACTGTACACCGACAAGTTTGGCGCGTCCGTAATCCTGCAATGCACCTGCCAAGATTTCAGAGGCAGAGGCCGAACCTTCGTTAACCAATACAACAATGGGCAGATCAGTTGCCCGCCCCTCGCCATTGGCATCGTAAACATCGCGGCGACCATCCCCATATTGTTCATATAAAACAACACCATCGGCAATGAACTCCGAGGCCGCTTCAACGGACGTGTGTAAATATCCACCGGGATTATTGCGCAAGTCAATGATGATGCCTTTCGGATTTTCCTTCAACAGGGTATCCAGAGTGCTGCGAAGCTCGGATGTTGTATGATCGCCAAAGGTATTGATATCCACGTAAGCGATATCGTTTTCCAACATTTTGCCTTCGGCACTCTTGATGCTAATACGTGCGCGTGTGATGTTAAATTCCAGCGGTTGGGATTCTCCCTCGCGCGATATTTTTAAAGCAACAGTTGTCCCGGCTGGACCAAGCACTTTAAGCCGCGCCTGTTCCGGAGCAATACCTGTCATGTCTTCACCATCGATCTCGATGACTTTATCGCCGGGACGCAAACCTGCCGACTCAGCCGGAGAACCGGCAATCGGACTGATGATTGTCAGATATTCGCCATCGGTGTCCACATACGCACCAATCCCTTCGTACTCGCCTTGAAGAGATGACGTCTCAGTTTCATATACGATTGGATCCATGTAGAAGGTTTGTTTATCACCGAGCGTATCCATCATGCCACGAATCGCGCCACGCATCAGTTCCACATCATCAACAGGTTGATCCACATATTGCTCATGGACGATATTCCAAGCCTCCCAGAAGGGGGCAAAGAGAGTTTCCAACTGGTCCGGTGTCGCGGCCTGTTCCTCAGGAGTCGCGCTTGGTGAGGAGGGGATAAAATCACTAATAAACGGTAACTGCAATTGATCGCTGGCCGGCACGAAGTGCCCGACCAAAACACCACCCGCGAAAGCACCCCCCAACAAAATAACTCCCACAAAAAGACCAAGAATTGTTTGCAAGGTTCTATTCACAAATGCCTCCAAAAGAAAAATCAGCCAATAGTAGATAACAATACAGCATACTGATTAGTATACGCTGAATTAATTGTTACGGATGTGTATGAGTCATGTAAGCGTATTATATATTTTCAAACGATTTTCTCCCCAGTTTATTCGGTAGGGATGACCCGTATTGACCTTTTTACAGGATTTATTGCCCCAACAGGATTGGCAAATGGGTCCAATTTGAAAAAACTCCACTTGCATCTGACGTCGGTTCTTCATGTCCGTACAAAAGGCTTGCCATGCCCACATCCAGAGCGGCGCGCGTGGTACGCGGCAGATCATCGATCATCACACATTTACGCGGATCGGGTTCGTTAGCCAAGTCCATGGCGATGGCAAAGGATTCGGGCATCGGTTTGCAATACGGCGAGACGGCGTTCACATCCACAATGACGTCAAAAAGATCATCAAGGTTCAACGCGGCGAGGACACGCCGGGCGTGGTTAACATCCGCATTTGTAAAGATGAGGTTTCGGGTGCCAAGCGAAGCGATGACCTCACGCTGAATCGGGTCTGGTTTGAGGTACTCATTTAAAGGCAGGTCGTGCACAAAGGCGAGATAATCCTCCACATCTACCTGATGGCGCGCCTGTAACCCCCGTAACGTGGTTCCATACATTTTGAAATATTGCTCGCGTAGTTGAGGCACATCTTTTTCTGGAAACCCCATCCGATCCCGCATGTAGAGGTTCATACGGTCGCGGATGGCATCCCATAAACCGGTGGAGTTGGAATATAGTGTGCCGTCCAGATCAAAAAAAAGGGTCGTAAAACGCATTGGGCGATTATACCTTTAGGGCGCGGTCAGATATTGATTGAAGAATTGGATCGTGTTTTGAATGAACTGCTCGTCGCCCTGGCCGTAGAAGGTGTGAGGCATGCCTTCATAGTATTGGCATTCCACGTTCTTGCCCAGCGCTTTGAGTTGTTCACAGGTTAGCACAGACCAATCCATTGGGACAAGTGCATCTGCCATGCCATGATGAATGCTAACCGCGGCAGTAATGTTTTGGAAGAAATACATGGATGAGATGCGATTAAGCGCTTCCACGGGGATGGTAAGTTCATCCAACCCGCGCGTGTCCCCTGACCATTGCCGGATGGCTTCATAATTCTTCTGCTCATCGCCGCTCATCGATCCATAGAGCACAGCAGCCTTTACATCATCTGTAATAGTTAAAACGCGCATGCTGATCCCACCACCCATGCTGTGACCCCATAACCCACTGAGATTCGGATTTGCATTTTGTAACGGATCAGTTCCACCACTTTGAGTTTGAATGAGTGCAATGAGGTTCAACACATCAGTTGCCATACCAACCCGAAAAAGGTTATCTCCATTATCAGACGGCTGGTAACCCCGCAAATTCGGATGCAGAACAATATAGCCTGCACTTGCCAGTGCATCTGCATAATGGGTTGTGTAATCGAGGGTATTGTAAATAGCCGGGTCGATATATCCATGCAACGCGATTATGACCGGATGCTGAAGCCCATCATTCGGAATATTGGCAAAGCCATAAATAGTCAATCCGTCACTCGGGTAACGGATCAGATAACGCGTAAAGTATAGGTTTTGCTCCATGACCTCCACAAATTCGATCTTTCCGCCCCCATAGGTACGCGACCTCAAATAATCGTTAGTGTATGCAAAGTAAGGATCGGGTGTTGGCGAAAGTGTGGGGATGGCAGTCTGCGAAGGCGTAGCTGTAGCAGTTTGCGTGGCAGTTGGAACTAGTGTCTGCGAGGCTGTGAAGGCTGGCGTGACGGTCGGAGGTTGAAACGCGGGAGCACAAGCAGTCAGCAATGTCAAGAGGATAGTAAGTAGTACATATTTCATTTTGTGTTTATGGTATTCTCTTTGCATTGAGAATGATCAATGGTGGTTCTGCTAGGACATGTCCTTGTCTCGCGCGCAGGTGATCCACCAACTCTTGGAAATGGATCAAGCCATTAAAATATCGCTCCAACACAGAGGTGGGATACATTGCGGGATCATCAGACCGAAGCGCGGTAGGTACAGATCCACCGGTGTAGAGTACAGCAAGACCTTCCAATCCGACTCTGTTATCCATGATCGCTCCGCAAACCGCCCACACATAGATTTCATTTTCTCTTCGCCCTACTACTTCCCACTCGCAGATGACTTGAGCAGGAGGGAGATAAGAGAATTGAGTTGCTAGAGCAGTCTCGTAGGCCGGCCATTCCTTGACTTGAACAGCGTCTGGTGTGAGCATAGGGAGGACCGTCGGTGTTGGTTTAGTCGGCAGCGAAGAGAGAACGATCCAGGGTGGCTCATCCGGGTGACCCCGCCTCCAGCGCAAGCGATCTATTTGCTCTTGTGGGAAGAGCACTACCTGATTAAAAATTATTTCCTGTATGTCTGTGGGAAACATCCGCCGAATATCGCGGTCGTACGCAGTTCCCGATCCGGGAATTTCCGCACTCTGTACTGAGCCATCTGGTCCAATGTGGATTACTGTCGGGATGGACACTTGAGACGGCCCGGCAGAATAGATGCTTGCACAGTGCGCCCACAAATATACTTCTTGCTCAGTCTGACCCAAAATGACCCAATCGCATACTACTTGTTCAGGAGCAAGGTAAGAAGAGAAGATGGCCCTGGCCAACGTATCTTCATATTCCCTCCACCTTTCCACTTGATCGGCATCAGGCGTGATAAAAGGGATTATGGGCTGTGTAGGCAGTGCTGATGGCGTGACAATAACAGGAAATAAAGTTGTTGTGGGAATGGTTGTCAGTGAATCAACGGGTGAAATAGGTGTTTCTCTTGGTAAGATGACTGTCTGCTTTCCACAGGCAGACAGTGTTGCTAAAAGAATGGCAAAAAATAAATACTTCATTCTGAACTTCCATTCCATATTATGACGAAAGATATGTATTGTAAAAAGCTATTATATTTTCAATGAATTGTGCTTTTATCTCCCCATCGAAGACGTGATCTTCGCCTTCATAGTAAATGCAATCAATATTTTTTCCGGCTGCGCTCAGGAGAGAGCAGGTCTCTTTTGCCCAGCTCACAGGTACCGTTTCATCGATTGTGCCATGGTGGAGTTGGATGGGCGCTGTGATATCCGCGTAGTAATACATCGGAGAGATACGCGGCAGCAGACTCGGCAATACATTCAACTCATTCTGGAATTGTGGATCCACTGTAATTTTGTATAACTGTTGTGAATTTTTCAACTCGTTCCCGCTAAGGGAGGAATAAAGAACAGCGGCTTTAACATCCGAGCTTACCGTCAACACGCGTAAAGCGACATCCCCACCCAGGCTCTGCCCCAGAATGCCGATCTGATCGGGCATTGCTTTTTCGAGCGCGCCCATTTGTCCGCCCTGTGTTTTGATCAACGCCATCAAATTGAGCATGTCAACGGCCATTCCAACGCGGAACATATTATCGCCGCTATCCGAAGGTGGATACCCACGCATAATCGGGTGAATGACGATATAACTCTCATTCGTCAGGGCATCTACTATATCACTTCTAAAATTTAGACTGTTGAATGATCCTGAGTCACCCAGGCCGTGCATCATAATGATCACAGGAAACGTTCCATCACCTGCGGGAATATTCATGAATCCGTACAGCGTGAGGTCATCACTTGAATATCGAATCAACGTGCGAGTGAATTGATCCAGGACTTCGATTGTTTTTACAATTTCAATTGTTCCTTCACCGTATGATCTTTGACGCAAATAGTCAATCGTGTAGTGTTCATAAGGCGCGGGTGTGAAGGTGATCGTGGGCGTCGGTGAAACTGGAGTCGCGGTGGAAGTTGATGAAGGAGAGGTAGGGGTTACCTGTGCTTCGAACGTCATCGCGACAGCCGTTGAGAGGTACTCAGATGAAAAGGGTGTGGGAATAGAGGGTGATGCCGAACTGCTCCACTGACAGGCGAGAACTGCCAGCATGAGCATGGGGATCAATCGTCTCATTCAAAACTCCTGGGCAGATAATTATAGCGGTTATAATCGCCCAATGCCCATCCGTTTGCTTTCATCTGAAGTCGCCTCACAGATCGCTGCGGGCGAGGTCATCGAGCGGCCTGCCTCAGTGGTAAAAGAGTTATTGGAAAATTCACTGGATGCACGGGCGCGCATGGTGACTATCACAATCGAAGAGGCAGGGAAAAAATTGATCGAAGTCGCAGATGATGGATTTGGGATTCCATCTGACGAGCTGGAACTTGCGGTCTCGCGTCACGCAACCTCGAAGCTGGTTCGCTCCGATGATCTTTTTTCCATTTCCACGCTTGGATTCCGCGGGGAAGCCCTCGCTTCAATTGGCTCCGTGTCGCGAATGACAATTACTTCGCGTGTTGAGAATGAAATGGAAGGTGGGCGGCTGCGTGTGGATGGAGGCAAAGTAGGTAAACCAACGAAAGTCGGCACTACAGTTGGTACGACCGTGCGTGTGGAAGATTTATTCTATAATGTTCCCGCGCGTTTGAAATTCCTCAAGACGGATGTCACGGAACGCCGCGCCATTGATTCACTTGTCACGCGCTATGCGCTGGCATATCCGGATAGACGCTTTAAATTATCTGAGGGGAAAAATATCACGCTGCAAACTTCAGGTGATGGTGATCGACGCTCCATCCTTGCCGCGCTATATGGCGTGGACGTCGCGAAACAAATGCTGGAGATTATGTCAGAAGAAGAGGGTTATCGACTTACGGGTCTTATCAGTCCTACCTCTCTGACGCGTTCCAACCGTAAAGAAATTACCTTTTTCATTAATGGTCGCTGGGTGCATGATGCTTCGCTCAGCATGGCTCTCTTGCAGGCGTATCACACATTGTTAATGGTTGGACGTTACCCGCTGACCGCTTTGTTCCTTGAGATGAATCCTGAAGAAGTGGATGTGAACGTGCATCCCGCGAAAGCGGAAGTGCGTTTTCGAAATCAGGATAAGGTTTTCAGCTTCGTACAGCGCTCTGTGCGTAAGGCTTTGCTGGCCTATTCGCCTATCCCGAATGTCGCGCCGTCGTTGTGGGGGTCAGCACGTTCAGTTCAGGCTGAGCCGAGAAGGAATGCAGTGACCGATTGGGCGATTGCTCACGACGAACAGTTGACAGCAACCAGCGATCAGTCATCAGTAGATAGTGAACAGTCGCCAGTCGCCAGTCTCCAGCCTTCAATTACTAATTCCCAATTACAAACTACATCTCCTACCGTTGCCATCCCTCTCCTTCGCCTGATTGGTCAGATCGGCGCGACCTATCTCGTGGCCGAAGGTCCAGATGGACTTTATCTGATTGATCAACATGCTGCGCATGAACGTGTATTGTTTGAAAAACTCATGGCACAACACGCCATGAAGAACATGCCGTCGCAATCCCTGTTGACTCCAGCAGTTGTGACCTTGCCTCCTTACTCATCCCAATTACTAGTTAATCAACTGCCCATCTTGCAGCGTTTCGGCTTCGATGTGGAAGAGTTTGGCCCCAATACATTCCAGGTCCGCGCGATGCCAGCCTTGTTCATGGGGAGCGACCCGGCAGTGGCACTGCGCGCGCTGGTCGAGGATTTCGAAGAGGATGAATCTCCATTTCAGAATGAGATCGAAGCGAAACTGGCTGCGCGCGTCTGCAAACGGATGGCGGTCAAAGCAGGACAAGCCCTATCCAATGAAGAACAGCGAGCTTTGCTCATCGACCTTGAAGCTTGCGATTCACCGCGGACCTGTCCCCATGGCAGGCCCACGATGATCCATCTTTCTGTAGACATGCTCGAACGTCAATTTGGGAGGCGCGGTGCCAGATAAACATCAGATATCCAATGAATTGACCGTGTTATTTGCCCAATATGGGATTGATTCTTTCCTCGAGTCTACAAGCCTTCTGGTCGTGCTGCTCGAAAAAGACGGCGAGTTGCTCTCGTGGAATCCAGCTTTTGACGGACTAAAAAAGACTCAGGCTGATAAAACAAAACTGAAGGATTTTCTTACATCCTCCAGTGTGGACTCCTTTGAAATGCTCTTTCTGAATGTGCAACGCGAACGTGCCCGATCGCGCGGAAACCTGGAATTTACCTATATGAATCGGAGCGGCACTTCAGCGTGTCTCTTCGTTCCCCTTCCCGGCGGACGTGTGTTGTTTATTGCAGAGCCAGGCACAGCAAACGATTTAGAAGCGGTTGCCGCGGAACTGCAAACAACGAAAGAGCGATTGCAGCGGAAAGAAACAGAACTGAAAGCGGTCATTGCCCAGGCGAATGAGGTCTCACACACCGATGCCCTAACGTACCTTCCCAACCGGCGGCAGATCATCGGGGATTTACAGCGGGAAGTCATCTTTGCAGATCAATATGGTACGCCGCTTGCCATCTCATTATTGGATATCGATCACTTTAAAAACATTAACGACACGTATGGTCATGTCATTGGCGATGAGGTTTTACAAAAACTGGCGGGTGAGTTGCGTGAACATATTCGCCATCCCGATACGATCGGACGATATGGTGGGGAAGAGTTTCTCCTTATTTTGCCTCACAGCACTGTGAGAGCTGCAACAGAACAGGCTGAACGCCTGTGCAAACATGTTCATTCCTTGGTTATCAAGGTTGGTGAACATGATATTTCTTTGACCGTCAGCATGGGGGTGGCACAATTCAAAATACATCGGGAAGATTGGCAGATGTTCCTTAACCGTGCAGATAAGGCCCTGTATCGAGCAAAGAACAACGGGCGCGATCAGTGGGTCGTTGCCGAGAAATAAGATGATATAGTGCGGGATAACATTCCGCCCCACGGAAGACAACGCTTGTTTTGCCGTATTACCAACCATGAAATCTCTTTGGCTTGAAAAAAACAAAATAAACATACGCGACATCCCCCAGCCGCGCAAACCAACTGAAGCACTGCTCAAAATTCGCAAGTCAGGGATTTGCAGTACGGATCTTGAATTAGTAAAGGGTTATTATCCGTATACAGGCGTTCTGGGTCATGAGTTTGTTGGTGAAGTAGTCTCTTCCCCTCTCCCGCCGGGAGAGGGGCTAGGGGTGAGGGTTGGCGATCGCGTTGTAGGAGAGATCAACGCGGTATGTAATGAATGCGAACAATGTCTAAGTGGACGCCCGACCCATTGTGAAAACCGCACTGTATTGGGAATTGTCAATCGTGATGGGACCTTTGCAGAATACACGACGTTGCCAATTGCCAATTTACATCGTGTTCCCGATTCAGTTTCCGATGAAATGGCTGTTTTCACCGAACCTCTGGCCGCAGCGCTGGAGATCCAACAACAAGTACAAATTAATCCCACCGATAGAGTCTTACTTATTGGTGCAGGGCGGCTCGGTCAATTGATTGCACAAACGCTTGCACTAACAGGCTGTGACCTGCGCGTTGTGGCGCGGCATGCACATCAACAGGAACTATTGAAGAAGCGCGGCATCAGAAACATTTCTGAAGAAGATATCAAGCCCTGGAGATGGGATGTGGTAGTGGAAGCAACAGGGTCACCAAGCGGCTTTTCTTTGGCAAGGCAGGCTATTCGTCCGCGTGGGACTCTGGTGCTTAAGTCAACTTATAAAGGTGAGATCAATGTCAACTTCTCTTCTATCGTTGTGGATGAGATCAACATCGTTGGTTCACGCTGTGGTCCTTTTGAGCCCGCCCTGCGGTTGATGGACTCCAAACAGGTGGACCCGACTATTTTGATCATGGATGAGTTTGAATTGAGCGATGCTTTAAAAGCATTTGAGCGCGCCGCAGAAACAGGCGTGCTCAAAGTGTTGATGAGTCCATAATGTCATTGCGAGCGCACGCTGCGAAGCAATCCCCAAATCAAGGAGGAGATTGCTTCGTCACAAAGAACGCTCCTCGCAATGACAAGGGTTATTGTAATTCATTATTGCGCGGCATTGTCCTTGACGTGCGCGGCAAATGTATGCTGAAATAGGTTCCAACCCCCATTTTACTTTTCACCTCAATACGTCCATTGTGACCCTGGACGATTTGTTTACAAATGGACAGACCCAGGCCTGTGCCAGAGGCTTTCCCTTCATGTTCACGGACTCGATAAAATTTTTCGAACAGGTGAGGAATAGAATCTTCTGGTATCCCGACCCCTGTATCCTGAATCGTAATCGTTAATTCCGCGTCGGTGAAACTGCCCGTGATGATGACAGACCCATGCGGGCGGTTGTATTTGATCGCGTTGCTGATCAGGTTGAGCAATATCTGTTTGATCTTATCGCGATCTGCCTCCATGAGGGGCATGTCGTTGGGAACATCGACGCGTATTTGAACGTTCGTCTCTTGCGCCTTGGTCATCATCACATCGCGGCATTCATAAATCAGATCTGCCGCACTGAAACGCGTCTTGCGGAATTGCACCCGACCTGATTCCAGCCGCGCCAGATCAAGGAATGAAGATGCGAGTGAATTTAGGCGCAATGTCTCATTGTGGATATTATTGACGATCTGGTCACTTTGCTCGCGCGACATCTCGGGACGAAGCAGCAGGTAGGTTGCGGTACTAAGTGAGGCAAGCGGTGTACGCAATTCATGCACGAACTCTGCGATTAAGTCTGATTGCTGGAACAAGCGCGCGTTCTCGATCGCGACTGCTGCCTGCGCGCCCAAGACGGTCAGCATCGATTCGTCGGCGTCAGTAAACTTGCCTCTTTTTTTATTTACGACTTCAAGCACACCGACCACTTTGTTCTTCGTGATCAATGGAATGCCCAGCAGTGATTTCGTTGAATAATCAATGGTTTGGTCTACATCGCCGAAGAAACGCTCGTCTTTGTGAGCATCATCAATGCGTACAGGCTGGCGATTGGTCACGATCCAACCGGCAATGCTATTATCGAGCGGTACGACCAACCCGCGCATGGTCGGTTCATCGATATTCGTCGCAATCTGAAAGTAGAGTTGGCGCGCGGTATCGTCATATAACAAAATAGAGGCGGCCTCCGCCGATGTAATGTCTGCTGCCGCATGTACAATATCTGACAGGAGGGTGTCAAGGTCTAGTGTGGAGGCGAGGTCACGCGAGATTTCGATTAGCCGCAGGTAACCATCAAGGGTTCGTGTTTTAATCTCAGCCATGGAGAACTCGTTTCGCTATTTCAGGGATGATACGTGCGACATCATCCATAAAAACGACATCTGCTCGCACGTTTACGTAAGTAGGTGTATGGTTGATGATAATCAGATGTGCGCCCCGGTCAAGAGCCTGCATTGGCAAGCCGGCCACTGGCAGGACTTCCAAGGAGGAACCCACGACCAGCATCAAGTCACATTGACGCGAGGCGCGCTGAGCATCAAACCATGCAGATTGCGGAAGTTGTTCCCCGAACAATATCACATCTGGCTTCAGGATTCCATTGCAATTTAAACACCGCGGAATGTTTCCGTCTTTGATGTAGGGCTTTAAAAATGAGTCTGATTCAAATTGCTTGAAGCAATCTGTGCAGGATAACGTGCGTAATGTACCGTGCATTTCCACAACAGATTTTGAGCCAGCCTTTTGATGCAGGCCATCGATGTTCTGTGTAACTACTGTCAATTCACATCCTGCATTTTCAAGTTCAGCCAGAGCGATATGTGCGGAATTTGGTTTTGCATTGTAGATGTGACTTGCCAATGGACGGAACCAGTTGAAAAAACGTTCGGGGGAAGTCCGAAAAGCAGTTAAGGAGGCAACCTCCATCGGTTCATCGCGGGACCATAAGCCTGATCCCTCTGAACGGAAGTCTGGTATACCTGAAGGGGAAGAAATGCCTGCCCCGGTCAGCACAACGATATGTTTTGCTTTGCGCAATAATTCTGCCGCGTCCTCAATCGCCGCGACGGAGGCGAGTGTGGGACCGGCAGTTTGATTCATTTGGGGAGGGCCTCACGCTCGGTGACGAAATCCACAAGTTTTGAAATTTGCCGTGCCGTAAGGCTTTCAGGCTGACATAACATAGCCGGTGTTTGCATCCGCGTTGCCTGTACGAATAATTCTGGCGCGGGCGTCAGTGTGCTGACAATCTCGTGATCCAGTTTCGTTTGCACCTGGCTGGAGGGTAATTGTGTATCAGAACGGATGCGGTTGTTTAGTACAGCCTTGATGCTCTTTCTATTGATGCCGAGCGCGGAGATATCGTCTATCAATGCTTTGGTGTGAATGATAGTATTGGGCACTCCTTCGAGAATGACCAATGTTTCATCACAAAAGGGCAGGATTTTTTCGGCAAAGGGTTGCAGCCCCATGCCAAGGTCTAATACTACAAAACGCGCCAGCCCAGTCAGTGTCCGCACGATCGCTTCATAATTTGCAGTTTGATTGATTAAATGCATATCACGTGGGCGGTCAGAAGCAAGCAAAAACTTTAGTCCTGATGGGTGAGGAACGAGCGAGCCGCGCACCCGGTCTCGTGTAATTTCACTTAATTTACTTATGGCCAATAGATCCGTCAGCCCTTTGGAATTCGCAACCCCCATATCGAGCGCCAGTGCGCCCTGACCCGGTAGCATCTCTGCAACGATCACTTCACTTTTTGTGCGTGAGTGCAAACCAGCGGCCAGGTTTACAGCCAATGTTGTAGTGCCAAGTCCGCCGCGCGCCCCCAGAACGCCAATCACATATCCATGATTTTCGTCTTTGGCTGAGACAACTCTACCTCTTTTTTCACTCATCCGGGCAAGCAGAGATTTCACACGTGCCTGCAATTCAGTTGGATGTGTGGGCTTGGTCAGATAATCATTTGCACCGACCTCGAAGCCAATCACTTTGTCATCAAGTTGTGTCTTGGCAGTGAACATCAGAATCGGTGTCTCAATTGTGGATGGATTCTGTCTCAAGCGTCGCGTGACTTCATATCCATCCATGTCTGGCATCATCACATCGAGAAGGATCAAATCCGGGTCTTCTTCGAACGCTTTGTCCAGTCCCTGCTGACCGTTGGTTGCTGCACTGATCTGGTAGCCTTGTCGTTGGAGCATTAGTCCCACCAGCCTTAAGGTGTCCAGGTCGTCGTCAATGATGAGGATCTTTTCGCCCATAGTTAGTATATTGTTCCTATAGAATGTTACCAGTCTAGCATAAAGCGATGTTAAGAGCAAGATAAAGAAGCTACCTGCAAGTATGCTATAATGAAAAGGTATTTGTAGTGCAAATTGATGATTTGCACTTCCGGGGATGACAGGCTTCGACGGGAGAGGCTGGTCCCGGAATGCGAGCCGAGAGGCGCCGAACTCGTAAACTCAGCGCAAAAAATCAAGTGCCAATCGCACTTCCTACGCTGCTATGCCCCTCGCTGCATAAGCGATAACATAACAGCTGGCGCCTAAGGGCGCCACGTCCGCCGTCACCTTCCTCTGCCGGGTGACGGATTGGGCGAGACAATGGCGGAGTGCCGCGCACGACGCCGCTACACGCGCGAAAGACAAGCGGCTGGTCGCAGAGAGTTCCTGTCGGACGAGACCTCTGCGATGACGAATCTCGACCGACTACGCTCGTAGATTTCTGAGGGTCGAGTCTTTCGGACGCGGGTTCTTTAACAACTGAATGAGCCCCCCTGTTCGGTGACGTACAGGGAAAATCCGGCTTAATCAGGGAAAGCTCACCAGCATACGCTGCTGCCGACCCTGAGGGGTGAACCTGAAAGGGGTAAGCCCTGCATCGACTTATAGGCTCCTACGTTACATTACATTTTGTAATAGGGAGCACTAGGGTAAAGAGAAAAACTAAATTAATCTCCTTACAACACGCCGGAGGAGTGAGGCAAATCACTTCAAGAGATAGTCAGCGCCAAGGTGAAAGCCTGGAATAAAAGCGTCAATTCCCGCCATCTCCACAAGACTTCGACCAGCAAATTATAACGCTGGTCGAAGTTTTTTAATCCCCACAGTATTGCCCGATCCTATGGGGAAACTCATTTAACTCTTGACAACTATATCCGTCGCGGATATAGTGTGGCTATGACTACGACAAACGCCACTCCACCTCTTACGCCTGCTGTGTTCCATATCCTCCTAGCCCTCTCCAGTGGAGAACGGCACGGATACGGCATCATGAAGCAGGTCGAGTCTGATTCGCAAGGCACGGTATCAATGGGTCCTGGAACTCTTTACGGTTCACTTAAGCGCATGCTGGATGCCGGATTGGTAAGGGAGAGTGATAAACGCGTCGATCCTGAAATGGATGATGAGCGGCGCATCTATTATCAGATCACAGGCGCCGGTGCCGAAGCGCTTTCTGCAGAACTTGAACGGTATAAGCGCATCGTGACGATTGCGCAACAGCGGAAACTCTATCCGAAGACGTTTGCATATGATTTATGAAAAAGAAATCATTCATAAACTTTACAGGAAACTCCTTACTCTATATCCGAGAACCTTTAAGGAGCAACTTGGAGAGTCCATGGAGCAGACATTCCACGATCTTTGGAATGAGAAGGAGCAAACGAAAAAGGAACTGTTCGGCTTTGTACTCTGGACGTTCATCGAAACTGCTATGGGAATTTTTAGAGAGCATTTACTGCTTATTTCTCCAGGAGATATTATGCAAACCGTATTTAGAACCCTGGGATCATCGGGAGGTATCAGTTTTCTCCTCATCCTTCCATTTATGATTATGGAAGTCGTCAACAGGCAAAATTTCAACGAAGATTTCCCCTTCATGCTGTTTTTCGTCATGTGGCTCAACCTGTTCGCCATCAGCCTCATCCTGCTGCCGATTGTGCGAGGGAGGTGGAGAGCAAACAACGAAATAGTGAATCCCGTTGCTACACAGGGAAATACTCTCCTCACCAATCCAAAGTCGGCCGCAATGATTAGCGTTGCTCTGTTCTTGACCCCCGGTATACTTCCTTTGCTGGATTCCCTTGGTTGGCTATCACTGGATCGTCTGTTCAACGGCCCGAATCCTGAAGTGGCTTATCTTCCCGGTATGTTTCTTTCCATCGGTCTCATCTTGTTCCCTATAGCGGCAGGGATCATTGCCGGCGGGCCGATCGTCAGCACCTTACGGGCCGGAGGCAGTTTGTTTGCACATCCCATCCATCTGATCATCGTCGTCGTAATTTCGTTCCTCTTTGCAAGAGGCGTCATCGGCTTGATCGTGGACCAATGGCCCTGCTTTGTGGGTGTACCAAACTGCGATTAGTTATGCCAGCAATTGCACTGCTGGCACAACCCTATGCTGTCTGGAACAAAGCACGGGGTAACTATGTTTTAATAAGCGCCATGAAAAAATTTCTTTTTGGATGCCTCATCCTCATTACAGCCTGCCAACCCGCGACTCCAACCCCTGCACTTTTACCTTCTCCAACAGCGACGATTCCACTTACAGCGATACCCATCACCGATACCCCCGCGCCCACTCCTACTCTCGTTGCTTTTCCAACTCCCTTTCCTCGATTTTTTACCAATGAATTTGATTCTTCATTAGTTGATTGGGCGATTTTGCAAGCCGGGAATGACTTCGTTCCGAACATCAAAACCGAAAACGGCAGCCTCCTGGTTCAAATGGACTCTCCTTATTCGTGGTCCTATGTTGTCTACGGCGCGCAGACTTATGCTAATGTTCGTATTGACGCGCAGACTGAAAATCGTGCCGGCAGCCCAGCTTCTGTTGGTTTGCTGTGTCGCTACTCTGCAGAGAATGGGTGGTTTGAATACAACATTTCTACGGATGGTACCTACAATTTACTGTATGGCAACTGGTTGGATGTTGGCATTGCAGATTATCTTCCCATCACAGATGGATCATCGAATCTCATTCAACCCAGTGGTGCGACACAGCAGATTGGACTCCTCTGCTCGGAAACGACAGCCACACTTTTGATTAACGAAACGGTAATCCGTAGTGTTGATGTGGCGCGTTATGAACTCGCTGAAGGTAATGTGGGAATCACTGCAGCTTCCTATGAAAACACTCCCATCCTCGCTGCGGTAAATTGGGTGAAAGTTAGTGAGCCATGACCCCCATCCCGCGACGCGCGGGATGGGGGGATGGCTGGGAGGGGGTAAATCCAATTCAAATCCTATATATCGTTAACAGTATTCTTGCATACGGCAGGTAAGATATGAACATTGAAAATAAGCGTGCACTACGTAATATAGCCGTGCAAGGAGTACAAATATGAGCAAAATTATCGGTATAGACTTGGGTACAACAAACTCTGTTGTCGCTGTGATGGAAGGTGGATCGCCGACCGTTATTTCGACCGCAGAGGGAGGCAGACTCTGCCCCTCGGTTGTCGCATTTAATAAAAACGGCGAGCGACTCGTCGGTCAGACGGCGAAGCGACAGGCAGTAGTTAACTCCGAAAACACAATTTATTCCATAAAACGATTCATCGGTCGCCATTATGGCGAGACCGAAATCGAGCGCAAGATGGTTCCTTATGAAGTTATAAAAGGCCCATCGGATGATGTGCGCGTGAAGATTCCGATCACGAATCGTGAGTACTCTCCGCAGGAAATTTCTGCAATGATATTGGGTAAGTTGAAGTCAGATGCAGAAGCCTATCTTGGTCAAGCTGTCACACAGGCTGTCATTACCGTCCCTGCCTATTTCAATGACAGCCAGAGACAAGCCACAAAGGACGCTGGCAAGATCGCAGGTCTCGAAGTGCTTCGCATTATCAATGAGCCAACCGCCTCTGCATTAGCTTATGGTCTCGACAAGAAAAAGAACGAAACCATTTTGGTCTTCGACCTTGGTGGTGGTACATTTGATGTGTCCGTCCTTGAAGTGGGTGAAGGTGTGATTGAAGTGAAAGCCACAAACGGTGACACCCATCTCGGCGGTGATGACTGGGATCAACGTATTGTCAACTGGGCCGCAGATGAGTTCAAGAAAGATCAAGGTATTGACCTGCGGGCGGATCGTCAGGCGTTACAACGCTTACGCGAGGCCGCAGAGAAAGCCAAGATCGAGCTTTCCACAGTGATGGAGACGGAAATCAATCTGCCTTATATCACTGCTGACGCAACTGGTCCGAAACATTTACAGGTGAAGCTTAGCCGCGCAAAATTCGAGCAAATGACTGAAGATCTGCTCGAGCGGTGCCGCAAGCCATTCGAAGCCGCACTTAAAGATGCAGGCTTTGATGCCAGCAAACTCAATGAAGTGGTACTGGTCGGTGGTTCGACACGCATGCCGATGGTTCAGGATTTGGTTCGTAAGCTAACCAATGGCAAAGAACCAAACAAAGGCGTAAATCCTGATGAGGTAGTCGCAGTTGGTGCGGCAATCCAGGGCGGTGTGCTCGGTGGCGATGTGAAGGATATTCTTCTTCTCGATGTCACTCCGCTTTCATTGGGTGTTGAAACACTCGGCAGTGTGATGACGAAAATGATAGAGCGCAACACGACCATTCCTGTTCGCAAGACTGAGACCTACTCCACTGCTGCGGATAATCAGACGGCTGTTGATATTCATGTCCTGCAGGGCGAGCGTTCCATGGCAGCAGATAACATGTCACTCGGACGATTCCGACTGGATGGCATCCCACCGGCGCCGCGCGGCATCCCACAAGTGGAAGTCACATTTGATATCGATGCCAATGGTATATTGCATGTCACGGCCAAAGATAAGGCATCTGGCAAGGAACAGAAGGTCACGATCACGGCTTCGACCAATTTGAACAAGAGCGACATTGACCGCATGGTCCAGGAAGCTCGTTCTCACGAAGCCGAAGATAAGAAGCGACGTGAGTTGATCGATGCCAGGAATACTGCTGACAGCTTGGTCTATCAGACCGAAAAAGCGCTGCGCGACCTGGGCGATAAAGTTCCATCCGCCGAACGCGGTGAAATCGAAGGCAAGATCAATGATCTCAAAACCGCTGCACAAGGCGAGGACATCAGTCGCATTCAGCAGGCTTCCGAAGCTGTTCAACAGGCATTCCATGCGCTGAGCCAGCAGCTCTACGCACAAGGACAGCCTCAACCTGAGGCACCCGGCGGTCCGTCAACACCCCCATCGGGCGATGATGATGTGATCGAAGGCGAAGTCAAAGAATAATAATAAAAATTAAATGAGAGACCCTTAGGGATTACAATCCCTAGGGGTCTTTTGTTATATAATCCTCGACATGCAGAATCGGTTTAACCGTAAATGGGTTATACCCATTATTATTCTAGCGGGGATTGGTATGTTTTTCCTGCCACCTGTTTACAACCGTGCCATGCCACGCATCGATGGCTGGGTATCAGATATCAAGTACAGGATCAACCCACCCGATCAAGCAGTTTTCCAACCCGCTCAACAGGCACAGATCGATTTGGCTGTCACAGAGATGATGCAGACGTTTCAGGCGTCCCTAACTCCCGAAGCGACTCTCACGCCTACGCGCGGTTCAACGTTGACTCCAACACTCACACCCACGCCTCTGCCCGCCTCCGTTAAGTTGAGTGGTTTCAAATATGTAGATCAAAAGAACCGCTGGAATTACTGCGGTCCTGCCAACTTGACCATGGCGCTCAACTTCTGGGGTTGGGATGGGAATCGCGATGACATTGCCAGAGCCGTCAAGCCGGGTGTGCAGGATCCCAAACTCGACTTTATCCAGCAGGGCAAGTCTGATGTCAATGTGATGCCTTATGAGATGGTGGATTTTGTCAACGACAATACTGAGTTTCGGGCGTTATCTCGCCTGGGAGGAAATGTTGACATTATCAAGTCTATGCTCGCGGCGGGATTTCCTGTTATAGTAGAAAAAGGGTATTACGAAAAAGATTACACAGGCAAGGTTGCCTGGCTTGGGCATTATCAGTTCGTCACAGGGTATGATGATGCAAGGAAGGAATTGATCGTTCAGGATACCTGGAATGATGGTCCTAACTTTCGAATCCCCTATGATGAATTCATGGCCAGTGAGGCATGGCTTTCATTCGATAATCTTTTCATCGTAGTGTATCCGCCTGAACGTGAAGGCGAAGTATTGACGACCCTTGGCCCTTATGCAGATGCGACCTGGGCCGCCACGCATGCGCTGAGTGTTGCAGAAGAAAACATCCGTAGAATGAGCGGGATCAATCTTTACTTTGCCTGGTTCGCTAAAGGCTCCAGCCACGTGGCTTTACAGCAATATGTCGATGCAGCCAATGCGTATGATCAGGCCTTTGCAGTCTATGATTCAATCGGCAAGGATGACAAGCAACGTCCCTATCGAATGATGTGGTATCAAACAGGTCCCTATTGGGCATACTTTTACTCGGCTCGCTACCAGGATGTCGTCAACCTCGCTAATCTCACCCTGACCGAGACCATCTCCAAGCCAACGCTCGAGGAAAGTATCTACTGGCGCGGGCGCGCAAAATATATGATCGGCAATACGCAAGATGCGGTTGATGATTTTCGTGAGACGCTCAGACTACATCCCAACTGGCCGCCTGCGATTCAAGCATTACAAGATTTAGGATTGCAACCCTAACAAAATAATTCGGTGGTTGAGTAGTTCCGCATGATTGTCGCGGGACGTACACTTGCACCTGCTGCAAGTGCAGGTGTCGAAACCACAAATTAGTTGTAAACTTGAAATTAATGGTTTCGGTATGCCCCAACAAGCACGGGGCTACTCAACCGTCAGGTTTCTTATTTTAGAAGATTGCAGGAAGAAAGCGAGACTAAAATGCGTATTCTTCACTTTGCCGATGCCCATATCGATATGGCAAATTATGGCAAGCATGATCCTGAAACGGGTTTGCCTCTACGTGTGCTTGACTTCCTGAAGTCCCTCGACACCATCATCGACACGGCGATTTCAGAAAACGTGGATATGGTCATCTTCGCGGGGGATGCCTACAAAGACCGTTCGCCTGCGCCAACCTTTCAGCGTGAGTGGGAGAAGCGAATCGTCCGTTTGTCACAAGCCAGCATTCCAACATTGTTATTAGTGGGGAATCACGATTTATCTCCCGCCATGGGGCGCGCACATGCAATTCAAGAGTTCGATACATTGCAGATTCCGTTTGTCCGCGTATTACAAAAACCGGAATTTCTGATGTCGAAGGATTTGTGGGATTTGCCCGTTCAGGTGATTGCCATGCCCTGGGTATCGCGTTCAGGGTTTATGGCGGCCCTCGCAGCAAGCGCTGCCGATACGAGCGAACTTTTTTCGAAGATCGAGTCTCGAATATCCGAACTTGTCGAAGATTGGATAAACGAAGCCGATAAAAGCCTGCCGTTGATACTCACCGCCCATGCGTCTGTGGAGGGCGCGATGTTCGGCGCGGAACGCATGGTCATGTTGGGAAGCGATCTTGTTTTACCCATCTCGCTTGTGAAAGACCAACGCCTGGATTATGTTGCCATGGGACACATCCATAAGTGGCAGGATGTCAATCGCGGTCAGCACCCACCGGTAATTTATCCGGGTTCAATTGAGCGCATCGATTTTGGTGAAGCCCATGACGACAAGTTTTTCGTCATTGCAGAGGTGACACGTGGGTACTCAACAGTTGAGTGGAGAAAACTATCCGAGACGCGTCGGTTCATTGATCAATGGGTCGTTTTAGAGTCCAATGAGAATGTGACAGAGAAGCTCAAGGCGGCGCTGCCCAGTACACAGAGTATGAAAAATGCCATCGTTAGATTGACGGTGGAATATCCAAGAGAAATGGATATCTTGATTGATGAATCTGCTCTGCGACAATATGCAGAGGATGCATTTGAGTTTTATCTGGCAAAGAAGCCTAAAGTGGAAGCGCGCGTCCGTCTTCCGGAGGGGCAAACGATCGGCAGTTTGAGTCCGCTTGAATTACTTGACCAATATTGGCGTGCTACAAAAACAGGGGAATCAGAATATTTACAACAACTTGCGCAGGAAATCATTTCTGACCAAATTCCAGGCAACGGGAATCCGTAACTTCTTGAGGGATACAGCGTTCTTACTCATAAGAGATTGATCCATGTCAATCTCTCAATCAACATCTTTGTTACGCTGTCAAAACGAAAGGAGAATACAATGCGTGGTTTGAAATGGATTTTACTTGGAATATATTTGATCTTGGTTGGTTTGTCTATGTTAGGTGTAAGCCTGGGCGGAAACATACTCAACCTCATCGGCGGTATTTGTGCCTTGGTCGCGGGCATCTTGTTCCTGATCAACAGATAACTTCGACGACCTTCAATTACGAACAGCCTCCCAGTTGGGAGGTTGTTCATTTGATTGACCCTATTATCCTTGTGTTATAAGCTATCAATAGATTCCAAAACGTAGTAACGACCTTAGTCGTTTGGCAAAATAGCGACTACACCTGCCCTGGCGGGCGGTGCCAGGGAAGTCGCCACTACGAATTCATCGCTGAGGTGACCATGTCAGCCGAGCAATCGCGTTATCGCTGGTTCGTTGTCGGTGTGTTCTTCTTCTTCATGCTTCTGCATCAAACAGATAAGTTATTGATCGGTCCACTTGAAAGCCAGATTCGCGATTCGTTCCAGATTACCAAAACACAAATGGGCGCAGTATTGACGGGGGCCTTGATCGTCGGGACGATTTTTTATCCGCTGTGGGGCTATCTGTATGATCATTACGCACGTTCGAAATTACTCTCACTTGCATCGTTTATTTGGGGTGCGACCACCTGGTTGAGTTCTGTTGTGCGGACGTTTCCACAGTTTGTTGCCACCCGCGCCTCTACAGGCATCGACGATTCATCCTATCCTGGTATTTTCACACTGGTTGCCGATTATTTTGGTCCTAATCTGCGCGGCAAGGTTTATGGCTTATTGCAATTGAGTCAGCCGATTGGCTATCTGTTTGGGACGGTCCTGGCATTAATGATCGGCCCCATGCTGGGCTGGGATTGGCGAACGATCTATATCGCAACAGGCTCGGTAGGGATCCTGCTGGCGATCCTCATTTTCTTCGGGGTCAAAGAAATGCCACGCGGCAAAGCCGAGCCTGAGTTCGAGAATATGTCTGAAATGGCAACCTTCCATTTCTCCTGGGCGGAGGCAAGGCAAATATTCAGAAAGAAAACAATGTGGTTTATTTTCCTCCAAGGCTTTGCTGGCGTCTTTCCGTGGAATGTCATTGTCTATTGGTTTTTTACGTATCTGGCGGAGGAGCGCGGCTACGATCAAAATAGTATTCTTTTTACGATGGCGCCTGTTATCCTTGTACTGGCGGCTGGTTATTTCGTTGGCGGCGCTTTAGGTGACTCTCTCTTCAAACGAACCAACAAAGGACGTATCCTCATCTCGAGCGCAGGCGTCTTACTCGGTGCGATCTTTCTCTTCTTTGCGATCAACACTCCTATCGAAGCGCGTAACCAGTTTTTTGCGTTGATGGTCACCACTGCCATATTCATTCCGCTCTCTTCGGCGAATGTGATTGCCACTGTGTATGATGTGACTGTTCCTGAAGTGCGTTCGACGGCGCAGGCAGTTGAATATTTTATTGAAAATACGGGTGCGGCATTTGCGCCTTTCTTGGCGGGTGTCATTGCCGACGCGACAAGTCTCAAAACATCCATTCTTCTGATCTGTGTCACGGCATGGGTTCTATGTTTCTTTTTCTATTTGGGCGCGTTGTTTACGATAGATAAGGATTCGAACGCGTTGCGAACGCAGATGGCCGAGCGGGCAAGAGCGATGTAAGTAGGAACACAGCGCCGCTGTGTCCCTACTTTTCACGAATGGTATAATTCCATTATTCCAGTGTAATTTCCCACGAACGAATTTTTGCAAGGAGCTCCCCATGTCAGGTCATTCCAAATGGTCCACTATTAAGCGCAAAAAGGGCGCGGCAGATGCCAAACGCGGCGCGATCTTTACGCGCCTCGCGCGTGAAATTGTACTTTCTGCACGCGAAGGTGGAGGCGACCCTGACTCTAACTTCCGTCTGCGACTGGCCGTGGACAAGGCCCGCGCAGAGAACATGCCAAAAGAAAATATCGAGCGTGCGATCAAACGTGGCACGGGTGAAGATAAAGACAGCGCGGCCTTTGAACAGATCATGTACGAAGGATATGCTCCGCATGGTGTGGCAGTGATGGTCGAGACCGTCACAGATAATCGCAACCGCACTATCTCTGATCTGCGGCATGCCTTTAGCAAAGCGGGAGGAAATATGGCTGAACTTGGCGCGGTCGGCTGGCAGTTCGACCGCATCGCCTATTTTTCTTTCCCGTCTACCGCAATGAACTACGATAAGGCATTTGAACTTGGCATCGAAGCGGGTGCCAATGACGTACTCGAAGACGAAGGACACATTGAAATCATTGCCCCTGTTGAATCCTTCAAGATCATCGCCGATGCGTTACACAAAGCCAACGTCCGGCCTGAAGAAGCAGGCTTGCGAATGAGTCCCAAGCAGGAAATGGAGCTTAACGCCGAAGATTCCGTACAGGTGCTAAAGACACTTGAGGCCATCGAGGACCTCGACGATGTGCAGAATGTTTATTCGAACCTCAAGGTTTCGGATGAAGCATTGGCTGCCCTCGAAGCGGCATAATAATTTGATGGTAGGGACACAGTCCCTACATTTATTTATTGACTCTCGCATTAGGTATTGACCCTGGTACTGCGACCACTGGCTACGGGCTTGTTCACATCGAGCCGGACGGAAGCCTGGTCGCCGTTAAGTATGGCGTGATCCTCACCCCCAAGGAAGCGACTGCCTCCGCACGTCTCGTGATACTCTACGACCAGCTGCAAGACTTGCTCAAGGAATATCATCCTCAACTTGCTGCCGTTGAAAAATTGTTCTTTGCAAGAAACGTCACTACGGCTATCGCAGTAGGACAAGCACGTGGCGTCGTGATGCTTGCAATTGAACAAGCTGGGATTGAGGTCTTCGAGTATACGCCCAAGGAAGTGAAAAACGCAGTCGCCGGATACGGCGGCGCAGAGAAAAGACAAGTGCAGGAAATGGTGCGTGCCTTGCTGCAGCTTGATTCCATTCCGAAACCTGATGACGCAGCAGATGCACTGGCAATTGCGATTACACATCTAAATACGAAGCGATACGATTAGGCTCGCTCAACAGCAGAGAGCATAGATACCAGTGGAGGAAATAATGTCATATGTGATGGTGGATGTTGAAACAGATGGACCGATCCCTGCCGATTATTCCATGATCTGTTTTGGGGCAGTGATGATCGATGAAACTCTGAACAGGTTATTTTATGGGCAAATACGACCCATCAGTGAACAATGGATTCCCGAAGCGCTTAAAATCAGCGGCTTTACTAGGGAAGAGACCTTGCACTTTGATGATCCGAAGGAAGTCATGTCCCGTTTCAACGACTGGCTCGAAATAAATCGTAAGAATTCACTGGTTTTTATCTCGGATAACAACGGGTTCGACTGGCAATTTATCAACTATTATTTCCATCATTTTCTAGGCAAGAATCCTTTTGGACATAGCTCCATGAATCTTGGATCGCTATACAAAGGGCTGGTAAAAGATGCATCTCTTAATTTCAAGCACCTGCGAAAAACAAAACATACTCATAACCCCGTGGACGATGCAATTGGAAATGCAGAAGCACTACTTTATCTAAAGACAGATATGGGACTTAAGTTGAAACTATAGCTCTTAAACCTTCGTGTCATTTCGACTTCGCTCAATACAAGCCTTTGTGGTAAAAATGTATTTATGATAGCAACCCTGCGCGGAGAAATCTCTCAAATCGAAGAAACCGCTCTCATCCTTGAAGTCGGTGGTGTGGGACTGCGAGTGTTTGTCCCTGCGCCGGTGCGGACGCGCGCCAAGGTAGGTGAGACCGCATTTCTGTTCACTCATCTTGTTGTCCGCGAAGACGCGCTGACGCTGTATGGTTTTGAATCGCAGGCGGAGCGTGAACTGTACAACATCCTGCTCGGCGTAGATGGAGTCGGTCCCAAAGTGGCTTTATCCGTCTTATCCACTCTCACCGTAGATGCCATTCAACGCGCAGTATTTGCCGAGGAAAGCGAAATTCTGGGGCGCGTGCCCGGTGTCGGAAAGAGGACTGCTCAAAAGATGGCACTGCATCTCAAAGATAAACTCAAACCCACAGATGCACTTGCGGGCGTCGCAGCAATGGCGGATTACGATAGTGAAGTCCTGGCTGCGCTGACGGCACTCGGTTATTCCGTTGTAGAGGCACAATCTGCTATTCAAGCCCTCCCAAAAGACGCGCCAACGGATGTGGAGGAGAGGCTGCGAGTCGCATTGCAATACTTCACGGGGTGATGCCTTTTTCTATTCGAACGAAAAAAATATACATACGCCGGGTGCTTGTCTTTGTTTATGACAACATACTGGATTAATCTTAAGCAGCGGAACCTGTGGTAAAAATTTTGTAGGGAATGCCGCTGGTATGCAACAGGGGGGAATTTATCAATCAAAAGAATTATTCCGTTGCGGATCTTAAGTGCCCGTTGTTGGAGGAATAATCCAACCAAATTTACAATGACAAAACTATTATCTCATCTTACTTTCCTTTATGGAGCAGACAAGGCGCCTCAATTGCTCGAACGCGTTCAAAAAATAATTATGGAGTATCGCGGTCGTATCCCTGCGCGTGATGGGACTCTTACAGAGCGTGATTCGATCATGATTACCTATGGCGATCAGATTCAATCGGACAGTCAAAAACCTCTGCAAACCCTAAGCGCGTTTTGCAAACAAAACCTGGCTGATGTGGTGAGCGGAATTCACATCCTGCCGTTCTATCCCTGGACCTCCGATGACGGTTTCTCTGTAGTGGATTATCGCGAGGTGGACTCTAATTTGGGAAGCTGGGACGACATCTCCGCGATGCAAAGTCATTTCCGTTTGATGTTCGATGGGGTGATCAATCATATTTCATCAAAAAGCGCATGGTTCAAGGCATTTTTGCACGATGACTCGCATTACCGTGACTATTTCGTTGTCGTAGACGGTTCCCCCGATCTTTCACAGGTGGTCCGTCCACGTGCTCTGCCGCTGCTCACAGCATTTTCCACATCGGCAGGCGAGAAGCGGGTGTGGACGACTTTCAGTGAGGATCAGATTGATCTGAACTTTCGAGATCCCAAGGTCCTGCTTGAGATTCTCGATATCCTGCTCATGTATGTAGAGCGGGGTGCAACGTTTATCCGCTTGGATGCGATCGCATATCTATGGAAGGAAATTGGCACCTCCTGTATTCATCTTCCGCAGACGCATCGTGTGATCCAATTCCTGCGCGCCGCGCTGGATGAAGTGGCGCCCTATGTTCACTTCATTACTGAAACGAATGTGCCCCATGTGGATAACATCTCATATTTTGGTGATGGAACGAATGAGGCGCAACTTGTTTACAACTTTGCTCTACCTCCGCTGACGTTACATGCCTTTCACACAGGTAATGCACGTGTTCTATCTGATTGGGCAAAGACGCTGGCTCTTCCATCCGACAAAACAACCTTCTTCAATTTCCTCGCCTCGCATGATGGAATTGGGCTGAATCCCGCTCGAGGAATTATATCCGACGCTGACATTGATACGCTTGTAAACAAAACACTTGAGCATGGTGGTTTAATATCCTACAAACACAATTCGGATGGCTCACAAAGTCCTTATGAGATGAACATCAGTTATTTTGATGCGCTTTCCAACCCACAAGGGAATGAACCCTTGGACTTGCAAATAAACCGTTTCATCGCATCACAAGCTATTATGCTCTCGCTTGTGGGCGTGCCAGGCATTTACTTCCATAGTCTGTTTGGCTCGCGCGGCTGGCTGGAAGGTACAAAACAAACAGGACGTAATCGTACGATCAATCGTGAGAAATGTGATCTGCAAACCTTACAGCGCGAACTCACAGACACAGAATCTTTACGCGCTCGCGTCTTTGCGCGTTACAGTCAATTGCTTTTAGCGCGAAGCAATTCATCTGCGTTTCATCCGCATGGTGAACAGAAAATACTGGATGGGCATCCCGCCGTGTTTGCCATCGAACGGATTTCTCCAGATGAAACATCCCGCGTATTGTGTTTGCATAATGTCAGTGCAGAGGAGGTTACATTCTCCACCCCCTATGAATCGGCAACAGACCTTTTTACTGGTCAATCATTACAAGGTTCGCGAATCACACTTGAACCTTATCAAACCCTATGGATGAGACTATGACGAACACTTCACATCACATCGGTTTCATTTCTACGCGCTTCGCCGGGACAGATGGTGTATCGCTCGAGACAGAAAAATGGGCGGCCGTCCTGCAGCGGCTCGGGCATCAATGTTTTTATTTTGCCGGCTTATGTGATCGCCCAGAAGAGAAGAGTCTGGTTGTGCCAGAGGCCTTTTATCGCCACCCTGAAATTGACGCTATCAATATGCAGGCATATTCGGGTAGCTGGACAGTGACAAAAGAAGCACGCGCTGCCCATCCTGAGATTGCCGCGTTGTACAAGGATTTTTTCTCCATGTATATACGCCCACCCGCGATGACGCGCCGCGTGAATGAACTCAAGGAGTACATCAAAGAAAAATTGTATGAATTTGCCCATCGGTTCACGCTGGAAATGTTAATTGTCGAGAATGCGATCACCATCCCACTGAACCTTCCGCTTGGCCTGGCGATCACGGAATTCATCGCCGAAACAGGCATTCCTACGATCGCGCACCATCATGATTTTCACTGGGAGAGGCAGCGCTTTCACGTCAATTGCGTCGGTGACTATCTCGCGACTGCCTTTCCGCCCACTCTGCCATCTATTCGACATGTAGTCATCAATTCGATCCAGGCGCAGCAGATCGCCTCGCGTCACAGCGTGACCTCGCGCATCATCCCTAATGTCATGGATTTTGACTCGCCTCCACCTGATCCGGATTCCTATACGGAAAATATCCGCACAGATTTTGGTATCGATCCGGGTGAATACTTTTTCCTGCAACCCACGCGCGTGATCCAGCGAAAGGGCATCGAACACGCAGTGGAACTTGTGCGCCGCCTGGAACTCCCCGCGAAATTAGTGATCTCCCATGCCTCGGGCGATGAGGGCTCAGATTATGAACAGCGCGTGCGCGAATACGCTCATTTGCTGGATGTCACCGTCCGCTTTGAATCTGACCAGGTGCAGGATGTACGCGGTCTGACAGAGGATGGCCGCAAGATTTACACGCTCGAAGATGTATATCCCCGGGCTGACCTTATTACTTATCCTTCAAGCATTGAAGGGTTTGGTAATGCCTTTCTGGAAGCTGTATATTATCGGCGTCCGATCCTGGTAAATAACTATTCCATTTATGAAGTGGATATCCGGCCCAAGGGTTTTCGCGCAGTCTGGTTCGATGGTTTCATCAGCGAGGATACGCTTGCGCGAGTCCGCAAGATTTTGTTGGATACTGAAACGGCACAGGAATGGGCCGAGGAGAATTATCAACTCGCGAAACGATATTTCTCCTTCACCGTACTGGAACGTCGTCTAAATTCCATCCTTGCCGATTGTCTCGGGGAACAGGTATGAAGATTGCGATCCTTCATTATTCAGTGCCTCCGGTCGTCGGTGGCGTGGAAAGCGTAATCACCCATCACGCGCGTTTGATGGCCGCGAATGGACATTCTGTTCAATTGATCGCAGGACGCGGCGAAGCACTAGGAAAGGATATCCCGCTGGTTTCACTCCCACTTGCTGATTCACAGCATCCGCGTGTGCTAGCGATAAAAGGACAATTGGATTGTGAGGATGTGCCTGGCGATTTCAATTCTTTGCGCGACGAGTTAGCGGCTCAATTACGAACTGCTTTATCGAATGTAGATATTTTGATCGCTCACAACGTCTGCTCGCTCAATAAAAATCTTGCGCTGACAGCGGCGCTTCACCAATTGCATACGTCAAAGGAACTCCCGTGCCTGGTCCTCTGGCATCATGATCTCTCATGGACAACGCCGCGTTATCTTCCAGAACTCCATGATGGGTATCCCTGGGATTTGCTGCGGACAGATTGGGGCAGGACTCGTCATGTTGTCGTCTCTGAATTGCGCCGCAATGAATTGGCGGATTTAATGAAGCTTGATCTCGCGTCTGTGCACGTGATTCCCAACGGCGTAGATGCAGCGCGCTTTTACAAATTTGAATCACAGACCCAAAAGTTTCTCGAACAGATGAACCTGATGAATGCCGCGCCGATTTTGCTTCTGCCTGTGCGCATCACACGTCGGAAAAATATCGAGTTGGCTTTGTACACCATGTCAGCGTTACGCAAACAGCTTCCGCAAGCTGCGCTGGTTGTGACCGGTCCGTTGGGCCCCCATAATGCGCGCAACCGTGAATACTTCGATACGTTGGTAAATCTGCGCTCACAATTAGACCTGCAGGACTCGGCCTTTTTCCTGGCAGAACGTTCAGAGTCCTTTTTGCCCGATGAAGTGATCGCCGATTTTTATCGTATTGCCGATGCACTCCTGTTCCCTAGTCGTGAGGAGGGATTCGGGATTCCTTTGCTTGAAGCCGCGTTCAGTCACATTCCTGCTTTTTGTGCAGATATTCCACCTCTGCGGGAAATTGGCCTGGATGACGTATATTATTTTTCGCCAGATGAAGATCCTGTCGTCATCGCATCTGTGATTGCAGATTATTTTCAATCCACCGCGCCCGCGCGCCTTGCCATGCGTGCCCGCACTACGTTCCGTTGGGAGGCAATCTATCAGGAACATATCGCGCCTTTATTGGGCAATCTAAAGCGCGACTGATCCCGTTTTACTCTGGCATGCCGAAATGTGGCTCGTCACGGCACGATTTGAGGAGCCAAGGAAACTAGTCATGAGAAAGTATTCGGAATTTGTCCCCATTCAGACAGTTCTCATTCCTCTTGTCTATGAAGGTCCTGGCACTCAGGCGCTGGAATTAGCGCGCTGTCTGGATGCAAATATCACGCTCGTAGGTGTGGTGGTCGTGCCGCGTGAAGAGTCGCTCAGCGTGGGCGCAACGGCTGCACGCGAATTACGCAAACAGTTACGTCAATATGGGAAGGAGCCGCGCATTACAGGCAAATCACAGATTATCGTTTCCTATCGACCCTGGATGGAGCTGGCAAAGCTCCTTCAGAATGAAAGACCAGATTTGCTTTGTTTGGAATGGGATTCGCACTTTCGGGCTTTGGGTGTGACTGCCAGAGAGGTACTATCACGCCCTCCATGTAACGTCGCGCTGATGCGTGGGAAGCTCCCTGATACACCGAGGCAGGTCCTTGTCCCAGTAAGAGGGGGTCCCCATGCGGAACTGGCCTTACGCGTAGGGTTGGGCCTGCAGGCCAAAGGTGTGATGGCCCTCCATCTACGTGGTCCAAATGACCCCAAAGCCGGAAGCGATGCACCTTTCAAAGGGCTTGAGCGCGTCCTGAAGCAAATGCCTGAGGTGCAAAAGAAATTTACCGTCACAGAAGATGCAGCGCAATTGATTCTGGAGAATGCCCAAAAAGTGGATGTCATCATTCTTGGCACCACTTCCCAGCCGCTTACAAGCTCGATCTCTCTTGGTCCTTTTGCAGATCGCATCTTGCGCGAAGCTCCTGTCCCTGTGATTGCAGTAAAAAGCGGACGACCGCTTCCGCAAGCAGAATATGATGAACGTGCTGGCGCCCAGGCAATTTCGATTCTCGTGGATAAATGGTTTGCCGAGAATACGTTTCATGCAGATGAGTTTACACAACTGGACGAACTTATAAAGCTCAAGCGTGAACAGGGGGTGACCATTAGCGCTGCGTTGCCTGCCTTGAACGAAGAAGAGTCAGTCGGGCATGTTATCAATACGATCAAGAATGCATTAATGAAGCGCGTTCCCCTGCTGGATGAAATGGTATTGATCGATTCGGATTCAACAGACCGAACTCGTGAGATCGCGGAACGACTAGGTGTTCCGGTGCACATCCATCAAGAAATCCTTCCTCAATATGGTGCGCGTCCGGGAAAAGGTGAGGCGCTCTGGAAAAGTTTGTATTGCACACAAGGTGACATCATCATCTGGATTGACACTGATATTGTGAATATCCATCCGCGCTTTGTGTATGGTTTGATTGCCCCTCTGTTGCTCAGGCCGGAAATACAATTTGTTAAAGGTTTTTACCGGCGGCCACTGAAAGTTGGAAACAAGAGGCAGGCAGGTGGGGGTGGAAGGGTCACAGAGTTAACAGCGCGTCCACTGCTCAATCTGTTCTATCCTGAACTCTCTGGCATCGTTCAGCCCCTCTCGGGTGAATATGGCGGCAGGCGGAAGGCGCTGGAGCAACTCCCATTCTTTTCGGGATATGGCGTCGAGATCGGATTGTTGATCGATTTATTCGAGACATTTGGGCTGGGCGCGAT
>Ga0081539_10001364_pt1 | contig 42295 bp, 47 predicted proteins | sample TabmetS4T2R2_FD_71023 | JGI IMG/M metagenome (GOLD analysis project Ga0081539, IMG submission 71023) | Tabebuia heterophylla rhizosphere microbial communities from the University of Puerto Rico - S4T2R2 | ecosystem: Host-associated > Plants > Roots > Rhizosphere ... | reverse complement strand
CACCTGCGTCGCGCGCCGTTGCCCCGAAAATCGCCGACACCGAGCCCACTGCCGCGAATGCAAACGTCATCAAGGAGATGTCGGCCTTCACGCGACCGATGAACTATCTCGGGCTTCCGGCGATGGTCGTGCCCGTCGCGCACTCGGCCGAAGGTCTGCCGATCGGCTTGCAGTTGATCGGGCGGCCTTTCGGCGACGAGACTCTCATCGCGCTCGGCTGTGCGTTCCAGCAGGTGAACGACGAGCATATGCGCGTTCCGCAACTATTGTGAATGCCCGACGAAGCCGAAATAGGGCTCTGACCCCGATTTCGCCGGCGCAGCCGCGACTAGGCCGACGGTTTCTTCGCTTCTTGGATCGCCGCCTTCGCGACGCGCAGGCCGCCTTGCATAGCTGGGGCCCCGGCGTAAGGCAGTATGTGGATCAATGCTTCGAACACCTCGGTTTCGCTCAGTCCGAGGTTGAGCGCGCCGCGCACGTGATGCCTTAGTTCATCCGGACGGTTCAGTACGGCGAGGACGGCGACGGTGATCAGGCTGCGCGTCTTCAACGGAAGTCCGGGCCGGGCCCAGATGGCGCCGTAACCAAACTCGGTCAGCAGGCGCTGCACGTCCTGGTCGAGCGGACTTGGCGAGGCGAACGCGGCATCCGTATACGCCTTCCCCATGACCTGGTCGCGGATGGCGCGGCCTTTGTCGAACTGCTCGTCGCTCATGGCGTCTCCACGGTGAGTTCTTCCTTCGGCAGGAATTCCGGCTCGAAGCGGCACGTCGTGCGGCGTAACGAGTTCCCGCAATGATCGCAGCGCAGGTCAGGCTGCAGCCGCCCGCCGCAGCCGCGGTGAATGACATGCGTCGGCGGACCGCCGGGCGTCAGCCAGCGGTCGCCCCAGTACATGGCAAAGACGCCGAGCTGGTACATGTCTTGGCCTTTGGGCGTCAGCCGATACTCGTAGCGGAGCGGCTTTTTCGAATAGCGCGTGCGCTCGAAGATTCCCAGCGCCACGAGCTCCTTCAGCCGCATCGAGAGAAGATGGGACGACACGCCAAGCTCCGCCTGCATGTCGTTGTAGCGCGTGACACCGCGCAACCCGGCGTAAATCAGGAGCATCGTCCAGCGATCGCCGAATACCCGCGTGGTCTCATCCTCGGTCAGGCTCGAGCGCCGGTGGCGCCGCACCGGCAGGCTCATGGTGCCCGCCCCGGGTCCGGGACGCCGGAGCACGTCGCCGGCGGCGACGCGGCGATCGCAGCGCGAGCAGAAAAAGATCGGGTGCACCTCGTGGTCGCAGGTCTGGTGCAGCAGATTGAAGGCGAAGCCGGCGGAGCCGCGCACCCAGCGCTTTTCCCAGTCCCAGATGGCGAGCGTGAAGTACCACAGCTCGAGCCCTCGCTCGGTGAGCTGATATTCGAAGCGCGGCGGGTTCGACTGGTAGCGAACGCGCTGAAGGATCTTCGCGCGCACGAGCCGCGCCAGCCGATCCGAAAGCACCGGCCGCGGAATGCCGAGCAGTCCGAACCATTCGCCGAAGCGCCGGGCGCCGCGGAATGCATTCAGCAGGATAAGAAGCGTCCACGCGTCGCCGAGGACCGACAGCGCGCGCGTCACGGAGCTCGCCGGTAATGTTTGCCGCAGCACCACCGAGTGAGTATGCCTATTGAAGCTTGACACGGCAAGCAAGGCTCACCTAGACTTCGCGCTTCCGAGTCACTTCAATAGCCGTACCCACAAGCGTTTGAGCAAGGTCTATATCGTCGGCGTTGGCATGACGCCGTTCGGAAAATTCCTCGATCGCTCGATCAAGGATTTATCGCGCGAAGCAGTCGAAGCGGCGCTCAAGGATGCCGGCGCCTCCAAGGAAGACGTGCACGCGGCATTCTTCGCCAATGCAACCCAGTCGCCGCTCGAGGGACAGCACATGGTGGGCGGCCAGATCGCGCTGCGCGACATGGGTTTCGAGCGCCTGCCGGTATTCAACGTCGAGAACGCCTGCGCCAGCAGCTCGAGCGCGCTCAACCTCGCTTATGGCTATGTGCGCGCCGACATGGCCGATGTCGTGCTCGCCGTTGGCGCGGAGAAGATGTACGGCTCGGACCGCGACAAGACCTTCTCCGTCTTCAACGGCGCCTGGGATGTCCACCAGGTCGACGCCACGGTGTCGCGGCTGGACGAGATCGGCCGCGACGTGCCGGTGCCGGCGAGCGCCGGCGGCGAACGCAGCGTGTTCATGGATGTTTACGCGGCGCTCGCCAAGCTGCACATGAAGACGTTCGGCAGCACGCAGCGCGACTTGGCCGTCATCGCCTCGAAGAACCATAACCACTCGGCAGCGAATCCCTTGTCCCAGTACCGCAAGCCGATGAGCATCGAAGAGGTGCTCGCGGCACGCACGATCTCGTGGCCGCTGACACTGCCGATGTGCTCGCCGATCAGCGACGGCGCGGCAGCCGCGCTGCTCGTAAGCGAGCGGGCATTGAAGCGCTTCGATCGGAGCCGCGCTATTGAGCTGCGTGCTTCGGTGGTGCGCAGCGGCACGGCACGCAAGCCGGAGGAATACGACAAGCATATCTGCCGGCAGGCGGCGCTCGCGGCTTATGAAGCGGCCGGCGTCGCGCCGCAGGACATCTCCGTGGCGGAGGTGCACGATGCGTCCGCCTTTGCCGAGCTGCTTCAGACCGAGCTCCTCGGCTTCTGCGATTTCGGTGAAGGCGGGCGCTTCGCCGCCTCCGGCGCCACCTCCCTGGGCGGCCGCGTACCCGTGAATCCGTCAGGCGGGCTCGAATCGAAAGGCCATCCGATCGGCGCCACCGGGCTCGGCCAGGTGTTCGAGCTCGTGACGCAGTTGCGCGGCGAGGCGGGCCGGCGCCAGGCCGTCGGCGCGCGCCTGGCGCTCGCGGAAAACGGCGGCGGCTTCTATGGCTACGAGGAGGCGGTCGCCTGCGTGACGATCCTCGGCAGATGAATATCGCAAGAGCGCTTCTGGCGGCCGCTCGCGCCTTCCCTGATCGTCCGGCGATCTCGGTCGGCAGGGAAACGGTGGCGAGCTATGCGCGTTTCGTCGAGCGCGTGGCACGTCTTGCCGCGGGCCTGCGGCAGCGCTGCGGCGGCAGAGCCGGTGCGCGCATCGCCATCGTAGCGGCCAACTGTCCCGAGTACATCGAGGCCATGTGGGCGGCGTGGCACGCGGGGCTTTGCGTCGTGCCGGTAAACGCCAAGCTTCACCCCAAGGAAGTCGCGTTCATCCTGGAGAACTGCGGCACGTCGCTCTGCCTCATCAGCGGCGAAATCGCCGACGCCAATTACGCGAACAGCCTGGTGCTCGGCTCGCGGGACTACGAGGCACTGCTCGCCGCGACGCCGCTGCCGTGCCAGGACGTTGCTTCCGGGGATCCGGCGTGGCTCTTCTATACGAGCGGTACGACCGGCAAGCCAAAGGGCGCCACGCTCACGCACCACAACCTGCTGCAGATGTCGTTGCGCAACTATGCCGACATCGGCGAGGTGAGCTCCGAGGATTGCATCCTCCACGTCGCGCCCTTGTCGCATGCGAGCGGCCTGTTCTCGCTCTTCCATGTGGGCAAAGCGTCGAACCAGGTGATCCCGGAATCGCGTGGCTTCGGCGAGCAGGAACTCGCCGGGCTTGTCGATCACTACCGGAACTGCCTGCTGTTTCTCGCGCCGACCATGCTCAACCGCTTCGCCAGTCATCCCGCGACGGCGCGGATGCGCACCGAGAACCTCAAGACTCTGATCTACGGCGGCGCGCCGATGTACCTCGAGGATCTGAAGCGCGCGCTCACCCGCCTCGGTCCGTGTCTCTGGCAGGGCTACGGCCAGGGCGAGACGCCGAACACCATCTGCTATCTGTCGAAGGAGTGGCACGCGCGCAGCGACCATCCGCGCTACGACGCAATATTGTCGTCGGTCGGCATTCCACGCACCGGCATCCAGGTGCGCGTCGTTGACGACCACGATCGCGAGCTGCCGCCCGGCGAGATCGGCGAGGTGATCGTGAAGAGCGAAGTGACCATGAGCGGCTATTGGGGAAACCCGGAGGCGAGCGCCAAGGCGCTGAAAGGCGGCTGGCTGCATACCGGCGATCTCGGCGCCTTCGACGAGCACGGGTTCCTGACGCTGAAGGACCGCTCGAAGGACGTGATCATCTCGGGCGGCAGCAATATCTATCCGCGCGAAGTGGAGGAGGTGCTGCTCCTGCACCCGGGCGTGCTCGAAGCATCGGTGATCGGCCGACGCAGCCAGGAGTGGGGCGAGGAGGTCGTCGCCTTCGTCGTGAAGAAGGCCGGCGCCAAGGTGCAGGAAGGCGAGCTCGACAACCTTTGCCTGCAGAACATCGCGCGCTTCAAGCGGCCGAAGGCCTATTTCTTTATCGACGCCTTGCCCAAGAGCAATTACGGAAAGATTCTGAAAACGGAATTACGCGAGCGCCTGACACAGCTCTGAGGAGGATCTGATGGAAGTCCTGACCCGCAGCCAAGCGCGCATCCAACCCCTGACCGCGGAGGTCGGCGCGGAAGTACGCGACGTCGATCTCGAACATGTGGATGACGAGACGTTCGAGCGTATACGGAAAGCGTTCTTCGACCGGACGATGCTGGTCATCCGCTGCGACGAGCCGCTCGGGCCGGACGCGCAGCTCGCCTTCACCCGGCGTTGGGGCGAGGTGTACATCACTCCGTATGTGAAGAAGCTCGACGGCTATCCCGAAATCCTGCCGGTGGTGAACTGGGGAAAGGCGAAGACGGTCACTGAAGCGTGGCACTCGGATGCGACGTTCCAACCGGAGCCTCCCGGAATTGCGATTCTCGCCGCGCAAACCCTGCCCGCGGCGGGCGGCGACACGATGTTCGCCAATTGCTGCGCCGCCTACGACGCGCTGTCCGCGGCGATGAAGAAAATGCTCGAAGGACTGCGCGCGGTTCACGTCGATACCGTTCTCGCCAAGTTTGCGGGCGTGGAAGATCCGAATGCCAAGCCGCAGAGCCATCCTGTGATTCGGACTCATCCCGTCACCGGTCGCAAATCGATCTTCGTCAATCCGCTCTTCACGCAGCATTTCGACGGCATGTCGCGCGAGGAGAGCCGGGGATTGCTCGAGTTCTTGTTCTCGCAACTGACGAAGCACGAGTTCGTCTACCGGCATCGCTGGCAACCCGGCGACATCGTCATGTGGGACAACCGCTGCACTGTCCATTACGCAGTGCATGACTACGGCGACGAAAAGCGCGTGCTGCACCGGACGACCATCGCGGGCGGAAAGCCGGTTTGAAGGTCACGCGCATCTACACCGGCGCGGACGGTGAGGCTCGCTTCCAGGACATCGAGGTCAAGTTCGATTCGGAGCAGCCGGGGGCGTACTCGCCGTCGTATCCCGTCGAGCGTCTCTTTTTCCGCTCGTTTCCGCCGAAGCACGAAGTCGACTGGCACGTGGCGCCGCGGCAGCAGTGGGTGCTGGTGGTGGGCGGCGTCATGGAAGTCGAGTGCAAGAGCGAGAAGCGGCGGTTTTCGCCGGGCGCCGTGCTCTTTCTCGACGACCTCACCGGTCGGGGCCACATCACTCGCAATATCGAAGGCACGAGGCTTCTCGCCTACTTGCCGACGCCGCCCGGGTTCCGGCTTTGAAAGGCGCGGTGCCGTCGATCGACGCGGGCCGCATCCACTGGAAGGTGGCCCAGCTTCCCGAGCCGAAAGCGGGTCCTGGGCAGATCCTGCTCAGGGTCCGCGCATCCTCCATCAATCGCGGCGAATCCGTGCTCTTGCGCACCAAGCTTCCCTCGGGCGCGGGCGGCATCGACGCCGCGGGCGAGGTGATCGCGGTCGCAAGCAACGTCTCGCGCTTCAAGATCGGCGACCGAGTGGCCGGCCGCTGCGCCGGCGGCTTCGCCGAGATTGCGGCGATGAATGAGTTCGAGGGCATCGCCATACCGCCCGAGGTGGGACTCGAGCAGGCGGCCTGCCTGCCTGTCAGCTTCGTCGTTGCGCACGATGCACTCGTCGTCAACGGCCGCTTCTCGGCCGGGGAGAGCGTGCTGATTACCGGCGTTTCATCGGCGGTGGGTGTCGCCACACTCGCCTTGGCTCGCTACCTGCGCGCCGGGCGGGTGATCGGCACTTCGCGCTCGGCGCAAAAACTGGAGAAGCTGAAGCCGCTCGGCCTGGACGTCGGACTGCAGACCGCGGCGGGCGAACTCGCCGCCGCCGTGAGGAAGGCGACGGCCGACCGCGGTGCCGACATTGCCATCGACACGGTTGGCGCGGCGCTATTTCGCGACATCCTCGATTGCCTGGCGGTGGACGGGCGCTATGCCACGATCGGCCAGATGAGCGGCTCGCCGAAAGTCGAGCTCGACATGGACGCGTTTGCGATGCGCCGGCTGCACCTTTTCGGCGTCAGCAACCGTCTGCGCACTTCCGCGCAGAAAGCCGCGTCAGCGCAGCGCTTTGCCGCCGAGATCATGCCGGCGATCGCCAAAGGCGAAGTGCGACCCATCATCGACCAAGTCTTTGACCTAGACGAGGTCGATGCCGCCCACCGTCATGTCTATGCCGACCGACAGGTGGGGAAGGTTGTCGTCCGAATCTGAGAGGAGCGAGGAATGTCGCTACGCAGTTTGCTCGTCATCGTTGCAGGCACCCTGATATCGCCCGCGGCCTTTGCGCAGGGCTGGCCTTCAAAACCGATCACGCTGATTACCGCGGGTGCGCCGGGCGATGGTTTGGACGTCATCGTGCGCGCGCTCGGTCAGGGCATCTCGAAGACGGTCGGTCAACCCGTGATCGTGGACAACCGTCCCGGCGCGGGCGGCCGCATCGCCATGGTGGCGCTCAAGAACGCGCCGAACGATGGATACACCATCGGCGCGATCTCGCTCAACAACATTCCGCTCGCCGCCGTCAATCCGGACTGCCCCTACGATCCGATCGCCGACTACACGCACATCTCGCTCGTGGCCGATGCGATCCCGATGTTGGTCGTAAACCCGGGCCTGCCCTTCAAGAGCGTTGCCGATCTTGTCGCCTACGCGAAAGCCAACCCCGGCAAGCTGAACTACGGCTCGAGCGGGGTGGGCAGCATCTTTCACTTCTACGGCGAGTGGTTCAAACAGCAGACCGGTACCGAGCTCGTGCATGTCGCCTACAAAGGCGAAGCGCTTGCTCTGAACGACATCATGAACAACCGGATCCAGCTGATGTTCGGCTCCGGTATCTCCAAGCCCTACATCGAGGCCGGGAAGCTGCGGCTCATCGGCACTGCGGGCCCCGAGCGCATGCGTGAGTTTCCGGATGTACCGACCATGCGCGAGCAGGCCTTGCCGGAGTTCGTCGTCACCGGCTGGATCGGCGTCTCCGGGCCGGCGCGCATGCCGCGGGACGTGGTCGCTGCGGCCAATGCCGCCTTGCGCAAGGCGGTGAGAGTCGAGGACACGAAGAAACTCCTCAATAACTTTACCTTCGTCGAGCGCGGCGGTTCACCGGAGGAATTTGCTGAAAAGGTGAAGGTGGACCTAGCTCGCCTGCGCCAAATCGGCCAAGCGGCAGGGATAAAGCTCGAGTGACGGATTAAGACCGCTGCCGGCGAACCGCTCGCGGTGCGCAGAAGGGGCGCCATTTGCAACCGCTGAATCTCGAGCCGCGCGCGCGCCCGGTGCGCATCGGCTTTCTGGTGCCGCCGGGCAATCCGACGGTCGAGGTGGAGATGATCGCCCTCGCACCACCGCGCGTGTCGGTGCACTTCACGCGCATGGTTGCGCACGGCGCGGCGGGCTCGCACCAAGGCCAGGAGGAGAGGAACCGCAGCCAGATCGCGCACCTTCCCGAGAACGTCGCGCTCCTCGCCATGGTCGCGCCGAAGGTCATCGTGCTCGCACACACGGCGACGAGCTATACGCTCGGCAAAGACGGTGAGGCCGAGCTGGTCGCGCGGATGCAGAAGCAGAGCGGGATTCCGTTCATCACTGCGTTCGGCAGCGTGCGCGATGCGCTTGCGCACCTCGGCGTGAAGCGCGTGGCGCTCGGCACGCCCTATGACGCCGAGTCCACCGCGAAGGGCAAGAGCGCGCTCGAGGCGCACGGCATCGAGGTGGTGAGCGTCGGGCGGCTCGAGAACGTGAAGAACATCTACGACGAGACCGCCGAGCGGGCGCACGGCCTCGCGCGCCGGGTGGACGTGCCGCAGGCGCAGGCGGTGTTCCTGAGTGGTGTGGGCATGCCGACCATCGCGACGCTCGAGACGATGGAGCGCGACCTCGGCAAGCCGGTCGTATCGGCCGCCGCGGCGATGATGTGGAAGGCGCTGCGCGTCGCCGGCGTGACTGAGCCGATCGCCGGCTTCGGCCGGCTGCTCGCTAATCGGCCTTGACGCCGGCCGCCCTGGCCGCGGCGGTGAGCTTCGGCAGCTCCTTGTCGAGGAACGCGGCGAACTCGCGCGAGCCGAGGCCGACGAAGTCCCAGCCCTGCGCCGCGAGCGCCGAGCGCAGCGCGGGGTCGCGCATCGCTTCGGTGATTGCGGCCTCGAGCGTCTTCAGCACCGGCTCGGGCGTTCCCGCCGGCGCCATGAGTCCCATCCAGATCCGGAACTCGAGCTCCGGGTAGCCCGCCTCGGCGAGCGTCGGCACGTCCGGCAGCTGCGGCGAGCGCCGTGGCGCCGCGATGGCCAGCGCGCGCAGCTTGCCCGCGCGCACGTGCGGCAGCACCGCCGCCGGCGTGTCCATCATCCAGTCGATCTGCCCGCCGATGAGGTCGATCGTCGCCGGGTTGCTCCCCTTGTATGGAATGTGCGTCGCGCCGAGATTGAGCCGGCGGTTCACCGAATCCGCCGCGAGGTGGCCGAGCGTGCCAGAGCCGGCGGAGCCGAAATTTTGCTTTCGCGCCTTTGCTTTCGCGACCAGCTCGGCCACGTTCGCGACGCCGAGCGTCGGCGTCACCACCAGCACCTCCGGGGTCGTCGCGACGAGCGCGAGCGGCGCGAAGTCGCGCCGCGCGTCGTACGGCAGCGTGGCGTAGACGGCCGGCGCCACGCCGAGCGGCGTCGAGGCGACGAGCAGCGTGTGGCCGTCCTTCGGCGCCTTTGCCGCGAGCGCCGTGCCGAGCGTGCTGCCGGCGCCCGGCTTGTTGTCGACCAGCACCTGCCGGCCCCACTTCGTGGCGAGCTTCTGCGCGAGCGTGCGCGTGATGATGTCCAGGCCGCCGCCCGCGGCGTAGGGTGTGATGATCTGGACGGGGCGCTCCGGGAACGTTTGCGCCGTCGCGGAGGCGAAGGTGAGCGATAGGACGCCAAGATAGAGGGCTTTCATTTGGCGATCCTACTGCCTGATACGCTGCGCGCATGATTCAGGAAGCCGGCCAGAATGCGTCGCTCACGGAACTGCGCCAGCTCGCGAAGACGGCGGGATTCGAGGTCGTTTGGGCGCGAACGCAGACGCCATCAAGGAGAGGTCGCGCTTCACGCGACCGATGAACTATCTCGGCGTGCCGGCGCTGGTCGTGCCCGTGGCGCACTCGGCCGAAGGTCTGCCGATCGGCTGCCTTTCGGCGACGACCCAGGAGGTCAACGACGAGCATCAGCGCGTTTTGTGAATACGAAATAGGGCTCTGACCCCGATTCTCGCGTTCCGCTCCGAGTAGCATGGGCCCATGAAAAATTCGGACGTGCCCATGATGGCGCTCCGCCGGGCAGTGCAGATCTGCGGCGGGCTCGATGCGCTGGGCGACAAGCTGAACACCTCCACCGCCGCGCTCGAGCTCATGATCAATGGCGAACACGAGGTGCCGGAGCCGCTCTTCCGTCAGACGGTCGGGCTGCTGCTCGAAGCGACGGCGACCAGGGCGCCGAAGCGCACGCCGGACTCGAACGAAGGCGGCAGAAAAGGTCCGCGCAACTGAACACGGTCAAGAAGTAGTCAGCAAGAAGCGGAGCGCTTCGGCAGTGCGCCGCTTCTACACTCGTGCATGCCGCGAAAATGGACCCTGCTCGGCCCGGACCGCAAGCCGTTCGCGAGCGCCCGGCCCGGCAGGTTCGGCGGGCATCGCGGCTCGCGCATTTTCGGGCGCCTCGATTGCCCCGCCGCGTTGCGTGCCATCGCGCGCGGCGGCTATGTGCGCAGCCGAGTGTTCTTTCTCAACGCGGCGCACGCGCGCGCCGCAGGATATCGGCCGTGCGCTGTCTGCCTGCCGAAGGAATATGCGGCGTGGAAATCGACTGGCAAAAAATAAGTGCCGATCTCGACGAGCGCGGCAGCGCGGTCGTCGAGGGGCTGTTGTCGCCGGCGCAATGCCGCGCGCTCGCCGCGCTCTACGAGGAGGACCGTCTTTTCCGCAGCCGCGTGGTGATGGCGCGGCACGGCTTCGGTCGCGGCGAGTACAAGTACTTTGGTTATCCGTTACCTGAGCTCGTGGCCGAGCAGCGCACGGCGCTCTATTCGCGGCTCGCGGAGATGGCGAATCGGTGGAATGCGGCGTTGGGAATCAAGGCGCGTTTCCCGGCCGAGCACAAGGCGTATCTCAAGCGCTGCCATGCGGCAGGGCAGCGGCGGCCGACGCCGTTGCTGCTGAAGTATGAGGCTGGGGATTACAACTGCCTGCACCAGGACCTGTACGGCGAGCATGTCTTTCCGCTGCAGCTCACGATCCTGCTGTCGCAGCCGGAGAGCGACTTCACCGGCGGCGAGTTCGTCATGACCGAGCAGCGGCCGCGCATGCAGTCGCGCGCGGAGGTCGTGCCATTGCGCCAGGGCGACGCGGTGATCTTCGCGGTCAACGAGCGGCCGGTGCGCGGCACGCGCGGCGTGTATCGGGTGAAGCTCCGCCACGGCGTGAGCCGCGTCCGCTCGGGGCGGCGCTACACCGCCGGCATCATCTTCCACGACGCGGCCTAGGCCGCGACGCTGCGCGCCTAGCCGCTCACCTCGATGCGCCGCGGCTTCGCGTGCTCTGCTTTGTGGATGCGCACCTTGAGGACGCCCTGCTTGAGCTCCGCGCTCATGCGCTCGGGATCGAGCTCGCGCGAGAGGGTGAAGACGCGCCGGTAGCGCGGCAGGCTCACCTCGACGTGCATCGCCTCCATCTGCTGCGGCATCTCGAGGCCCATCTCGCCCTCGATGACAAGCACTTCGCCGTCGATGTGGACGTCAAGCCGCTCCTTCGGCACGCCGGGCAGGTCGGCGTAGACGGTGATGCCTTCCGCGTCCTCGATGACATCCACCGGCGGCAGGAGCGCGGGCTGCTCAGGCGCCTGGGATGACTGCTCGCGGCGGGTCTGGCTCTGGGTCATGGCATGTCCTCCGTCAGCTCACTTCGATGCGCCGCGGCTGCGCGGCTTTCTGGCGCGCGATGCTCACATGCAGGACGCCGTCCCGGTAGGCGGCGCGCACCTCGCCCGGGTCGAGATCATCCGTGAGGGTGATGACACGGTGAAAGCGCCCGGCGAAGCGCTCGTTCACGTGCACGCTCGCGCGCTCGTCGTCGCGCGGCAGGCTCTCGGCGCGCTCCCCCGAGATGCTGAGCACGCCGTGCTCGATCTGCACCTCGATCGACTTCGGGTCGAGGCCGGGGGCGAAGGCATAGACCTCGGCCGACTGCGGGGTGGCGGCGACGTTGAGCGCCGGGTAGGCGCCGCGGGCGACGCCGCGGATGCTGGGCGAGAGCTCGAAGGACTGTTGCATCTGGCGCTGCAGCCGCTCGAGCTCCGCGTACAGGTCGCGCGGGAAGAGCGAGAAATCCATCGGCATACCTCCTCTCCGGGTGGTTGGCTGCTGCGGAGATAGGAGCCGCCGCGCCATTTTCAAGACCCTGCCACCTGTAGCAATGAAGCGAAGTGAGGCCTTAATGCGGGCTTGATCCGCTCAGCTGCGTGCGGCGGAAAAAAGTCCGCTGCATCGCGGAGTTGGCAACTGTCGTGAAGTCGGCGATTTGAGGCGCTGCGCGCGGGCCGGACAATCGCGTATGCAGCCCGACGTCCAGGTCCTGATCATCGGCGGCGGCCTCTCCGGCCTTTCCGCGGCGCTGCACTTGACGCGCGCGGGAATCGACGATGTCTTCGTGCTCGAAGCCGAGCGAATCGGTCTCGGGGGCAGCCGCTACCTGCCGGGCACGCCGGGACCGGTGTTCCCGGATTACACGAAGATGGTGCTGACGCCCGACGACCGCGGCTATACGTATCTGTCGCGGCGCTTCAACCGCCAAGTGGCGCTCAACCTGCTGCGCGTGAAGCGCACCGGGGTCGGGTTGCAGATACGGCTTGCGCGCGAGTTCGATCCGAAGCTCGTGCGCGAGTACGGCACGCTGATCGTCGGCGAGCCGGACGACGAACGGCGCCTTCGCGAGGAGCACCGTGTGATGCGCGACTTGGGCATCGAGGCGGACTTCGAGAGCTGGAGCGCCGCGCGCATCGAATCGCTCTACGGCACGGCGCCGGAGAAGTACGTGCGCGGCCTCTTCATCGCCGGCGACGCGATCGTCGACTCGACGCGCTACGTGCAGGCCATCGCGCGCTCGCTGGGCGAGACGCGCTACCGCGAGCACTCGCGCGTGCTGCGCCTGCGCGAAGAGGTCGGCGTGGTGCTCGCCGAGCTCGAGGGCGGCGACTCGGTGAGCGCCGCGCACGCGGTGATCGCCACCAACGGTTTCATCCTCGACCAGGATGCCAACCTGAAGGGCCGCATGCGCTCGTACTGGACCTTCCTCGCCGCGTACGACGACCCGGGCGAGAACACGCCCAACGCCTATTACTTCGACCCGCACGCGCACTACTGGTCGCGTCAGGAGGCGAGGCTGATCATCGGCGGCGAGGACACGCCGGTGCTGGGCGACAACTTCAGCGCGCCGCCCGACCTCGAGCGCTCCGTGGCGCGCCTCGCGCACTGGTGCGGCGAGACCTTCCCGCGCCTCGCCGGCCAGCGGCCGCGGGCGCTGCACTACAGCGTCTACGGCGAGACCCGCGATAACCTGCCGATCCTCGGGCGCTTCGCCGAGGAGAGCCGCATCTGGTACGCGGTCGGCGACAACGGGGACGGCCAGAGCACGCTCTCGTGCATCGCCTACCTCCTGCCGCGCGCGATGGGCTTCGCGCGCCCGAGTCCGGAGGAAGAGGCGCTGATCGCTTTCCTCTCGCCGGGACGCGAGAGCCTCAAGGACGCGGCGGCGAAGCCGCCCGTGCCGGCCGAAGCGCTCGTCACGCCCTAGGCGCTTTGTTCAGTCCTTCAGCAGGAGCTGGATGAGCCCGGCCGTGCTGTCCCAGCGCTTGCCGCCGCGCGCCTCGAGCCGCGAATAGAACTGGTCGACCAGCGACGCCAGCGGCAGCGCGGCGCCGCTTTTCCTCGCCTGGTCGAGGCAGATGCTCATGTCCTTCCTCATCCACTCGGTGGCGAAGCCGAAGCCCTCGGCTTTCAGCTCGTCCATCTGCTTCCAGCGGTTCTCCATCTGCCAGGACTGCGCCGCGCCTTTGGAGATGACGCCGATCACCTTCTCGACGTCGAGCTTGTTGCGCTTGGCGAACGCCACGGCCTCGGCGAGGCCCTCGGCGATGCCGACGATGCAGATCTGGTTCACCATCTTGGTGAGCTGCCCGGCGCCCGGTCCGCCGATGAGCGCCGCCATCTTCGCGTACACATCGATGACCGGCTTCGCGCGTTCGAAGTCGGCGGAATCGCCGCCGCACATGATGCCGAGCTGGCCGTTCACCGCGCCCGCCTGACCCCCGGAGACCGGCGCATCGACGAAGCCGATGCCTTTCTCCTTGGCCTTTGCGTGCAGCTCGCGGGCGAGGGTGGCCGAGGCGGTGGTGTGATCGACCAGCGTGGCGCCGCGCTTCATGCCGGCGAGCGCGCCGTTGTCGCCGTAGACGACCGAGCGCACGTCGTCGTCATTGCCGACGCACATCATCACGAAATCGTTGTCCCGGGCCGCCTCGCGCGGCGTCGCGGCGTGTTTGCCGCCATACTCCTTCGCCCACTGCTGCGCCTTGGCGGCGGTGCGGTTGTACACGGTGACCTCGTGGCCGCCTTTCTTCAGCAGGTGGCCCGCCATGGGATAGCCCATGACGCCGAGGCCGAGGAACGCAACTTTCGCCATCGCTCTGTCTCCTAAACGGGGTTATTGACAGGCCGCGGTCAACCGACCGACAATCATGGACGTTTATACAGTATCCGGTGTTGGCCCAGCGTCACGCAGATTCGGACCTGCCGTTAGATGCCAACCACAAGAGATATGAAGAGGACCATCGAATGGATGACAACAAGTCTAAGGCATTAGCCGCAGCGCTTTCCCAGATCGAGAAGCAGTTCGGCAAGGGCTCGATCATGAAAATGGACGCCGAGGCGATCAAGGACATCGAGGTGGTGTCCACCGGCTCCCTCGGCCTTGATCTCGCGCTCGGCGTCGGCGGCCTGCCGCGCGGCCGGGTGGTCGAGATCTACGGCCCCGAGTCCTCGGGCAAGACCACCCTCACGCTGCAGGTGATCGCCGAGATGCAGAAAGCCGGCGGCACGGCGGCGTTCATCGACGCGGAGAATGCGCTCGACATCACCTACGCTGCCAAGCTCGGCGTCAAAACCGAAGATCTGCTCATTTCCCAGCCGGACACCGGCGAGCAGGCGCTCGAGATCGCCGACATGCTGGTGCGCTCGGGCGCGGTAGACGTGATCGTCGTCGACTCGGTCGCCGCGCTCACGCCGAAGGCGGAGATCGAGGGCGAGATGGGCGAGCCACAGATGGGCCTGCAGGCGCGCCTCATGAGCCAGGCGCTGCGGAAGCTCACCGCGAACATCAAGCGCACGAACACGCTTGTCATCTTCATCAACCAGATCCGCATGAAGATCGGCGTCATGTTCGGCAACCCCGAGACCACCACCGGCGGCAACGCGCTCAAGTTCTACGCCTCGGTGCGCATGGACATCCGCCGCATCGGCGCGATCAAGAAAGGTGACGAGGTGATCGGCTCCGAGACCCGCGTCAAGGTGGTGAAGAACAAAGTGGCGCCGCCCTTCAAGCAGGCGGAGTTCGACATCCTCTACGGCGAGGGGATCTCGCGCGAAGGCGAGGTGCTCGAGATCGGCGTCAACCAGGCCGTGCTGGAGAAGTCCGGCGCCTGGTACGTCTACAACACCGATCGCCTGGGCCAGGGCAAGGACAACGCGCGCGATTTCCTGAAGGAAAATCCGCAGCTCGCTCGCGAGATCGAGGCGAAGATCCGCGAGAAGGCAGGCGTCGGCGCGCCGCGGCCGGTCGCCACAGTGGCTGAAGACGCGGCGGCCGAAAAGAAGGTCGAGCACCTGCCGACGCGCAAGCGTGGCGGTAGTGCGTAACGGCAGCGGAAGCAACGCCTAATCGCGCGCGGGTCCGATGAAGCCCGAGCGGCCTGACACGCCGACCGAGCTCAAGGTCCGCGCGCTCCGCTACCTCGTACGGCGCGATCATTCGCGTGCGGAGCTCGCGCGCAAGCTCTCGCCGTACGCCGAATCGCCGCCCGCGCTCGAGGCGGTGCTGAACGACCTCGAATCGCGCCGGCAGCTATCGGACGAGCGCTACGCCGAGACGCGCGCGCAGCAGCTCGCGCGCAAATACGGCGCGGCGAAGATTCGCCAGGATCTGAAGGCGCACGGCGTCGCCGACGCGATCGTCGATCGCATCAAGCCCGCCGGCGAAGAAGAACGCGCCCGCGCCATCCTCGCGCGCAAATACCGCGACGCTGCCATGACGCTGGAAGAAAAGGCGCGGCGCGCGCGCTTCCTGCAGAGTCGCGGCTTCTCGCACGAAACAATTCGTCGCGCCCTCGGACTCTCGGAGTAAACCCGCAGCGCTGCCACGCGTTCATCCCTATGCAGGCTTAACTGCGGGGAGGAGGTGAACGAAAATGGAACAAGCACAAGCATTGGCGGTGGTGCGCTCGCTCGCGAACGGCGTCGATCCGGAAACGGGGGAAGTGTTTCCGGTGGAGAGCGCGTATCAACGGCCGCTCGTCGTGCGCGCACTCTATGAAGCGGCAGCAGCGCTCGAGCGCATGGAGCGCTTCGAGCGCCGGAAGGCGCAGCTGCCGGCGAAGACCGGCGAGCCCTGGACGGAAGACGAGGATCGCAAGCTCCTCGCCGCCTTCGACGCCGGTCGCGCGCTGCAGGAGCTGGCGGCGGCGCACGAGCGCACCATGGCGGCGGTCAGGGCGCGATTGCTGAAGTACGGACGCATCAACGCATAGCAGCGGGCTTGACCGGGGCGACCGCGGCGCCCCGGGCTTTTTCCCAACGGTGTGACGAGCTGCGCTTAGTTTCTGGTCCTCGCGAGGCGACCGCGGCCGTTTCGGCGCAGCCACGACTCCACGGCCCACACGCTGCGCCCCACCTGGTTCACCGCGACGCGCAGATCGAGGTCACCGCAGCCCCATCTTGCACACCAATAACCAAGTTGGTTCTTGTCGTGGATATCGACGTAATCGCCACCGACATTTTTGTCCGCAGGCCCGCTCGGCGATACGGCGGGCTGTCCGGCGACACCGCTTTCACGGACGCCGGCCGGCGTTGACTTATCTATGGAACTCGGTTCAGCCATTGTTGTTTTGAGCAGACCCGTTGGGCAGGCGGTCCGCACTATAGCCATGGCGTCAGGTGCGGCACTACCTAAAAAGTCTCGCGGCGAGCGGTACTTAAACGGACCGTTTCGATTTCGTTAGGGCGTAGTCGCGTTAACGACCGGACTGTAGGGACGCGCCCGACTTGCTGCGCTTACTTTGCTCGCAGTGTCCGATAGCGCGCCGCCCGCCGCCCACGAGCGGCGCGTGCTGATCGCAAAGCGCTCTTCCCCTTCCTCAGCGCCCGCCCACGACGTGAGCACGCCCGATCATCGATTGCGTCGCTGTCTTAAAGAGTCGCACATGCGCAATCGCGAGGGCGCGTGAAAACGTCGGTAGAGGAAAATCGCGCGACGCGAATCAGCGTGAAGCATCATCGCCGCAAACAGCGCTGCACTTGCATCACTTGGTCGAGCAGCGACTTAACACTGTCGTTTCCGCCGCGAAGCTAGACGGTTTCGGCAACCATAGGCCCTGTACGCGGCGCCCCGGGCTTTTTGCGGCGCTGCAGTAGAATCATCGGCACCATGAAGTCCAGCGAGATCCGCGCGAGCTTCCTCGAGTATTTCCGCTCGAAGGGCCACACCATCGTGCCCTCGAGCTCGCTCGTGCCCGCGAACGATCCGACGCTGCTCTTCGTCAACTCCGGCATGGTGCAGTTCAAGGATGTGTTCCTCGGCAAGGACAAGCGGCCGTACAAGCGCGCGACGACCGCGCAGCGCAGCTTGCGCGCCGGCGGCAAGCACAACGATCTCGAGAACGTCGGCTACACCGCGCGCCACCACACCTTCTTCGAGATGCTCGGCAACTTCTCCTTCGGCGATTACTTCAAGAAGGACGCCATCGCCTTTGCGTGGGAGCTCCTCACCAAGGTGTACAAGCTGCCGCCCGAGCGGCTCTGGACCACGGTGTACCAGACCGACGATGAGGCGTACGAGCTGTGGACGAAGATGGTCGGCGTGCCGAAGGAGCGCTGCGTGAGGATCGGCGACAAGCCGGGCGGCGCGAAATTCCAGTCCGACAACTTCTGGCAGATGGCCGACACCGGCCCGTGCGGCCCGTGCAGCGAGATCTTCTACGACCACGGGCCGGGCATCGAAGGCGGACCGCCGGGCTCGGCTGATGCCGACGGCGATCGCTACATCGAGATCTGGAACCTCGTCTTCATGCAGTACAACATGGAGAGAAGCGGCGACTCGCCCGTCTTGCAGCCGCTGCCGCGGCCGTCGGTCGATACCGGCATGGGACTCGAGCGCATCGCCGCGGTGCTGCAGGGCAAGCACTCGAACTACGAGATCGATCTCTTCCAGGACCTGATCAAGGCGGCGGCGCGCGAGACACATGCCAAGGACCTGAAGAGCCCGTCGCTCAACGTGATCGCGGACCACATCCGCGCCTGCAGCTTCCTCATCGTCGATGGGGTGATCCCGGGTAATGAGGGCCGCGGCTATGTGCTGCGCCGGATCATCCGCCGCGCCATCCGCCACGGCTACAAGCTCGGGCAGAAGCAGCCGTTCTTCTATCGGCTCGTGCCCGACCTCGATCGGGCGATGGGCGATGCGTATCCCGAGCTGCGCTCGGCGAAGGAGCGCGTCGCCGATGTGCTGAAGCAGGAAGAGGAACGCTTCGCCGAGACGCTCGAGAACGGCATGGGCGTGCTGGAGGCGGCGCTCGCCTCGGGCGAGAAGCTCCTCGACGGCGAGACAGTCTTTCGCCTCTATGACACCTTCGGCTTCCCGGTGGATCTCACCGCCGACATCTGCCGCGAGCGTGGCGTGATGATCGATATGGCGGGCTTCGAGGCGGCGATGGCGCAGCAGCGCGAGCGCGCGCGCGCGGCGTCCAAGTTCTCGATGGCCGCCGGCCTCGAGTACTCAGGCGGCAAGACGGTCTTTCACGGCTACGAGAAGCTCGTGCATCCGGCGAAGGTGGCGGCGCTCTATCGCGAAGGCGCGCAGGTGCACAGCCTGAAGAGCGGCGATACCGGCACCGTCGTGCTGGACGAGACGCCGTTCTACGCTGAAGCGGGCGGCCAGGTGGGCGACCGAGGCGAGATCGTCGGCGCCGGCGGCACCTTCGCGGTCGACGACACGCAGAAGATCCAGGCCGAGGTGTACGGCCACCACGGCACGCTGAAGACCGGGGCGCTCAAGGTCGGCGATCGCGTCGAGGCGAAAGTCGACACGGAGCTTCGCGCACGTACCATGCGCAACCATTCGGTGACGCATCTCATGCACAAGGCGCTGCGCGAGGTGCTCGGGCCACATGTGCAGCAGCGCGGCTCGCTGGTCGATGCCGAGAAGACGCGCTTCGATTTCTCGCACAACAAGCCGCTCAGCGAGGACGAGATCCGCGAGGTCGAGGCGCGAGTGAATGCCGAGATCCTCGCCAACACGCCGACGCGCGCCCAGGTGATGCCGATCGAGCAGGCGAAGAACTCGGGCGCCGTGATGCTCTTCGGCGAGAAATATGGCGACGAGGTGCGCGTGCTTGATATCGGCTCGTCGCGCGAGTTCTGCGGCGGCACGCACGTCGGGCGCACCGGCGACATCGGCGTCTTCAAGATCACCTCGGAAGGCGGCGTCGCCGCGGGCATTCGCCGGGTAGAGGCGACGACCGGACTTACCGCGCTCGCCATGATGAACGCGCAGCTCGCGGAATTGCGCGAGGTGGCGCGCGCGCTGCGGGCGCAGCCGGGCCCGGGAATGGCGGTGAAGGCGGCGACCGGCCTCCTCGAGGAGCGCAAGACGCTCGAGAAGGAGATCTCGCGGCTTCGCTCGCGGCTCCTTTCCGGCCAGGGCGGCGATCTCAGCTCGCAGGCGGTCGAGGTCAAGGTGAAGGACGGCCAGGTGATGCGCGTGCTCGCCGTGGCGCTCGACGACGCCGATCCGAAGACGATGCGCGAGACGGTCGATCGCCTGAAGGACAAGCTGAAGTCGGCGGCGATCGTGCTTGGCGCGGTGAACGACGGCAAGGTGTCGCTGATCGCCGGCGTCACTTCCGATCTGACGGCCAAGGTGAAGGCGGGTGAGCTCGTCAACTACGTCGCGCAGCAGGTCGGCGGCAAGGGCGGCGGGCGGCCCGACATGGCGCAGGCGGGCGGCACCAACCCGGCGGGGTTGCCCGGCGCGCTGCAGTCGGTGAAGTCCTGGGTCGAGAGCCGGGTACTGCAGTAGGCGCATGACGCCGCTTGGCGCGCTCGAGGCCTCCGCGCTCGGGCAGGCGCTGCGCGAATCCGCTTGGCTCTATCCTGCGCTCGAGATCGCCCATCTTTGGGGCGTGGCGCTCCTATTCGGCTCCATCGCGGTGCTCGATCTGCGGCTGCTCGGACTCGGCAAGCGCATTTCGTTGAAGGCGCTCGTCGCGCACGTCATGCCCTGGAGCGCGGCGAGCTTCGTGCTGATCGTGCCGAGCGGCCTCGCCATGTTCAGCGCGTATGCGAGCGAGCTGATCGAGAGCCCGGTATTCGTCGCGAAGATGTGCCTGCTCCTCGCCGCGGGGGCGAATGCGGCGATCTTCTACACCGTCACCTTTCCGTCGGTCGAGGTATGGGACTCGGAGGAGATGCGACGGCTCGCGCCGCCGCCTTCGGCGCGGCTGAGCGCCGCTTTATCGCTCGCGATCTGGGCGGGCGTGATCGCCTGCGGCCGGCTGCTCGCGTACTTCTAGAAGCCGATCTTGTGGCGGCGGCTGCCGCGGCCGAGTTGCACGTCGTCGGGCCGCATCTCCGAGCGCCCGGCGAGCTTGGCCGTGCCGAAAGCCGATTGCACGGCGCGGCGCATCTCGCGTGGCGGCAGCGAGGCAAGCTTCGCGAGCGTGTCGTCCGCCGGCACCTCGGGGAAGTGGCGGCCCCAGTCGTGCGCATTGCGGATTTCGCTGTAGATGGTGCGGGCGATGCGGAGCGACCCTGTCTCGTCCGGCGCGTCGATCTCGTACACCGACATGCGGTTGAGGAGCGGCTCGGGAATGCGCGCCGCATCGTTCGCGGTGGCGAGCCAGACGGCGCCCGAGGCGTCGATCGGCAGCTCGACGAACTCGTCGACGAAGCGCGTGGCGGTCTGCACTTCCAGCAACTCGTAGAGCGCGCCGAGCGGATCGTACTGGCCATCCGAGCTCGCCTTGTCGAGCTCGTCGACGACGATCACCGGATTCGCGTACTCGCCGTTCAGGAAGGTGTCGAAGACTTTGCCGGGCTTCGCGTTCTTCCATTGCGAGGAGGCGCCGGAGAGCACCCAGCCGGCGGTGAGCGAGCTCATCGGCACGAAACCGAATCCGGTGCCGAGCAGCTCGGCGAGCTTTCTCGCGAAGTGCGTCTTGCCGATGCCGGGCTCGCCGAGGAGCAGCATCGGCGGCAGCTCGATCGAATCGTTCGAGTCGACGCAGAGCGCGAGGTGCTTGCGGATGTCGTCGAGCACGTCCTTGAAGTTGGGCAGCTCGTCGAAGAGGCGCTCCATCTCGGGAAGCGCCGAAGGCTTGACGGTGAAGCGCTGCCCGCCCAGCCGCAGCATCTTCTCGTAGATCGCGCGCAGCGCTTCGTTCGCCGAGGGCGGCAGCTCGTGCAACGCTTTCTCGACGGCGGGGAGGTCGTAGACGTCCTTGAAGCCGGCGATGGGGATGGTCACGCTTGTCGACATATGCCACCTCTCTTAGCTGCTTGTTGTGCCCAAAAAATTAGCATGACGCAATGCTCCAAGCAAACCGCGCGCCTAGCACCCGCAGCGGCTGATTGCCAATCGGCTCGGCTACAGTGGTCATATGCCTACTACAACGCACGAGTACTTCCAAAGTTTCGGCGCCGGCCATCTGCCGGGACACCTCGGCGTGGAAATTCTCACGGCGAGCGCCGAAGGTGTCGAAAGCCGGCTTGCCGTAACGCGTCAGGTGATGGCGCCGAACGGCTACCTGCATGCGGCATCGGTGGTGGCGCTTGCCGATACGAGCTGCGGCTATGGCTGCCTCGCGGCGCTGCCGCAAGGCGCGAGCGGATTCACCACCATCGAGCTGAAGGCCAACTTTCTCGGCACGGCGCGTGATGGCGCGATCCTGTGTCGCGCGACGCCGTTGCACCTCGGGCGCACCACCCAGGTCTGGGACGCGCAGATCACGCTGGAGGCGAGCGGCGCCCAGATCGCACGCTTTCGCTGCACGCAGATGATCCTGTGGCCCAAGTAGACAGGCGACTACAAGCCGTGCTTGAATGCGCTCCATGACGTTCCGGTTCGCGTTCTTCTTTTACTTCCACTGCCCACTGGCGGAGGGGACCGGCTAACGCACTAAAGCTGCCAACCAAAACCGCCAGCGCCAAAAGCCTGGCGGTTTTTGTTTTTGGGACCGCCCAAACATGACTACGCCCCTCGACAACTACCTCGCCACCGTACCCGCGGACAAGACCTCGCTCACCGACGACGAGCGCATCGAGAACATCATCCCGCTGCCGCCGCCGGAGCACCTGATCCGCTTCTTCCCGATCCAGGGCACGGCAGTGGAGGCGCAAATCACCGAGACGCGCCGCCAGGTGCGCCAGATCCTGCAAGGACGCTCCGATCGGCTGCTGGTGGTGATGGGACCTTGCTCGATCCACGACCCGCAGGCGGCGCTCGCCTACGCCGAGCGCCTCGCCGCCGAGCGCAAGCGCTACGCGGGCGAGCTCGAGCTGCTGATGCGCGTCTACTTCGAGAAGCCGCGCACCACCGTCGGCTGGAAGGGCCTGATCAACGATCCGTATCTGAATGGCAGCTTCCGCATCAACGAGGGGCTGCGCATCGCGCGCGATCTGCTCCTGCGCATCAACGAGGCCGGCGTGCCGGCGGGGTGTGAATTTCTCGACGTGATCTCGCCGCAGTACATCGGCGACCTCGTCTCCTGGGGCGCGATCGGTGCGCGCACGACCGAGAGCCAGGTTCACCGTGAGCTCGCCTCGGGCCTTTCGGCCGCGGTCGGCTTCAAGAATGGCACCGACGGCAACGTGAGGATCGCGGTCGACGCGTTGCTCGCCGCGCGGCAGAAACACCACTTCCTCTCGGTGCACAAGAGCGGCCAGGTGGCGATCGTCGAGACGCGCGGCAACGAGGACTGCCACATCATCCTGCGCGGCGGCAAAACGCCGAACTACGATGCGGCGGCGGTCAAGGCAGCTTGCGCCGAGCTCGCGCGCGCCCAGCTGCCCGAGCGCCTGATGATCGACTGCTCGCACGCGAACGCGTCGAAGGACTATCGCCGCCAGCTCGAAGTGGCACGCGATATCGCCCGCCAGCTGGAGGCGGGCGAGCGCCGCATCATCGGCGTGATGGTCGAATCGCATCTCGTCGAGGGACGTCAGGAGCTCGAAAGCGGCGGGGCGCTGGTCTTCGGGCAGAGCATCACCGATGCGTGCCTCGGCTGGGACGATTCACGCGCCGTGCTCGAGACGCTCGCCGAGGCGGTGAAGCGCCGCCGCCATCGTTCGGCATAGGAAAAAGCGCGGCATAATCGGGCGCGATGTCTGAGCGCCCGCCCCAGCTCGAGCACCTCGAGTATCTCGGCGATGCCACCCAGTTCGCGGGCGAGATCCAGGCGCTTATCCCGAAGTGCAACCTGCTCGAGCATTTCTCGCTCGGTGAGGTGCGCACGCTCGCGCACTTCATGCACGTGTACCGCGCCGAGCCCGCAGTGGAGATCATCCGCGAGGGCGACGGCGGCGACTTCATGCTGATGCTGGTCGAGGGCCGGGTCGAGGTGCACAAGCGCGATCGCTGGAATACGCCGCAAGTCCTCGCTTCAGTCGAGGCCGGTCGCACGCTCGGCGAGATGTCGATGATCGACGGCGCGGCGCGCTTCGCCACCTGCCTCGCGGTGGAATCGACGCTCATTGCCGTGCTCGATCGCGAGAGCCTCGCGCGCATCATCGTCGAGCAGCCGCTGCTCGGGGCCAAGATCCTGATGGAGCTCGTGCTCATGCTGTCGCAGCGCCTGCGCGCGACGAGCGAGCGCCTCCTCGGTCTGCTCGACGAGAGCGACGCGGCGCGCGCCGTGCCGGACCTGCTTTAGTGCCCGCCGCGCTGGATGGCTAGCCCGCGCCGCGCGCGGCTCCTCGTCCTTCTCGTCGTCGTCGCCGCGGTGGCGGCGTTCTTTCTCTCCGGCGCCCATCGCTATCTCTCTTTTGAGCAGCTGAAGGCAGAGCAGGCGCGCCTCGACGCCTGGTACGGCGCGCACCCGGCGCTCACCGCCGGCGGCTTCTTCCTCCTCTACGTCGCCGTCACCGGCCTCTCCATTCCCGGCGCCACCGTGCTGACGCTGATCGCCGGCGCGCTCTTCGGCCTCCTCTGGGGCACGGTGCTCGTCTCTTTCGCCGCGTCGCTCGGCGCGACCTGCGCCTTCCTCCTTTCGCGCTATGTGCTGCGCGACTGGGTGCGGCGGCGCTTCGCGTCCGAGCTCGAGCGCGTCGACCGCGGCATCGCGCGCGAAGGAGCGCTCTACCTTTTCACGTTGCGCCTCATTCCGGCGATTCCGTTCTTCGCCATCAACCTGGCGATGGGCGTCACCGCGATGCGGCCGTGGACCTTTTATTGGGTCAGCCAGCTCGGCATGCTCGCCGGCACGGTCGTCTACGTGAACGCGGGCACGCAACTCGCCGCGCTCACCTCGCCGCGCGGCATCCTGTCGCCCGGCCTCATCGGCGCGCTCGTGCTCCTCGGCATTTTTCCGCTCGTCGCGAAGAAGGTGCTCGATGCGGCCAAGGCACGCCGCGTCTATGCGCGCTGGCCGCGCCCGCGGCGCTTCGACCGCAATATCGTCGTCATCGGCGGCGGTTCGGCGGGCCTCGTGGCTGCCTACATCGCTGCGGCCGTTAAGGCGAAGGTGACGCTCGTCGAGAAGGATCGCATGGGCGGCGATTGCCTGAATACCGGCTGCGTGCCCTCGAAGGCGCTCATCAAGTCGGCGCGCGTATTGACGCAGATGCGCCGCGCCGCCGACTACGGCTTGCGTACGCCCTCCGTCAGCTTTGATTTCGCCGAGGTGATGGAACGCGTTCAGCGCGTGGTGCGGACCGTGGCGCCGCACGATTCGGTCGAGCGTTATACGCAGCTCGGCGTCGAGTGCCTGCAGGGCGAGGCGCGCATTACTTCGCCGTGGACCGTGACGGTGGACGGTCGGCAAACCCTGACGACGCGCGCCATCGTCATCGCGGCGGGTGCACGGCCGATCGTGCCGGCGCTGCCGGGCATCGAGCGGGTACGCGTGCTGACCTCGGAAACGGTCTGGGATCTGCGCGAGCTGCCGCGGCGCATGGTGGTGCTCGGCGGCGGGCCAATCGGCTGCGAGCTCGCGCAGGCCTTCGCGCGCTTCGGCGCGCGTGTGACGGTCGTGGAGATGCTGCCGCGGCTCCTCGCGCGCGAGGATCCCGACGCGTCGACGCTCGTGCGCGAGCGCTTTGCCGCCGAGGGCATCGACGTGCGCACCGGCCATCGGGCGCTGCGCATCGAGCCCGGGGGCACCCTGGTGTGCGAGCACGCGGGCGGCGAGGCGCACTTCGAATTCGATGCGCTCCTGAGCGCACTCGGTCGCGCGCCGAACACCGCGGGGTACGGCCTGGAAGAGCTCGGTATCCCGCTCACGCGCGCGCGCACCGTCGAGACGAACGAGTACCTGCAGACGCTCTATCCCAACATCTATGCCTGTGGCGATGTCGCCGGGCCTTATCAATTCACGCATACGGGATCCCACCAAGCCTGGTATGCGGCGGTCAACGCGCTCTTCTCGCCGTACAAGCGCTTTCGCGTCGACTACTCGGTGATTCCCTGGGCGACGTTCACCGATCCGGAGGTGGCGCGCGTCGGCCTGAACGAGACCGAGGCAAGGGAGCGCGGCGTCGAGCACGAAGTAACCGTATTCGACCTCGCCGAGCTTGACCGCGCCATCGCCGACGACGTAGCGCACGGCTTCGTCAAGGTGCTGACCACCCCTGGCAGCGACCGCATCCTCGGCGCGACCATCGTCGGCGAGCACGCGGGCGATCTCATCATCGAGTTCATCGCGGCGATGAAGCACCGCATCGGGCTCAACAAGATCCTCGGCACGATCCACATCTATCCGACGCTCGCCGAGGCGACCAAGTACGCGGCGGGCGAGTGGCGGCGCGCGCACGCGCCAAGTAAGGTGCTGGCGGGCCTTGAGCGACTGCACGCATGGCGCCGCGGCTGAGCATCGTCGTGCCGGTGCTTGACGAGGCCGCGGGCATCGGCGAGGCGCTCGCGGCGCTCGCGCCGCTGCGCGCGCGCGGCCACGAGGTCATCGTCGTGGATGGCGGCAGCACCGACGACACCGTCGAGCTCGCCACCTCGCGCTGCGATCAGCTGCTCGCCGCGCCACGCGGCCGCGCGCTGCAGATGAACGCCGGCGCGCGCGCTGCGACGGGCGACGCGCTCGTCTTCCTGCACGCGGACACGCGGCTCCCGGCGCGCGCGGATGAGGATATCGCTCAGGCGCTCGCGCAAGCGAGCTGGGGGCGCTTCGACGTGCGCATCGCGAGCGAGCGGCTGCTTCTTTCTCTCGTCGCCTGCGCCATGAACCTGCGCTCGCGCCTGACCGGCATCGCCACCGGTGACCAGGCGATCTTCATCCGCCGGGAGGCGTTCCGCGGCTTTCCTGAAATTCCGCTGATGGAGGACATTGCCTTCAGCCGGCAGATGAAGCGGCGCGCGCGTCCGGTGTGCCTGCGCTCGCGTGTCACGACCTCGGCTCGCCGCTGGGAGGCGCGCGGCGTGGTGCGCACGATCCTCCTGATGTGGCGGCTGCGTCTTCTGTATGCGCTGGGCATCGCACCGCAGCGCCTGGCCCGCGAGTACGCCGATCAGCGCTGATTGCGTCGTGATCGTCTTCGCGCGCGCGCCGCGCGCGGGCCAGGTGAAGACGCGTATTGCACGGCGCATCGGCGATGCTGCCGCCGCGCGTCTGCACGAGCGCCTGGTGCGCGCCGCGGTCGCGACGGCACGCGCGGCGCGCTGCGGGCCGGTCGAGCTGCACGTCAGCGCGCGCCATGCGTCCTTTCGGCGGCTGGGTGTGCCGATCCGGCTGCAGCGCGGCGCGGATCTCGGCAGTCGCATGAACCATGCGCTCCGCCACGCCCTGCGGCGCCATGCGCGCGCGGTGCTCATCGGTTCCGATAGTCCGGCGCTGACGCCCGCCGCAATCGCGCGCGGCGCGCGCTGGCTGCAAGGCGGCGCCGACATCGTCCTCGCACCGGCGCAGGATGGTGGCTACGCATTGATCGGTGCGCGTCGCATTAATGTGGAAGTTTTTTCAGCGGTGGAGTGGGGCGGCGAGCGAGTGCTGGCGCAGACGCGCGCCAACTTGCTGCGCGCCCGGCTGAGCGTGCGCTGCCTGCCCATGGTCTGGGACGTCGATCGCCCGGAGGACTTGGACCGGCTTAGATCGCTCCGGCTTGCTTCAGCGCGGCGAGGTGCTCGGCAATGAGGCGGCGTGGCGATGAGGAGGACCGCGACGCCGCGGCGCTTCGCGAGATCCATCACGGCACGCACATTGCGCTCGGCGTGCGCGTTGCCGAGGCGTCGCAGGAAATCATTGCCGCCGATGCAGAGCAGGAGCAGGCGCGGCGCATGCTCGTCGAGCGCGCGGGCAGCGGCTCGAGCTGTGCGGGGCAGCTCTCAGCCTCGGCGGAGCCGGTGCCGAAGATGCGCCTGTCGCCGAGCACGATCGCATCGCGGGCAGGTGCGCAAGCTTCGGCCGCTCGCCGCAGGCGCCGATCGCGAAAGCGAAAACGCGGGCAAATAAGGCGCGTGGCTGACACGGTGCGCAAGCGTCGACGAAAAGGGGGCGCATGTTACACTTCGCGCGCCTCGAGGAGGAGGTACCCGGATGAAGATTAAGAGCCAGAAAGACTTCTGGTCCGGCCTGATGTTCATCGGCTCGGGCCTGTTCTTTATGGTGTGGGCCATCACGCATTATCAAATGGGCACGGCGGTACGCATGGGCCCGGCGTACTTCCCCGCGGTGCTCGGCGGCCTGCTCGGAGTGCTCGGCGTCTTCATCCTCGCTGAGTCGGTGATGATGGAACCGGAGGGCGACAAGACGCTAGCCATCCCGTTCAACATCATCGATATTCTGATCGCCGTGGCGATCTACGTCGCCCTCGGCTTCGGCGCGCACTTGATCGGTTTCTCCGCCGACTGGGCGATCATCATCGGCACGCTGATCATTGCGGTCCTCACCATCATGTATCGCCCCAACGCCAAGGGGCTCGTGCTCATCACCGCGGCCACCGTGGCCTACGGCTACCTGATGAAGCCGCTCGGTCTGGTGCTCGCGACCGCCGCGCTCGTCTTCATCTCCGCGTTCGGCGGGCACGAGTTCAAGTGGCGCGAAGTCAGCGTGCTCTACATCATCCTGATCGTCTTCTCGGTGCTGGTGTTCGTGAAAGGCCTGACTTTGCCTTTCCCGCTATGGCCCGAGTACTTCAGCTAAGCGGAGCCGGCTGATGGAACAGATCCTCCACAACCTCGTCATCGGCTTCGGCGTCGCGGTCACGCCGATTCACCTCTTGTATGCGCTGATCGGCTGCCTGCTCGGGACGCTGATCGGGGTGCTGCCCGGCATCGGTCCCGTGGCGACCATCGCCATGCTGCTGCCGATCACCTTCAACCTGAGCCCGGTGGCGGCGCTCATCATGCTCGCCGGTATCTACTACGGCGCACAGTACGGCGGCTCGACCACCGCGATCCTCGTCAACATCCCGGGCGAATCGTCCTCGGTGGTCACGTGTCTCGACGGCTACCAGATGGCGCGCCAGGGAAGAGCCGGCCCGGCGCTCGCGGTCGCGGCGCTCGGCTCTTTCTTTGCGGGCTGCGTGGCGACACTGCTCATCGCGGTGGCCGCGCCGCCGCTTGCCGAAGTGGCGCTGAAATTTGGTCCGGCCGAATATTTCTCGCTGATGGTGTTCGGCCTGATCGCCGCGACGGTGCTCGCGCACGGCTCGCTCATCAAGGCCATCGCCATGGTGGTCTGGGGACTGCTCTTCGGCCTGGTGGGCACCGACGTCAATTCGGGGGTGCTGCGCTTCACGTTCGGCGTGCCGGAGCTCTCCGACGGCATCGGCTTCGTGATCGTCGCCATGGGCATGTTCGGCACGGCGGAGATCGTCGCCAACATCGAGATGAAGGAGCATCGCGAAATCTTCACGAGCAAGGTGAAGAACCTCTGGCCGACCAAGGACGACTTCAAGAACTGCTGGGCCTCGGTGCTGCGCGGCACGGCGCTCGGCTCGTGCCTCGGCATCCTCCCCGGCGGCGGCGCGCTGCTCGCCTCCTTTGGCGCCTACAGCCTGGAGAAGAAGGTCTCCAAGCACCCGGAAAAGTTCGGCAAGGGCGCGATCGAGGGCGTGGCGGCGCCCGAGTCGGCGAACAATGCCGGCGCGCAGACATCGTTCATCCCGATGCTGACGCTCGGCATCCCGTCGAACGCGGTGATGGCGCTGATGATCGGCGCGCTCATGATCCAGGGCATCGCGCCGGGACCGCAGGTGATGAACGAGAAGCCCGAGCTCTTCTGGGGCCTGATCGCCTCGATGTGGGTCGGCAACCTGATGCTGGTGGTGCTCAACCTGCCGCTGATCGGCATGTGGGTGAAGCTGCTTACGGTGCCCTACCGCTATCTCTACCCGTCGATCCTCGTCTTCATGGCGATCGGCGTGTACAGCCTGTCGAACAACCCGTTCGACGTGCTGATCATGGGCGTGTTCGGCGTGCTGGGCTACATCTGCGCCAAGCTCGAGTGCGAGCCGGCGCCGATGATCCTCGGCTTCATCCTCGGGCCGCTGATGGAGGAGAACCTGAGGCGCGCGATGCTGCTTTCGCGCGGCGACCCGACGGTGTTCTTCACCAAGCCGATCAGCGCCGGCTTCATGATCGCCTCGATCATCCTCCTCGTGATCGTGGCGCTGCCGGCGATCCGCAAGAAGCGCGAAGAGGTGTTCGTCGAAGAAGGTTAAGACGCTCCTCGCCGCGGCCGCGCTCTTTGCGAGCGCAGCCGCGGCAGCAGAGGACTGGCCGGCGCGGCCGCTGCACCTTGTGGTTCCCTACGCGAGCGGCGGGCCCGTCGATCTCTCCGCGCGCCTCATCGCCGCACCGCTGCAGCAGGGGCTCGGCCAGCCGGTCGTGGTCGAGAACAAGCCCGGCGCGGGGGGCAACATCGGCGCCGAGTTCGTCGCGAAGAGCGCGCCCGACGGCTATACGCTTGTCATGGGCGCGATCGCGACACACGCGATCAATCCGGCGCTCTACCCGAAATTTCCATACGACCCGGTGCGCGATTTCCGGCACATCGCGCTCCTCGTGCAAGTGCCCAACGTCCTGGTGGTCAACACCGACGTGGCGGCGCGCTCTGTCGCCGATCTCATCCGCCTCGCCAAGGCGCAGCCGGGCCGCCTCGATTTCGCCTCCGGCTCGACCGGCTCGACGGGACATCTCGCGGGCGAGCTCTTCAAGCAGCTCACCGGCACGTACATGGTCCACATCCCGTACAAGGGTGCGGCGCCGGCGATGTCCGATCTGATCGCCGGGCGCGTGCAGCTCATGTTCGACAACCTCGCGAGCGCGCTGCCGCACATCCAGGCGGGCAAGGTGCGCGCCCTTGCGGTCACCACCGCGCGGCGCTCGACTTTCCTGCCCGACCTGCCGACGCTCGAGGAAGCGGGCGTGCGGCCGTTCGATCTCACCACCTGGTGGGGCCTGATGGCGCCGGCCGGCACGCCACAGTCGATCGTCGATCGCTTGGCCGCCGCGGCGAGGCGGGCGCTTCAAGCACCGGAGCTGCGCGAGCGCTGGCGCGCCATGGGCTCCGAGCCGCCGGCGATAACGACGCCCGCTGAATTCACGGCGTTCGTCGAGCGCGAGCGCCAGCTCTACGCCGTTCTCGTCAAGCGCGCGGGCGCTACGATCGATTAGAGCGCGGCGACCGTCTGTACCTCGATCAGGAATTGCTCCTGCACGAGGCGATCGATGATCAGCAGCGTGTTCGGCGGGTACTTGCCGTCGGGAAACATCTTCGGATAGTTCTGCTCGCGCCAGCGATAGAAGGCGGCGATGTCCTGTGAATGCACCAGGTAGGTCGTGAACTGCACGACGTTGCGCCAGCCGGCGCCGGCGGACTTCAGCGCCTGCTCGATCTGCGCGTAGACGGCGGCGCACTGCTTGTCGAAGCCCTCGCCGGGCGCGAGCATGCCGGCGATGTACAGGGTTTCCGCGCTCTTCACGCGCGCGACGTGCGAATAGGGTCCGACCGGCTTCCCTAATGCTTCGACGTTGTAGATCTTGATCTCGGCCATGTTTACCTTTGCTTCTTGCGCTCGTGGCGCCATTGCACGTCGCCGCGTCCCGCGCTCTTGTTCAGCCGCCGGCCGGCGACGAACAGCAGGTCGGACAAGCGGTTGAGATAGCGCCGCGCCGGCGTACTCACGTTTTCCTTTTCGCCGAGGGCGACGATCGCGCGCTCGGCGCGGCGGCAGACGGTGCGCGCAAGGTGCGCGAGCGCCGCGGCGCGCGTGCCCCCCGGCAGGATGAATTCCTTGAGCGGCGCGAGCTCGGCGTTCCAGGCTTCCTGCAGGCTCTCCAGTCGAGCGACGTGCTCGTCGGTGACCATGATGTGGCCCGGGATGCTGATCTCGCCGCCGAGGTCGAAAAGATCGTGCTGCACCTGGGAGAGGCCCTCTGCCACTTCAGCGGGGAGAGGCTCGGCGGCGAGGAGGCCGATGGCGCTATTCAGCTCGTCAAGCTCGCCGAGCGCGCGCACGCGCGGATGGTCTTTCGGCACGCGCGAGCCATCGCCAAGACCCGTCTCGCCTGCATCGCCGGTGCGCGTCGTGATCTTCGAGAGCCGGTGCGCCATGCGCGCCGATTATAGGAGTTCGCGTCGCTTCACTTTGCTCCGCAGCGCGCCGCGGCCGAGCGTGGTGAGGATCTCGTCGCCTTCGCGCGCCTGCGAAGCGTCGCGCAGGACTTCGCCCGAGGGGGTGCGCGTGATGCTGTAGCCGCGCGCCAGCACCGCCTCGGGATCGAGGCCGGCAAGCGAGGCCTGCAGCCGATGCAGATGCGACTCGCAGCGGTGCACGCGATGCCCGAGAGCGAAAGCGAGCCGCGTGCGGAGCTGCGTCACGCGTTCCGCGGAGCGGCGCAGCCGCTCCGCCGGGTGCACCAGGCGCCGCGTGCTGCCGTCGAGCGCCTGCGCGGCGTACTGCAGGCGCCGGCGCATCTCGCGTGAGAGCGAGCGCAGGCATTGCGCCAGATTCGCGGCAATCTCCGCTCGCGCGGGCGTCGCGAGCTCGGCCGCCGCGGTCGGCGTCGGCGCGCGCCGGTCGGCGGCGAAATCGGCGATGGTGAAGTCGGTCTCGTGGCCGACGCCGACCACGATGGGGATACGCGAGGCGCGGATGGCGCGCGCGACGCGCTCCTCGTTGAAGGACCAGAGATCCTCGATCGAGCCGCCGCCGCGCACGAGCAGCAGGACATCGCATTCCGCGCGCGCGTTGGCGGTGGCAAGCATCGCCGCGATGCGGCCCGCGGCGCCTTCGCCCTGCACCGGCGTCGGATAGACGATCACGCGCACGGCGGGATTGCGCCGCGCAAGCGTCGTCAGGACATCGCGCAGCGCGGCCGCCGCGCGCGAGGTGACGACGCCGATGGTGCGCGGGTACGGCGCGAGCGCCCGCTTGCTCGCCGGGTCGAAAAGGCCTTCGCGCTCGAGCTTTTCTTTCAGCCGCAGGAAGCGCTCATAGAGCGGGCCGAGGCCCGCGGGGCGCAGGTTCTCGACCGTAAGCTGGAAGCGGCCGCGCGGCTCGTACAGGCTGACGAGCACCTGCGCCTCGACCTGCATGCCCTCGCGCAGGCTCGCGTCGAAGGCCTGCGCGCGGCTGCGATACATCACGCAGTCGACCTGCGCGCCCCGGTCCTTCAAAGTGAAGTAGCAGTGGCGCGAAGCGGCATAGTTGAGGTTGGAGAGCTCGCCTCGCACCCAGAGGAGCGGGAAGCGTCGCTCGAGCGTGTCGCGCACGCTGCGCAACAATTCGCTTACGGTGAGAATGGGACGCTGCGGATCGTTCTGCATCGGGGCCGGAAGGAAGCGGGGCGAGCCTACACTATCCACACCGGGCGTCGGGTAGCGGCGACGCCTCCCCTCATAGGGCGCGGAGCCCCATTCTTTTGCGTAACTGCATGTTTTCGAAACGCAATGCGCTGCTCAATTTTTGATCGCGACCGTCTTAAGGCCTCTGGTGCCGGGGCGCAGACGCCCTATTCATAGATAATCCACATAGTTTTCCACAGGTTTTTGTGGATATCGCGGAATCCACTACAGCGTGAAGTGCCGAAACGACGCTCCAGCGTCATTTGCTGCAACGCACTAAGTTGCTTCGGCACTTCGCTTTGCCGTACATTCCGCGCGCGCGGTCAAAAAAACTATAAGGGAATCGGTTGTTCGCAATTCTGCAGGCGGCTGGCTGGCCGATCTGGTTTCTCCTCGCAGCTTCGATCATCGCCGTGGCACTCATCATCGAGCGCTCGATCTCGCTGCGCGCGAAAAAAATCATTCCGCCACGGCTTTTCGACCAAGTGGTCGAGGTGTATCGCCGCCACGGCGTCTCGCAAGAGGTGCTCGAGCGCCTGGCGCAGGACTCGCCGCTCGGCACGGTGCTCGCCGCCGGGCTGCGCAACTACAAGAGCTCGCGTTACGTGATGAAGGAGGCGATCGAGGAGGCCGGACGCGCCGCCGCGCACGAGATGGAGCGCTTCCTGACCACGCTCGGCACCATTGCCACGGCGGCGCCGCTGCTCGGTCTCTTCGGCACGGTGATCGGCATGATCGAGATCTTCGGCTCGCAGTCGCCCACGGGCTCGAACCCGGCGCAGCTCGCGCACGGCATCTCGATCGCGCTCTATAACACGGCATTCGGCATCGCCATCGCCATTCCGTCGCTCATCTTCTACCGCCACTACAAGAACAAGGTGGACACGCTGGTCGTGGAAATGGAGTTGCTCGCCTCGAAGCTCGTCGACCTGCTGCACGGCGAGCGCCTGGACTATCCGCCGCTGCGGGCGTAGATGAACTTTCAGCGCGGGCGCGAGAAGGAGCCGCTCGAGATCAACCTCGTGCCGCTCATCGACGTGATGATGGTGATCCTCATCTTCCTGATGATCACCACGACCTACAACCGGTACACCGAGCTCGCCATCAACCTGCCGTCCGCGGACGCGGAAAAGCCGGCGGAGCGCGCCAACGAGATCGCGGTGCTGGTGAATGCGCAGGGCCAGTACGTGATCAACAAGCGCGCCGTCGTCTTCCGCACGGTAGACCAGCTCGCCGATGAGCTGCGCCGTGCCCGCGGCGGCGCCAAGGAGCCGGTCGTCGTCATCAGTGCCGACGCCAACGCCACGCACCAGGCCGTCATCCGCGTCATGGAGGCCGCGCGCGTCGCCGGGCTGTCGCAGATCACTTTCACGACGCAGTCCGCGAAGTAGTGCGCTACTGGTATCGGGGCGGCCTGGTCGCCTGGCTGCTCTGGCCGGCAAGCCTCGTATTCCGTTTTGCGGTCGCCGTCCGGCGGCTGCTGTATTGGCTGCGCCTCTTGCCGAGCGCGCATCCCGGCATTCCGGTGATCGTTGTCGGCAACCTCGTGGCCGGTGGCAGCGGCAAGACGCCGCTCGTGATCTGGCTCGCCGAGCACCTGAAGAAAAAAGGCTGGACGCCCGCGATCGTCTCGCGCGGCTATGGCGGCGCCGGCGGGGCGCCGCGCGCCGCCACGATCGCCTCGCAGGCGGCCGACGTCGGCGATGAGCCGATCGTCCTCGCGCGCCGCTCGGGTTGCCCGGTGTGGATCGGCGCCGATCGCCTGGCGGTGATCGAGGCGCTGCGCGCAGTGCACAGTGACGTCGACGTGCTGCTGCTCGACGATGGCCTGCAGCACTATCGGCTGCGCCGCGACCTCGAGATCGCGGTGGTCGATGCGCGCGGTTTCGGCAATGGCTTCATGCTGCCGGCGGGTCCGCTGCGCGAGCCGGTGTCGCGCCTGCGCTCGGTGGACGCCGTGGTTTCGCATGACGCGCCGGTGAAGGGCTATGCGATGCGCCTTCTCGGCGCCGAGCTGCATCGCATGACCAACGCCGCCGAGCGCCGCCCGGTGAGTGCCTTCGCCGGGCAGCGCGTGCACGCCATCGCGGGCATCGGCGATCCGAATCGCTTCTTCCTGCATCTCGGGCGGCTCGGGGTCAAGGTCCTGCCGCACCCGTTTCCCGATCACCATCGGTATGAGGAGCGCGAGCTCAACTTCGGCGAGAGCGCCGTCGTCCTGATGACCGAGAAGGACGCGGTAAAATTGCGCCACGCTGCGCGCGACAATTGGTGGGTCCTGCCGGTAAGCGCCGAGCTCGATCCCGCCTTCGGCGCCTGGCTGTCGGGGAGACTGGATGAGTTCCGGCGTCGATCCAAGGCTGCTTGAGATCCTGGTGTGCCCGCTTTGCAAGGGCAAGCTCGTCTATCGCAAGGACGCGGCCGAACTCGTCTGCCGCGCCGATCGCCTGGGTTATCCAGTGAAGGACGGCATTCCGGTGATGCTCGAGGAGGAGGCGCGCAAGCTCCCGCCCGAAGAAGAAGTGGCGTGAGCTTCACAGTCATCATCCCGGCGCGCTACGGCGCGTCTCGTTATCCCGGCAAGCCGCTCGTCGATCTCAACGGCAAGCCGATGGTCGTGCGCGTCTGCGAGCGCGCCGCGGCGAGCGGCGCGGCCGCGGTCCATGTCGCGACCGACGACGAGCGTATTGCGCGCGCCGTGAAGAGCCACGGTTTCCCGGTGGTGATGACCCGCGCCGATCACGCCTCCGGCACCGATCGCCTGGCGGAGGCCGCGGCTGCGCTTCGTCTCGCCGACGAGGCGATCATCGTCAACGTGCAGGGCGATGAGCCACTCATACCGCCGGCGCTGGTGCGCGCGGTGGCCGAGCGCCTGCAGGGCGATCGCGGCGCGCCGATGGCGACCGCGTGCCACGCGATCCACGAGGCGGCGCAGGCAGCGAGCCCGCATGTCGTGAAAGTGGTGCTCGACGCCAAGGGCTACGCGCTTTATTTTTCGCGCGCGCGCATTCCGTATCCGCGCTCGGGTAACGCGCCGTGCTACCGCCACGCCGGCATCTACGCCTACCGCGCCAGCTTTCTGCGGCAATACGCGGCGCTCGCGCCGGCGCCGCTCGAGCAGGCCGAGGCGCTCGAGCAGCTGCGCGCGCTCTGGCATGGCCAGCGCATCGCGGTCGTGGTGAGCGACGCGGAAATCCCGCCGGGCGTCGACACGCCGGCCGATCTGGAGCCGGTGCTTAGAATGCTCCGATGAGGGTGATCCTTCTTGGCCCGCCGGGCGCCGGCAAGGGCACGCAGGCGCATTTCATCCGCGCGAGTTACCGCATTCCGCAGATCTCGACCGGCGACATGCTGCGCGCCGCGGTGAAAGACGGAACACCGCTCGGCGTCGCGGCGAAGAAGGTGATGGACGCAGGACACCTCGTCTCGGACGAGATCATCATCGGCCTCGTCACCGAGCGATTGAAGCAGCCCGACTGCAGGCAGGGTTATCTCTTCGACGGCTTTCCGCGCACCATCCCGCAGGCCGAGGCGCTGAAGAACGCCGGCGTAGGTTTGGACTATGTGCTGGAGATCGAGGTGCCCGACGAAGAGATCATCGCGCGCATGAGTGGGCGGCGCGTGCATCCGGCTTCAGGCCGCACCTACCACGTGAAGTTCAACCCGCCGAAACAGGCGGACAAGGACGATGTCACCGGCGAGGCGCTCGTGCTGCGCGATGACGACCGTGAGGAGACGGTGCGCAAACGCCTCGAGGTGTATCGCGCGCAGACGCGTCCCCTCGTCGACTACTACAGCCATTGGGCCGCGGCGGGCGATCCGCGCGCGCCGCGCTTTCGCAGAATCTCCGGTGTCGGCCCGGTCGACGAGATCCAGCGGCGCGTGGCGGCTGCGTTGACCTGATAAAATTCGGCCCCTTTTCCCGGGGAGACAACATGACCGCAGCAGCACTCATCTTCGCGCTCGGCTGCGCGATCCTCGCCATTCTCTACGGCGTTTGGCAGTCGACGCGCATCCTGCGCCTGCCCGCCGGCAACGAGCGCATGCGCGAGATCTCGGCCGCGGTGCGCGAAGGCGCGGTTGCCTATCTGCGGCGCCAGTACACGACCATCGCCATCGTCGGCATCGTGCTCTTCCTCATCATCGGTTTTGTGCCGCAGCTCGGCTGGCCCACCGCGATCGGCTTCCTGATCGGCGCTATCCTTTCCGGCGCCTGCGGCATCATCGGCATGAACATCTCGGTGCGCGCGAACGTACGCACGGCCGAAGCTGCACGCACCGGCCTCAATGAGGCGCTGCAGGTGGCGTTCAACGGCGGCGCCATCACCGGTCTCCTCGTGGTCGGCCTGGGCCTCCTCGGTGTCGCCGGGTACTTCGGGCTCCTGTACGCGAACGCGCACGACAAGTCGAACCTGTCGCAAATCATCCATCCCCTGGTCGGCCTCGGCTTCGGCGGCTCGCTGATCTCAATCTTTGCCCGCTTGGGCGGCGGCATCTTCACGAAGGGTGCGGACGTGGGTGCCGACCTGGTTGGCAAAGTGGAGGCCGGCATTCCCGAGGACGATCCGCGCAACCCCGCGGTCATTGCCGACAACGTGGGCGACAACGTCGGCGACTGCGCGGGCATGGCGGCGGACCTGTTCGAGACTTATGCCGTGACGATCATCGCGACGATGCTGCTCGGCGCGCTGATGGTGAAGACCACGACGCCCGCGGCGCTCGTCTACCCGCTTGCCATCGGCGGCTTCGCCATCATCGCCTCGATCATCGGCACCTGGTTCGTAAGCGCGCGGCCGGGCGACAAAAACGTCATGCCGGCGCTCTACAAGGGCCTCACGGTCTCCGGCGTGGTCGCGCTGATCGCTTTTGTGCCGATCACCATGCTGCTGATGGGCGACGTGGTGAAGAGCGTGCCGTTCGATATCGGCGGCAGGGCGCGAATGATCACCATCTGGCATCTCTACGGCGCCGCGGTGGTCGGCATGGCGCTCACCGGCTTTCTGGTCTGGGTCACCGAGTACTACACGGGCACGCAGTTCAAGCCGGTGCACGACGTGGCGAACGCTTCGGTGACCGGCCACGCCACCAACATCATCGCCGGCCTCGGCGTGGCGATGAAATCGACCGCCTGGCCGGTGCTCGCGGTTTGCGTCGCGATCCTGGTGTCGTACGCCCTCGCGGGACTCTACGGCATCGCCATCGCGGCGACCTCGATGCTCTCGATGGCGGGCATCATCGTCGCGCTCGATGCCTACGGGCCGATCACCGACAACGCCGGTGGCATCGCCGAGATGGCCGACCTGCCGGACTCGGTGCGCGACATCACCGATCCGCTCGATGCCGTCGGCAATACCACCAAGGCGGTGACCAAGGGTTATGCCATCGGCTCGGCCGGCCTCGCCGCGCTGGTCCTCTTCGCCGACTTCACGCACGCGCTGGAATCGGCCGGCAGGACCGTCGTGACCTTCGATCTCTCGAGCCACTACGTGATCATCGGCCTCTTCATCGGCGGCATGGTGCCGTTCCTCTTCGGCGCCATGGCGATGGAGGCGGTCGGTCGCGCTGCCGGCGCCGTGGTGATCGAAGTGCGACGCCAGTTCAAGGAGATCCCCGGCATCATGGAGGGCCGCGCGAAGCCCGAGTACGGGCGCGCCGTCGACATGCTGACGCGCGCGGCAATCCGGGAAATGATGCTGCCGTCGCTCCTTCCTGTGCTGGTGCCGATCGTCGTCGGGCTCGGCTTCCGCTGGATCGGCGGCCCCGCCGCCGGCGCGCAGGCGCTCGGCGGCGTGCTAATGGGCACGATCGTCACCGGACTTTTCGTTGCGATCTCCATGTGCACCGGCGGCGGCGCCTGGGACAACGCGAAGAAATACATCGAGGACGGTCACCACGGCGGCAAGGGCTCGGAAGCGCACAAGGCCGCCGTGACCGGCGATACCGTGGGCGATCCCTACAAGGACACCGCCGGTCCCGCGGTGAACCCGCTCATCAAGATCATCAACATCGTCGCGCTGCTCGTCGTGCCGCTGATGGTTTGACGGTGGTCCGAGCTTCGGCACAAAGGGCAGCGCGCGCTGCCCTTTTTGTTTTTGCGGCGGTCACATTCGCCGCGTGGGCGCGCGAGCCCGTCGCGGCACGCGAGTTCATGGTGTCGGCGGCGCACCCGCTCGCGGCGCGCGCGGGCTATGAAGTGCTGGAGCGGGGCGGCTCGGCGGTCGATGCGGCGATCGCCGTGCAGCTCGTGCTCGGGCTGGTGGAGCCCGAGTCCTCGGGCATCGGCGGCGGCGCCTTCCTGCTGCACTGGTCGGAGCGCGAGAAGAAGCTCCGCAGCTACGACGGCCGCGAGACCGCGCCCGCGGCCGCGCGGCCGGGTCGGTTCCTGGACGCGAGCGGCAAGCCGCTGCGCTTCATGCAAGCCGTGGTCGGCGGGCGCTCGGTGGGCGTGCCCGGCGTCTTTCGCATGCTCGAGCTCGCGCACCAGCAGCACGGGCGCCTGCCGTGGGCGGACCTGTTCCAGCCGGCGATCGAGCTTGCCGAGAAGGGCTTCCCGCTCTCGCCGCGGTTGCACGCGCTGCTCGAGTCGGAGCAGGCGCTCCGCGCGGATCCGGCGGCGCGTGCGCTCTACTACGGAAAGGCGGTGGGCGAGCCGATCGTCAACCGCGACTATGGCGCGACGCTGCGCATCGTCGCCGCGCAGGGAGCGCGCGCCTTTTACGACGGCGCGATCGCCGCCGATATCGTCCAAGCCGTACGCGCGCGCGGCGGCGACCTCAGCGCGGCCGATATGGCCGCCTACCAGGCGCGCGAGCGCGAACCCGTGTGCGGCATGTACCGCGTCTGGCGCGTGTGCTCGATGGCGCCGCCGAGCTCGGGCGGCGTGGCCGTGCTGCAGATCCTCGGGATTCTGGAGCGCACGCCATTTGTCAAGGCGCCGGCCCAGTCGGCGCAGGCGCTCCATTACTTCAGCGAAGCGGGGCGGCTTGCTTACGCCGATCGCGCGCGATATCTCGGCGATCCTGATCGCGTCGCGGTGCCGGTCGAGCGCCTGCTCGCACCGGCCTATCTAGCGGCACGGGCCCGCCTGATCGGCGAGCGATCGATGCGGCGCGCGCTCCCGGGCGACATGGAAGGCGGCACGAGCCACTACTCCATCGTCGAGAGAAACGGCGATGCTGTGGCGATGACCACGACGATCGAGGCCGGCTTCGGCAGCCGTGTCATGGTGCGCGGCTTTCTGCTGAACAATGAGCTGACCGACTTCGATTTCCTGCCTGGCGGGCCGAACGAGGTCGGGCCCGCCAAGCGGCCGCGCAGCAGCATGGCGCCGACCATGGTGTTCGACCGGGAGGGGCGGCTGCAGCTCTTGGTCGGCTCACCCGGCGGCTCCCTCATCATCAATTACGTCGCGCGCACGCTGGTCGCGGTGCTCGACTGGGGGCTCGACATCCAGGCGGCGATCGAGGCGCCGAACTACGGCAGCCGCAACGGCCCGAGCGAGATCGAGCGTGGCTCGGCGTATGAGCGCCTCGTGCCGCAGCTCGAGGCACGCGGCCACGAGGTGCGCGTGATGGAGATGGAGAGCGGCCTGCACGGCATCGAGCGCACGAGCCGCGGCTGGCGCGGCGGCGCCGATCCGCGGCGCGAAGGCGTGGCGCTCGGGCGCTGAGTCAGCCTAACAGGGCGGCGGCGATCACTTCGACGCAGGCGTCCGGGTCGCCCGCGACGTTGACGGTGATCGCGTGTCGCGGCGGCTCGAGCGCGGCGAACTGGCTCTCGAGCAGCGACGCCGGCATGTACCGGTGCTTGCGCTCTGCCACCCGCTCGGCGATGAGCGCCTTCGCGCCGTGCAGGAAGACGACGCGCGCATCGACGATGCCGGCAAGCAGCCGCGCGCGGTAGGACTCCTTGAGCGCCGAGCAGGCGACGACGGCGTTGTGTTCTTCGCGCAGCCGGCGGTTCAGCGCATCGAGCCATGGCCAGCGGTCCTCGTCCTCGAGCGCGATGCCGGCCGCCATCTTCGCGACGTTGGCGGCCGGGTGATAGTCGTCCGCGTCGATGAACGGCCACGCCAGCCGCTTCGCCAGGCGCTCGCCGAGTGTCGTCTTGCCGGCGCCTGACACGCCCATCAGAAGGACGATCATGCGCTCTTTACGGCGTGGCCTCCAAACTTGGCGCGCATCATCGCGAGCAGCCGCCGCTCGTAGTCCGAGCGTCCCTGGCTCGAGAAGCGGCTCATCAGAGCGAGCGTGATCACCGGAGTCGGCACGCCGAGCTCGATCGACTCTAGCGCCGTCCACCGGCCTTCGCCCGAATCGGCGACCACCGGCGCGATGCCGGCGAGCGTTTCGTTGTCCTTGAGGACGCCGGCGCAGAGATCGAGGAGCCACGAGCGCACCACGCTGCCATAACGCCAGGTCTCGGCGAGGCGCGCGACGTCGATGTCGAGATCCTTGCGCGCCGCGAGCAGCGCGAAGCCCTCGGCGAGCGCCTGCATCATTCCGTACTCGATGCCGTTGTGCACCATCTTGGCGAAGTGGCCTGAACCGCTCGGCCCGCAATGCAGCCAGCCGTTCTCCGCATCGGGCGCCAGCAGCCTGGCAATCGGCGCGAAGATGTCGATCGAGGTGCGGGTCCCGCCGAGCATAAGGCAGTAGCCCTGGTCGCGCCCGTGCACGCCGCCCGAGACGCCGGCATCGATGTAGCGCAGGCCCTGCTGCGATAGTCCGAGCGCGCGCCGCATGGAATCGCGGTAGTAGCTGTTGCCGCCGTCGACGATGGTGTCGCCCGCCGAGAGGAGCGGCAGGAGCTCGCGGATCGTGTCTTCGACCGCGTCGCCGGCGGGCAGCATGAGCATGATGACGCGCTCGCCGTCGAGGCGCGCGCACAACGCCGCCAGGTTCTCCGCGCAGTCGACATGAGCGACGCCCGCGAGCGCGCTGCGCGCCTCCTCCGCCTGGTCGTAGCAAACGACGTCGACGCCGCCCTGCGCCAGGCGCCGCGCCATGCCCGCGCCCATGCGCCCCAGCCCGACGAGTCCGATCTGCATGTGTTCTCCTTGAACGTACGCGGCGATTCTAGGGTCAGAGAAAGCGCATGGATATCGTCGATCTGGTGCAGTGGCCGGCGATGGCGGCGACGGTCGCCGCGGCCTGGCTCGTCGCCTCGCGTTCGGCGCACCGCCGCGCGATCGGCTTCTGGGTTTTCCTCGCGAGCAACGTGCTCTGGGTGGTGTGGGGCCTGCACGACCACGCGTATGCGCTGGTCGGACTGCAGTTCTGCCTCGCCGCGATCAATATCCGCGGCGTCTACAAGAACGAGTAGCCCATCCTCATCGCCAGCGCGCGCGCATCCTCGGCGACGCGCTCGACCTCGCGGAAACTGCGCAGCCAGGTGAGCTGGCGCTTGGCGAGCTGGCGGGTCGCGGCGGTCGCCTGCTCGCGCATGCGCGCCTCGTCGATTTCGCCGTCGAGGTATTGCCACACCTGGCGGTAGCCGACGGCGCGCATGCTCGGCATGCCCGGCGTGAGCCGGTAGCGCTCGCGCAGGGCTTTCAGCTCCTCCACGAGTCCGGCTTTCAGCATTGCGTCGAAGCGCCCGGCGATCCGCTCG
>Ga0081539_10001363_pt1 | contig 42309 bp, 29 predicted proteins | sample TabmetS4T2R2_FD_71023 | JGI IMG/M metagenome (GOLD analysis project Ga0081539, IMG submission 71023) | Tabebuia heterophylla rhizosphere microbial communities from the University of Puerto Rico - S4T2R2 | ecosystem: Host-associated > Plants > Roots > Rhizosphere ... | reverse complement strand
TGCCGGCTTCCTGGTTTTGACGCTGAATGCGCAAGTCAGGCTGGAACCAAACGTCGAGCCCGAGATTGTTGACCTGTTGTAACCACCAAAAGCGAACGTCACGCACGGTCGTCTTACCCGGCTTGATCACTTCGTTTGAAAACGCGCGCCGGGTCAGCACGTCTGTGAGCTCGACCGCGGTGCGGTAGTGTTCGAGCTCTTCGGGCAGGCGCGTGTCCAGGTACTCGACGATCAACGGCGCGGCGGGAACAAAGCGTGACGCGTAATCCGGTCCGAGAGTTTCCGTCAGAAACTTGTACGCATCATGAGTCAGCCCGCTGGTGGCGCCGCGCGTGCCGCCCATGTTCAGGGCAATCGTTTTAGGCTTACGTTCTTCGACGATGCGACGCAGCGTGTCAGCGACGTCTTTGCCGGGAGGAAGCAACACTTCGAAGAAGTATCTCAGGTGCTCCTCGCCATAACGAACGAGCGCCACGCGATCGAGTTTGTCGCCGCCGCGGTCTGTGAAGATGAAGAACTCACGCCGCCCGTCGTACGGCAACGGTGGCGCGATGTATTCAGTAATCGGATCGGGATGGAACTCTTCGTTGACGACGATCCACATGTCGATCTTCTGCTGCCGCATCATTGGCAGCAGCATCGTGTCGAGCCGTTTCTTCAGCCAACTCTCACGCAACGCCTGCTGTTCGCGCAGGGTGAGCAGCTTCGGCAGCGGTTCCGGAGTTTTTTGCGTTTGCGAGAAGACTGATGAAGCGGAAACGAGGAGGCCGGCAAGCAGCAAGGCCGCGGTTGGCCTGAACGGTTTCATTGGTTACCTCTGAACTGAAATTGACTTCAAGCGCTCTTCCGCGAGCCGGTCGGCGGCTTTGTTGGTGGTGATGCCTTCGGCCCGGGCGCTTTGAAAAATCCGCAGCACGGTGTCGTAGATCTCGTCGACTTTTCGCAGCGCGTGATCCGCTTTCCAGCCGAGCAGCTCCACGCAGCCGTTCAAGATGCCGCCGGCATTGGCGACGTAGTCAGGAGCGTAGAGAATGTTTCTTTCGCGAAGCATGCTTCCGTGCCGCGCTTCGAGCAGTTGGTTGTTGGCTGCACCGGCAACGATTTGAACCTTGAGCTCTGGGATCGTTCGGTCATTAATTACGCCGCCGAGCGCGCAGGGAGCAAACACGTCCGCCTGCACGCTGAAGATCTCGTTCGTTTGCACGCGCTCTCCGTTGAAGTCATCAACCACTCGCGACACGCTCTGCTCGTTCACGTCACTGACGATGAGTTTCGCGCCGGCTTCGTGCAGCAGCCTGGCTAAGTTGTAGCCGACGTTTCCGCAACCCTGCAGCGCAACTACGACGCCCGAGAGATCGTCCGTGTCTCGCAGAAACCTCATCGACGCCTGAATCGCACGAAACACACCGCGGGCAGTGAACGGCGACGGATCGCCTGAGCGCCCGAGCAGACCGGCGACGTGTTGAGTTTCAAGCCGCACGATCTCCATATCTGCCGGACTCGTGCCGACGTCTTCCGCCGTAATGTAACGGCCTGCGAGCGTGTCAACAAAACGTCCGTGCGCCCGCAGGAGCGCTTCGCGATTCGGCCTCTTACTGTCGCCGATGATGATCGACTTGCCGCCGCCGAGCGGTAGTCCGGCCAGTGCGTTCTTGTAAGTCATGCCGTGCGACAGTCGTAGCGCATCGATGAGGGCTTCTTCTTCGCTGGCATAATTCCAAAAGCGCGTGCCGCCGACGGCTGGACCAAGAGCAGTGCTGTGAATAGCGACGATGCCGTGATAACCACTTGTCGCGTCGCGCGCGATCAGCACCTGCTCGTGATCGGTGTTCGTTATCTTCTCAATTATTTCCATAATAAAAATCCGTGTAAGCCGTGGCCAAAAGACCACAGGTTACACGGATTACGAAAAAAATGCGGAGTCGGGTTCCTACTGCGACGCCTTTTTACGTTGCAGCACGTTGCACGCGTCGATAACCGTAGTCGGATCGATCGCGACGTTTCCCTCGTCGATGTGCTGGATGATGCCTTCTTTATCGATCACGAAGGTCGCACGATTTCCAAAGCCCTGCTCCTCGTTAAAGACGCCGTAGTCCTTCACGACAGTGCGTTTGAAATCGCTGAGTAGCGGAAACGTGATTCCAATCTGCTTGGCAAACTCGCGGTTGGCGGGAACGCTGTCTACGCTGAGACCGAGAACCTGAGTGTCGGTAGTTTCGAATTTGGCGATATCAGCCTGATACGCCTTCAATTCCTTCGTTCAACCACCGGTGAACGCCAGCACATAAATCGCGAGTACGACGTTTTTCTTACCTTTAAAATCGCTCAACTTGTAAGTCTTGCCGTCAGTGGCGCGAAGCGTGAAGTCAGGTGCGGGGTCACCGACCTTCAAGTGTGTTTTGGGCGGCGTTTGTTGGCCCAGCGCCACAACGCTGACCACGCCAAGCAGCACAAGGGACATCAACAATCTCATGTACATAAATTTGGAGTCCTTGACTATCGAAATGGTGGTACGTTTGCACTTTGAATTTATGCACAAAATCGGAGCTAGTCAAGGCGAGTTATGCTCGTTTATCTCTTGTCGATACCGGCAAACTCCACCTAGACTTGTGCGCGTTTGGCCGTCAAATCTTAGCGAGTGACGAAACCCCAGAGATGAATATAGAAACGTTGCGCGAATTGTGCCGGTCGCTTCCGGCAGTGACTGAAGACGTGAAGTGGGGACACGACCTCTGTTTCTCCGTCGCGGGTAAGATGTTTTGCGTTGCTGCGTTAGACGGGCCACTGACCGTTTCGTTCAAGGTGAAAGATGAGGAGTTCGACGAGCTTTCAAACTCGCCGGGGCTTCGTCCGGCCCCGTATGTTGCGCGCTACAAATGGGTGTTGGTCGAAGATGTGAACCAGCTCAGCCGCAAAGAGTGGGCACATTACGTGAAGCAATCGTATGAGTTGGTGAGAGCCAAACTGCCGAAGAAACTAGCCAGGCAATATGGGCTGGCCTGAGCATTTTCGCGCTGGCAAAATTCTGCCGATCATGGTACGCTGCCGTACCGTCAGGATGTTATTAATCCTGTATAACACTCCCCTAAATCCCCTATACGAATTCACGAGAACGTTAGCAGCAACGGTCTTTTCGTTTTTGTCTTGCCCGCAGATCCGAAAGATCAATCTGTAATTGAGTGCCTTGTCCCAGGCGATCGGCGTCGCTGGCAGTGCGGTGGGAAAGAGGAGAAACTAGATCATGTCAATCATCTCGAGATTATCTGTAGTGGCGGCGCTGTTTGTGCTCATGGCCGCCCTCGGGGCTTCGGAAGTGAAAGCTGACCCCGTAACGTTTAGCACGACCGGCGTCTTCAGCGTCAGCGGCACCAATGTCGTGAATTTCACGAATGGAAACGGCACCACGACCATCACGTTCAACGGCACCACCGATTCGGTGAATACGCCTGCGGGCGCGCAGTTTGGTGACATCGTGGTCACGACCACGGTGCCCGCTAACCTGCAGGGTCCGATGATCGGTGGTAATTTCACGCTGAACTTTTTCCAGGTCTCACCGGCGGGTTCGGCGAGTCTGGTGGCTACACTTTCCGGTAATATTGGTTTCAATACCGGCATAGCCACTGTGAGCTTCACAACGACCTCGGTGACGATCGGTGGCTTTACTTACACCGTGAATCCAACCTACACCATTGCCCTTCCGGTCACTGGCGTGGGTGGCGGAGCCGGCTCGGGTACCACGACGATTCAGGGTACCGTGGTCGGCACCACTGTTCCGGAACCGGCAAGCATGTTGTTGCTGGGAACGGGGATCGTGGGTGTAGCCGGCCTGCTCCGGCGTAAACTCAAGCACGGTTAATCGCTGTAGACCATTTGGTTCCAACCCGGCCAAAAAACCACCGACCTCGGTTGGTGGTTTTTTGTTTTTCATAAATGACAATCCAGATCGGCATCGTTCTCTCCTTACTCCTTGTCGCGCTCGTTCTCTTTAGCACCGAGCGAATACCTATCGAAGTTATTTCGATTCTGCTCGTGATGGCCCTGGTCCTGACGAACACTCTGACCCCGGCTGAAGCCTTCGCTGGATTCGGCAACGACATCGTCATCACGATCGCGGGCCTGTTTATCTTGACCGGAGGACTCGCGAAAACCGGCGTCGTTGACCTGGTCGGACGCCGCTTACACCGTACCGCCGGCGACAGCGAGTTTCGCATGGCTGCGCTGGTCATGTTGGCCGCCGCGCTGTGCGCCGCCGTCATGAAGAACACGACGACTACGGCGATGTTTCTTCCGGTCGTGCTGGGTATTGCCGAGCGCAGAAAGATGAGTCCGTCGAAGCTGCTGATGCCGCTCGCGTTTGGCGCAATCCTTGGCGGCACCTGCACTTTGATCGGTACTTCCACGAACCTCGCCGTCAGCGGCGCTCTGCCGCGTTACGGAATGCAGCCGTTCACGATGTTCGAACTGACGAGAGTCGGCGTGGTGATTGTGGCTGCCGGCCTGGCTTACATGCTGGCGGTCGGCGTGCGCTTGCTGCCGCGCAGAAAGGGCGGTGATGGATCTCTTACCGAGCGCTATCACATCAGGCAATACATGACGGAAGTGATCGTGCTTGACGACTCGCCGCTCATTGGCAAATCGCTGGCCGAGGCTCGTATCGGCGACGAGCTCGATCTGACCGTGCTCGGGATTTTGAGAGGCGAACAGCAGTTCAGGATCGCGCCCAACCCGGAGGAGCAGATCAAACCCGACGATTTGCTGCTGGTGCAGGGTCGGGTCGAAGACATCCTCAGAGTGAAAGCTGAAGCCGGCATCGAGATTAAGCCGGACTTCAAGCTGAACGATTCTGTACTGGAGAGTAAAGACACAGAACTGTTCGAGGTGATGGTGCCACGCGGGTCAGACTTCATCGGCCGCACGTTGAAGAGTCTCGCCTTCCGAAAGCGGCACCGCGTAACGGTCCTGGCAATCAACCGGCACGGAGTAAACCTGCTTTCGAAGATCAGCCGGGTACGGTTGAGGTTTGGCGACGTCCTGCTGATCCAAGGGAATCGAGAACAGGTTGAAGCGGTCGCTGTCGACGGGCGATTGCTGCTTTTGGAAGAAGTCTCGGAGAAGCAGGCGCGGCCGGAAAAACGTCGCTGGGCGCTCTCGGCTTTTGCTGTCTTCCTGTTCTTTTCACTCACTCACCTCGTGCCGCTGCCAATCGCGGTCCTGCTCGGAGTCATGATCCTGCTGGCCAGCCAATCTGTGCGCACGTCGGAGATCTACGAGATGATCGATTGGCGTTTGCTGATTCTGATTGCCTGCATGATTAGCTTCGGCGTGGCGATGGAGAAGACGGGCGCCGATCGGTACCTGGCGGATTTCATCGTCAGGGGCACGGGCCAGTATGGCCCCGTTGCAGTGTTGGCCGGATTTTTCCTGATGACGGTGGCGCTGACGCAGCCGATGTCAAACCAGGCCGCCGCGCTCGTGATGCTGCCGATCTCGGTGAAGACGGCGCTCGCGTTGGGACTCAATCCGCGGACGTTCGCGGTCACCGTGACGTATGCAGCTTCGTGTTCGTTTCTAACGCCACTCGAGCCGGCGTGCGTCCTGGTTTACACACCAGGACGCTACCGCTTTTGGGACTTCCTGAAGGTTGGGTCGATCTTGACGATCGCGGTGTTTGCGATCGTGCTCTGGTTGGTTCCTCTGTTCTGGCCGTTCCAACCGTGAATTTTCACTAAGGCTGTACGCTTACCAGTACGAAGTTACTCGTCACGCCGTGAAGCGAGATTCTGATCTTCTGGTCTCCCGTTGGTAACTGGTCGCTCAGTTTCAGCACTACCTGTGTAAGCCAGTCGAAGTTCGGAACCTTGCCGACGAATTCAACCGTAAGCGGTCGCACGCCTCCCCCGGCGTCTTCCGCAGAGGCGGTCACTGCCGAGGCGTTTTCGCCTGCCGACAATTTCACGCCGGTCGCAAATACGATTATTCGCGTGCGGTTATCTGAACTGAAATTGCGGTCGTTAACGATGCCGAACGGCTCGGCTTTGAACAAAACGGAATCGAGTACGGCGCCTCGCCCATTTGCTTGACTTTGTAGCACGAGCGAATCGTCGTCGACGATCGTAACGATTCCCTGGCCTTTTGCGATCGTGCAGTTGACGGGTTCCGACAGGTTGACGAAAAACTGTTCCGTTGGTTCCGCGACCGTGTCGCTGCGAATGCCGATTCCCAGGTGTATAGAGGTCTGACCGGGGGCAAAAGTGATAAGAGTGGTGCCGCCGGCATAGTCGTCGGGTTCTATGGCACTTCCATTCTGCGTCGTAGCCCTTACGGTTACATTCTGGGTGCTGGGAGCCGACAAGGTGATCACGACATCAGTCAACGCCGTTGTCGGGAGGTCCGCTTCCCCCACCACGCTATCGGCGATGCTCACCGTAGGAAGACCCTGGGCAGAACTGATTCCGGCCGTTAGGAACAATAAACAGGCCATACCCAATAATTTGGCGCCAATGAGCCTGGAGACGGACATTCGTAAAGCGTGCGTTAGCATTGCGTACTTACTCCCGGAAGAAAAAGATTCGAATCCCTATAAGGGGGGAAGAGGGTTAATAGGGGGTAAATTACGGAAAAAGATCGCTGACGTCAACTCAATAATGGGGTGACTCAATAATGGGGAGATTAGGGCGGACGTCACCTCTCCGGCAGGCTCAACTGGTCGTCGACGATGGTTTCCATCGGCACGCCGGCTAGTCTCGAGTAGCGAAGGACCACGATCAAATCCGGTTCGCGTGTGCCGAGTTCGAAATTCGAGACTGCCGAGTAGTGGACCTTGAGCTGGAGCGCTCGTGCCATTTCTGTTTGGCTCATATTCAAACGCTGTCTGATCGCCAACAGCTTCTGGCTGAGTTTCTTCGGTTTGTTTCGACGCGAGCGTCCCATCAGGCCACGACTCCTGACGAAGATGCGCTCTTGTATTTATGTGTATTTTCACTTACACTGCGCGCCGAAATAGTGGATGCTCGAAACGCCCGAATTGATCGGGCGGATCTCACTAGCGGGTTGGCCCTCGAGCCTTATTCAACACCTGCTCCTTAACAAGCGTGTTTAGTTTGGAGCGCGCGCAGCCCAGAGGCAAAATGTGTGCGTTCCGTGTAGAGAGCGGTAGTTCGGCTTCAGAATCGTGCTACCGCTCCCTCTAGTTATCTGCCTCTTACTGCTTCGTAAATTTCACATACAGCACCTTAACCCGGCCTCAGCCCGGCGGTTCTTCGCTCATCTTCGTAGGGCTGAAAAATTAGCTCACGGATTTTCGGTTAGCAACCATTTGCTTGCCACTCGTCGCAAGGCTGTCTATTAGCAAATCCTTATTAGATCTCTGGAGTAACCCCTTTTAGTAGGTCAGAGGTTTACGAGGTTGCGAGGAACAAACCTAAAGCGCACGTAGACTATAGGCAAGCGTGCTTTTTAGTCAACTCGATATTGTCTTCATCACGCGTTTGAGCGATACTCGCGCCACTCCTGATACTCAACTTCTGCGAGCCCAGACGGGCCGGCGATGACTCGCCGCAACCCGACGCTCGGGCGTTTTGTACCGCAGGAGCGGCTCCCAATTTTTAACGTTTATCAGAAAGGGAGATGTATCCGATGAGTTTGCGCAGAATTCAATTCTTAGTCGTAGTCTTTGTTCTCTTCACAGTTTTCTTCGCCACCAGCCTGGCCCAACCGGCACGTCGCTCTGCGGTCGCGCGTGATGGCACGATCACGATAGACACAGCCGTGCAGCCGGCCGCGGATTTAATCTTCGAGGGCTGTTGGACTCAGTATCAGACGGGTCCGTGCCGCGACGTCTACCGCGACGCGAATTTCAACTACTTCATCTGTAGCGCTTGCGGCACGACCGGCAACCCGACTCCCGGAAAGTGCAGCCCGATTAGTCAGGCGGCGCTCGCGCGCGGGTTCTGGTGCTCGTAGGAAATTGGTAACAAGCTGCGCCCTTCTCCCGGCGAAGAGCGCCTTCCTCGCTCAAGCGCTCACAATCTACAACCTCATCCTGGCATCCATCTTGCCGAGAGTCTTTCGCACGTGCACCGGTGTTTCAAACAAATGCACGCTGCGATTCTTATGAGCGCTCTGGTTCCGAAAGTCACACGCGAACTTACCCGAATGCGGCGCACGCTGCGCGAAACGTTCGGCCTCGACAAACTGCGCCACGGCCAGGCCGAAGTCATTCGCTCTGTGCTCGAAGGCAAGAATACGCTTGCCATCATGCCGACCGGAGCAGGGAAGTCGCTCTGTTATCAACTACCGTCATTGCACTTGCCCGGCACGACGATCGTTATCTCCCCGCTCATCTCGCTGATGAAAGATCAGGTCGACAAGCTGCGGGAGACCGGCCTCGACGCCGCGCAGTTGAATAGCGCGCTGACCAGCGAGGAGCGAGACGAAAACCTCGAACAGATCAAGACGGAGCAAAGCGATTTTGTTTTCGTTACGCCGGAGCGTTTCACGGATCAGGAGTTTCTTCGTGAGCTGCGAAACGCAAACGTGAACTTCGTCGTGATCGACGAAGCCCACTGCATTTCAGAATGGGGTCACGACTTTCGTCCGGCGTATCTCTCGCTCGGCGCTGCGATCAAGACGCTCGGTACCCCGCCTGTACTGGCTTTGACGGCCACCGCGACGGATGCGGTCACAGCGGACATCGAGAAGCAACTCGACCTCGGAAAATTTCAAGTAGTGAAGACGGGCATTTATCGACCTAATCTCTACCTGGAGGTCAAACGAGTCACGAATGAGCGTGAGAAGCACGAGCAGCTCATGCACATACTGAATGAACAGGAAGGCGTCGGCATCATCTATGCTGCCACCGTAAAGACAGTCGAAGAATTGACGGAGTGGCTGAAGAGTTTCGACTTCCAGATCGAGAACTACCACGGGCGCATGAAAGCCGGTGACCGCAAACGGAATCAGGACGCTTTCATGAACGACGAATTGAAAGCCATCGTGGCGACGAACGCGTTCGGAATGGGCATCGACAAACCCGATATCCGCTTCGTGGTCCATTACCAGATGCCCGGTTCGCTCGAAGCATACTATCAGGAGGCGGGACGAGCGGGCCGTGATGGTGAACCGGCGACGTGCAGTTTGTTTTATCAGCTCGACGATCGGCGTACGCAGCAGTTCTTTCTGGGCGGGAAGCATCCGAAGTTCAACGACATTCTCGCCGTTTCGCAAGCGCTGGAGACGCTCACGGCGGACGAGACTCCGGTTGCGCTTTCGCTGGTCCAGGAACAGGTAAACACGGTAAGCGCTGGAAAGGTACGCGTCGTTCTTTCGCTGCTGAAGGAATTCAAGATCGTCAAAGAGCTGCGCGGTCCGCAGTTTCGTCTCTTAAAAGCAGGCGTGAAGCGAGGAGAACTCGAAGAACTCTCGCGTCTGGCGGAAGAGAAAGTTGATAAGGACAAAGAAAAGTTGGAGCGGATGATGCAGTACGGTCAGAGTGCGATGTGCCGGTGGCGTCTGTTGCACGACTACTTTGGTGAAGAGATGGAAGCGGAGCGCTGCGGCAACTGCGATAACTGTGTTCATCCGCTGGAGGAGCAGATCGCCCTGCCGGATCGTCAGCGCACGGCGGCGTCGTTTTAGGCGCAAGTATGATTGATTTGATCCAGTGGCCGGCCATGGTCGTGACTGTTATCGCAGCCTGGATGGTTGGTTCGCAAAGAAAGTTCAAGCGCAACTGGGGCTTCTGGTTGTTCCTGCTGAGCAACGTGCTCTGGATCCTGTGGGGCTGGGGCGACCGCGCCTGGGCCCTGATCGTCCTCCAGTTCTGTCTCGCATTTCTCAACATCCGCGGCGCCCTGAAGAACCGCACTGAGTCAGGGAAGGCCACGTAAGAATGCTCAGCGGTTCAAGTGTTGCACGAGCGACGAATCATCCTGCCTTGCAGTCAAACTCATCAACTTCTGCTTCAGGTCGTGAGACAACCTGCCAATTCACTTCGTTCGGGATCGGAGTTCCTTTATTACTTTCAGGGGCAAAGACGATGTGGGATTCATATGATGGGCAGCTAAGCGTGATTCAACTAACTTCTCATCGCCTTCGGATACGGGAGGATCATCCAATTCAAGGACGCGCCGAATGAGAAGCTGACGTTCCTCGAACGTGAAAACCGGCAGTTCGTCCAATACTTGAGTAAGCGTCACAGCCGCAGTTTAGCTATAGATGATCTTCAGATGATCTTCTTTTCAAACAGTGGCGGCAGCGGAACGTATTTCAGGCGGCAGATCCTTTAGGGGATTGGCGGCAACGCCTCGCGGTTGGCGTAAACTTCTGATAGGGGCCTTTTACTCCTGTACGGAATGCGTGGAGTCCTGTGCGGGAACCGTGAGGTCCGGACGCTCATTACCCGACCAGAGCAAACGCGATTACTAACAGCGGGAAAGAGATAACGACCGCTAAGCACTATAAAAAACTAACACCCACAACGCGCGATAAGCGCGGCGTGTGTTAATGTTGACCTCTCCCCGCGCATAATTCCGACAGCCAAATAGGAGTCCTGATGCGACGCGCGATCTACTTAAGCTCTGCGTTAACTATGTTCCTCGGCCTTTCTCCAATCCACGCCCAAACACTTTCCAGTTGTCGCCAGCCGCCGCCGATGCCGCCAAACGTCAAACCCGGTGTCGGTGATTTAAATCTCACTCCCGACGGTAAGACACTCGTGGTCGCGGGCGGAGACGGCAAGATCAGGTTTATCGATCTGAAGACGGGAGAAGTGCAACGCACTTTCGCCGGCCACACCAACATGGTCTACCGGACCGACTTCACCAGCGACGGCAAACTGATGTCCTCCTCCAGTCGAGACCGCACCGCGAGGATTTGGGACGTCGCGAGTGGCCGCGAGTTGCGTGAACTGAACGGCTTTCGTTGCGCGGTCAAAGCGGTTGCGTTCAGTCCGAATGGGCAGATGCTTGGCGCTTCCGGTAATGACGGGATGCTCAAACTGTGGGACGTGAAAACGGGAAATGAGTTCACCTCGTTCGTTCACGTGAACTCGCCCGACTTGGACATGTCGATTTATACATTCGTGTTCAGCCGCGACGGGAAGAAGATTTATGCGGCTAACGGCGACGGCACGCTCAGCGAATGGGACGTAGCTTCCGGCAAAGAGACCCACACGTGGAAGGCACACGAAAACTTCGCCTACAGATTAATGTTCAGTCCGGACTACAAGCTGCTGGCTTCCTTTGGAGATTCCGTGGTGAAGCTCTGGGACACTTCGACCTGGCGCGAAGTCAAAGCTCTGACGTTGCCAACGACACCGGGTGTTCGGGAGATGCCAAGCGCACTCGCTTTCAGCCACAACGGGCAAATGATCGCAGCGAGTGACGTCGGCATCGATCCAAAGCAAAATACTTACGCTTACATTCAAGCAGCCGTATGGAACGTGAAAACCGGTAAGAAACTCTTCGCTCTCGGAGGGCAAAAGTTCGACCTCGACGGGCTCGTCTTCACGCCGGACGATCGCTTCCTGCTGACCGGCAGCGTCGACACTACTATCTGGTTCTGGGATATGAAGACAGGCGAGAAAGCGCGAACGCTTAACTTGATATCGCAAAACTCTAAACCGTAGCAGCCGAACTTAACGGAAGGGGATTCAGTGCCGGCCTGCTCAAATACTCAGCATCGGCCAGCGACAAAGACGCTCATTTATCACATTGAGAGCTACTTGAGGTGTTTGTCGAACCACGCGAGTATACGCCGCTGGATGTCGAGACGGTGTGAATACTCCTGGATGTTATGGCGTTCGCGCGGGTAGATTACGAGTTCGGCTGCTACGCCCGCATCTTTGAGTCCCGCATAAAACTCATAAGCCTGGCCCAGGGGAACGCCTCCGTCGAATTCGCCGTGTAAGAGAAGAGTCGGCGTCTTACAATTCCTGATGAGAGTGATTGGCGAATGCTCGTCATACCAGCGGCGATCGTAGTGTGGGCTTTGCCCGCTGGTCCGCCGAAGCCCTTCGTTCAGGTACGACGTACCGTAAAGGCTGAAGAAGTCGGAATGTCCGGCCTGGGCCACGGCCGCCTTGAATCTGGTCGTGCGGGTGATCGCATATTCCGTCATGAACCCGCCGTTGCTCCAGCCGCCGATCCCCAGCCGGTTTGGGTCAGCTATTTTTTCCGCGATTAGATAATCGACGCCGTCCATCAGATCCTGAAAAGCCAGCTCGCCCCAATGATCGATGTTGGCGTGCATTGCTCCGCCCTCGCCGGTAACGCCGCGGGTGTTTGGCAGGAAGACGACGTAACCATTCGAAGCCAACAACTGGCCCCAGTCCCACCACCTGCTCGAGTGAAATCCGGTCCACCAGGCTGTGTCGCCGGGATGTGTGTTGACAATCGTCGGGTACGGATTGCCCGGTTGGTAACCGGGTGGCGTGATCAGCACTCCACGCCGCGTCAATCCGTCTTTTGAATTCTTCCAGACGACTTCGCTTACTTTCCCGAAGCGCCACGATTTTGTTCGTGGATTGAAGTCTGTGATTCGGCGCGGCGGCTTGTTCTTTTCGAGGACCCAGATGTCGTCTGCGGATTCAGGCGTCTGGGCCAGGTAGGCAATGGTTTCGCCGTTGATGCTGAAACTCGCTCCCCATTGTGAACGGATGACGTCAGTTAGTTTGTGGGCTGCTCCTGTCTCGACATCAAATCTGGAGATGACTTCGTGTGTGCCTTCGACGCTTTCTGCAATCACGCTCTGGGAATCCGGCGACCACTCTGACCTCAACACACTGCCTTTGTAGTCTTTCAACAGCGGACGAATCTCTCCTCCCTGTGCCGGAGCTAACGACAACCAGTTATTGGATTCTTTCGTCGGCGGAGTTTCGAAAAACGTCAGCCAGCGACCATCGGGCGACCAGCGAAGGATTCCCGTAATGGGGCTGAGGTTCGTGGTGAGAGTTCGCAACACCTCGCCCGTAGCACGACTGATGACGACCAGCGAGAGATTGGTGGCGTCTTCATCGCGCGGACTGCGCGCAACGATCAAAGCAAGCTCATCGCCTTTTGGTGACCAGGCTAATTCGAGAACCTCGAAGTTCTGTTTGGTTACTTGCGTGGCCTTCTCATCCGAGAGATTGACGACCCACAACCGGGCATACTTTAAATCGGACTCGGGTCGGACAATCGCGTCGTCGCCGGCGGTCCGCCTTGCCTGCTCTTCGGCCGTAGGCTGGTCGCGGGCGATAAAGGCGATCATCTTGCCGTCCGACGACCACGCATAATCTTCCACGCCGCCCGGTGCATTCGTCAGACGTGAAGCACTCTTCTCCCCATCACGCAGCAAATAGATTTGGTCGGTAAGAAACGCCAACGCCCGGCCGTCGGGCGACCAGCGTGGAGAGTTGACATTCTTGAGTTCGGGAAGCAAAGGTCGCGGCTGTTCGCGCCCATCTGTGGCGACGATCCAGACGTTCGACGTGCGTGGCTCGCGCGGTGACTTCGGATCGTTCGGCTCGGTAACTACGAAGGCGATCTGTTTGCCGTCGGGAGAGAGCTTGACGTCCGAGAGTTCGCGAATAGTGAGAACGTCTTCAGGCGTAATGACTTTTGCATTCTGTACGGTTGGAGTCAGAGCCAACCAGGAAGCCGCGATCATCAAGAGCAGGTGTCTCACATCAGATAAACACCAACCGCCTCGATTTCTAGCAACTATTTGCTCTTTGTGATAAAAGTCGCCGCGAGGTGAACCATTGCTAAAACGATTTCCCAGCACAATGCTGGTCCTGCTGGCACTGACGTTCGGAATTATCTTTCTCACGCCCGCGGCGCGAGCGCAGCAGGCGGCAGCGCCCGAAGACGTGGTGAAACGTTTTTATTCCTGGTACCTGCATCAGCTCACCATCGGAACTCAGAACCCGCTCAAACAGAAAACGACTGCGTTGAAGTACCTGACGCCGCAGCTTTATGCCAACGCACCACGGCTGACTCGCCGAATGGACGCAGACATATTTATCTGCGCGCAGGATTGGGACCAGGGTTGGGAAAAGAATTTCAGCGTCAGCACGCCGCAGCTCAAAAACACGAGCGCCACTACCACCGTCACCTTACCGTCGGGTGAGACCGACCGAATCCGGATCAACGCCACCCTGCTCAAGACCGCCGCCGGCTGGCGGATCAATAAACTTGTCTGCGCCAATTGATTCCTCATTACGATAGGAGAACCCCCATGACTCAAACCGGAACTTTTCATCTCGTCGGCAATAAGGCCATCGCGCCTGACGGCACCATCTTCGGGCACACCTTTCAAAAGGGCATCTTCAACAAAGGAACCACTACGATCGCCGATTTTGTTCACGCGAATGCGGCCGCGTTTCCGACTCTCACCGCATCGCGCTTACGCGTTATGTCGGCCGTGTCAGTCAACGAAGGAAAACTGGAAGCGATCAATACTTACGACAATTGTTTTCTCACCTTCGGCTGCTTCCAGTGGACCGTCGGTGCGGAAAACGGCGCGGGAGAATTACCGGCGCTGGTCAATCGCCTGAAGCAAGCAGATCCAGCCGCGTTCGATCAGTTGTTGGGACAGTTCGGACTCGACGTCGCGTCGGTGAGCAGTCCGCCGGGGCAAACGCCCACGGGTTTCTTCTCCTTGAACGGCCACGTGATCAAGACGGCGGCCGACAAACAGAGCAAACTGCGAACCCTGGAAATGGCGTACAGGTTCTTTCACGCGGGCCAGGACGCCGCGATGCGCCAGGCAGAAGTCGAGCACGCCGCGAGCCGGATAGATCTTTTCTATCGCGATGCGAGTCACAAAATTCTCAACCGCTTCATTGCTGATTATGTGAGTTCGGAATTCGGTGTGGCTTTAATCCTGGACGAACACGTCAACCGTCCCGGACACGTTCCCGGCACGCTGGCAGGCGCGGTGAATCAGTTCATCAACACGAGTGGAAAAAACGATCCGGCAACGTGGACCGATCAGGACGAGACGGCGCTATTGAATATCTACATTCAACGCCGCAGCACCTCCGGCATGACGGACTCCACCGATCGTGCCAATAACATCAGACAAGCCGTCACGAACGGACTTGCTTCGGCTGCGCGGGGCTCATTTCAGCCGTGACGTTTGCAGCGCGATGTCACTCAGAAATCTCAAGGCCCCGCTAAAACCTGTTTCCGTCTCACCCGACGTAACCTCTGCGAAGAGAGTGTGGCTAATCTGTTTGACGATCGCCTGCGTGGCGTTCGGCGTGCGCTTGCTGCACTGGCAGAACAACCTGAACACGTTGGATAAGACCATGACGAGGTTGACTGCGCGCTACAAGGAAGAAGCGCAGTTTCTGCTGGACGGTGACTGGACCTCGTTTATAAAAGGCTCGCACTCGCAGCCTGACGCGACGATCCTGACGCATCCCCCGGGTTATCCGATCCTGATCGCCAGCATCTACAAAATCAGCGGCCACAGCGATCGGGCCTTACGAGTGTTTCAGATAACGTGTGACGCAGCCGCGGCAATTCTCGTGTTTCTTATCGCGGCACGCGTGATACCACGCGGCGCGGCTCTGATTGCCGCGCTGCTGGTCGCCGTAGCACCTCAGCTTTCATTTCACTCGCTGCTGATTTTGCCCGACTCGTTGACAGCGTTACCGCTGCTGGCGGCAATCCTGCTAATCATCAAAGCCGTCGCAGACCGGAGCGTGAGAAAACTGATCGCGGCGGGAGCCCTCATCGGTGTTTCCTGCTGGTTGCGAGCGGATTCTCTCCTGCTTCCTGTTTTTCTCTGTGCGACGTTGCTGCTGTTGTTTCCGCGCGGCGAAAGGCGCCGCAGCGCGCTGGCCTTGACCGCTGGCATGTTGATCGTAATCGCGCCAATCACGATTCGAAATGCGCTCGTGTTTCGCAGCTTCGTTCCCATCGCGCTGGGCACCGGGGTGACTTTGTGTGAGGGGATCGCCGACTACGACGTGGAGCAACGATTCGGTTTGTCGCGTACCGATGATGGTACCAATCTCCAGGAAGCACAGTGGGCCGGCCGGCCCGACTACGCCGCCGAACTTTATCGACCCGACGGAGTTCAGCGCGAGCGCGGCCGCATCGCGCGCGGCTCGTCAGTGATTCGATCTGATCCGGCATGGTTTGTTGGCACGATGGGCCGGCGAGTGGTGAAGATGTTTGAATACGAACCGGTTGCCATAGTCTCCGCCGAGCCGACCGTCTCACACTCACTTGACCTCATTGAAACCGCAACTGTCGTCTGGTCGCGTTCACGGGACGAACTCTTAAACGAAGCGGCAGTCAGTGACCCCGCGATACAACTCGCGACGAAGCCAATCACCGTTCGAAAAAACTTTGATTATGTACTGACGATGCCGGTGACGATTCGCCAGGGCAGGGCATCAGTCATTATTAGAGGAGTCGAACGTCCGCAGGTTTTGGGATCAGCCGCGCTGCCCGATTCACTCGAGCGTCTGCCGTATACCAATGAGTTCGCGCCGGTGATTCAGATACCGTTCGTGAGCCAGGATCACGATCGAGTTCAGCTCGTTGTCGCGAATGCGGAAACGCCGGCGCCTGCGGTCGTGGACGCCGGCGGAGCGCAATTAAACGAACTCGGACCGGCGCAATATCTCTGGACCCGGCAGCCGCGAAAGCTGGTCAAGACCGTGCAGAAGTTTTTTGTTACCGCTTACTTTCTGCCGCTGCAGCTTCTGGGTATGGTGCTGCTTGCGGTTTACCGGCGAAAGCTCGCGCTGGCGGCGGTCCTGACCGTGCCCGTGTATTATCTGATCGCGCATGCGCCACTGCATTTCGAACCCCGGTATATCTTGCCGGTGTATTTCTTCTGGTTCATGCCGGCGGCATTGGCAATTTATTGGCTTAGTGTGATGTTGGTTCGATTGGTGGTTTGGTTAGCTCAAACAAGAAGATCCGATGCGAAGATTTAGCATTCTTTCATTGAACGTGCTTTTGCTGGCGCTGGTCTGCTCGCAGCAGACGCTGGCGCAGGTCAAGAAGCAAACGCCGCGACGCGAGCAGCCTGATGAGGTTGTGCGCGTGAAGACGGAGTTGGTGCAGACCGACGTAACAGTCGTCGACAAGCGCGGTCGCTTTGTCGATGGGTTGACTGCTGACGATTTTGAGCTGCGCGTCGATTCGAAGCTTCAACCACTCTCCTTTTTCGAACAGGTGGCCGCCGGCAGTATTGACGAAGAGAAGCAATTAACCGCTGCTCGCAAGGGCGATGCGACTGCTTTGCCCAAATCGCCAAAGACGTCAGTTTCAGGCAGCAATCGCGGCCGCGTAATTTTCTTTTTTGTCGATGACGTCCACCTGACGAGCGAGGGCCTGACGCGCGCTCGCTCCGCCTTGACGCATTTCATCGAAAACAAGATGACGTCGAGAGATCGAGTTGCGGTTGTATCTACCAGCGGGCAGATCGGTTTCCTGCAACAGCTCACCGACAACAAAGCCGTACTGCGCGAAGCCATCAATCGCCTCAACTCCAAATACAATCCGGAGACGACAGCGAGCAAGGTTACGATCAGTGAAGTAGACGCCAACCTCGTTGCTAATCGTGGTGACAGCGGTCTGTTTGCGTATCTGATGGCGGCGACGATGAAGGAAATGCAATCGGATCCGGTCACCGCCTACACCATCGTTACCAACCGCGTTCGTCAGATCAACACTCAATCCCGGATTGCTGAGCTCGACACTCTTTCGCGTTTAGAGAATTTGGTGCGCTCGAGCACTCCGCTCGCGGGTCGCAAGCTCCTGTTCTTCGTTTCGGACGGCTTTGTGGTGGACCCAAACCGCTCGAACGGTGCCGACGAAATGCGCCGCGTGATCAATGAAGCGGCGCGAGTCGGGATGGTGATTTACAGCCTGAGCACGCGAGGGAATTCCTTAGGACCGGGCATTGACGTGACGACAAATGGCTATCCGGATTTTTCGCCGAGAACGGCAGGCAGAACACTCGCCGAGAGCAAGATGCCGCAAGCACCGCTGGAAACTCTCGCCGAGGAAACCGGCGGCCGTTCGTACCTTAATTCCAATACGCTCGACGATGCCGTCGACGAGGCGCTGACGGAGAGTTCTGCCTATTACCTGCTGGCGTGGCGGCCGGACAGCGAAAGTCAACAGACCGGAAAGTCGCGCCTCAAAGTGGTGGTGAAAGGCCGGCCGGATTTACGCGTGCGAATGAGGCGGCACTTCTTTGATTTCAGAGAGACTCAACCAGCCGCAAACACTAACGTTACCGCAACCGCGACGAACGCTGCTGACGACGAGCTCAAGACAGCCCTGGGATCGCTCTATCCGCGTCGCGACTTGCCCGCTTCCATCTCGGCTAGTTTTGTGAATACGCCGGATAAAGGCAGCATGCTCAAGCTGTCAATGCAGCTCGACGGAGCATACTTGAGTTTTGATGAGTCGAGCGGCAAACAGCAGGCGGTTGTCGATGTGCTGGGAATCGCTGTCGACGATCGTGGGCAGTTCTCCAGCTTCAAACAAAAACTCGACATCCCGCGGGAAGTTGTTACGACGAAAGAAGGCCGTTTCGTGAAGTGGGGTCAGACGTTGCCACTCTCACCGGGTCTTTATCAAGTGCGAGTAGCGGTGAGGGATCGTCAAAGCGGTCGCACCGGCAGTGCGATGACGTGGATTGAGATCCCTGTCCGCTAACTCAACATCGGTAACGCATTCTTCAAGGACTTCGTCGTGACGCTTGATTACCGCAGCAAGCTAATCACACTCGAGCGATCTTGGCCTTAGTATGCGTAATCTCCGGATTGTCCCCGGGGGACGCGGTATGCGAAGATAGGCCCACCGATCGTAAGTTCCTCATTCTCTTCAGGTCCTTTTGTGACGAAAGGAGCGTTGCAATGGAAAGCAAAGTTACTATCGCTGGTCACCCAGTCCACCCGATGTTGATTCCATTTCCCCTTGCGCTTTGGACCACGTCGTTTGTTGTCGACATCATTTTCTACTTTGTCAGGCACCCGACACTGCTCATCATTTCCAAATTCATGATTGCAGCCGGTTGCCTGGGCGCGGTCGCGGCGGCGGTCCCCGGCTTCATCGATTGGCTGGCAATCGGGAATGGCGAGGTGAAGAAGGCCGCGAACTGGCACGCACGGCTCAACATCGCCGCCCTGGTGGTGTTTGCGATTAGTCTGGTCCTGCGCACGAGCCGCTACAGTGATTTCGTAGGCCGCCATCTAACGATTCCGTTTCTGCTTTCGCTGGTCGGCGTGATCCTGATCGTCATCTCGGGTTGGCTCGGTGGTGAGCTCGTTTATCGCTACGGCATCGGACAGACGCGAAACGGAGCGAGTATGTAAGTGGTAGTTGGCAATCTACGGAACAAGAGCGATTCCTCGAGCCATTAGTCGCACGATGCAAATCGCAAACAAGAGCAGCGCGTCTTTTGCGTACCCAATTCTCAGAGGAACGATTTTACCCGGGGTTTGTGACGGAACCCATGAAGAGCACCACGCCGGTTGGGTTATCGCGAATCGCGAAGAAGAAGGGACGATCTACCTTCATCCAGAATCTTTCCGGCTGAATTGAGGTCAGCGTGCCTACGACGGACGTAGCCGCTGCCGCGACCGTACCCTCCTCGTTCACTTCGCACCAGCTCTTGTGCCGAACTTCAGACAAGTAAATTTGGTTGGCGGAGTTCGGTTTCGCGATCGGAGAAAAGTTGGCCCGCAGCGGATCGAAAGCTTCTGCCATTCCGAGAGCTTTCAGCATGTCGTTCAGTTTCGACTCCCACTCGATTTTGAAACGCGGCAACTTCACGTCACCAGGCCTGATGCCGAAACTCTTCATCCATCCATCCCAATTCTCAGGAGTAAGGTCTTTCTCAAACTGCTCCAGACCAGTCTGCTCGTCAGGCAAGAAGACGTACATGCTCACACGGCCGCCCGAACCGTACGGCAGCGCGACCGCCTGAAAACCTCGCCCCTTGTAATAGAAGTAGCTTCCCGACTGCGACATCATCTGGACTTGCTTTTGCTGTCCGCCGGCAAGTCTAAACATGTCGGGCCTCGTGTTTTCTTTTCTGAAAGGAAACTGCCATTGGCCTTTGAAGTAAATCGCGTTGATGAGAAACAGAACGTCGTCGTCGTTGATTCGTTCGACGATCTTCTGAATCTTGCCGTCAGTGTTTTTGTTGACCCAGGCATTGATCGTGTCCGGAGCTGCTGGATTTGAAAAATCGAGGCTCGTGATTTCAGCGCCGTAGTGCTGTTTGTTGCGCGCGATGAAAGCGGGATCAAGAGCGAATCCGTTCCTGGCCCACAGTGAGTTGGCGATTTTGACTTGTATGTGCGGATCGTTTGGCGTCAGCGCGGATTTGAGATCCGCAAAGGCGCGGTTTACTTCGTCGAGACTCATGCCTTCGATGTCGAGTGTCTGCGCCATCGCCTGGCGAGTGGTTCCGGCAGCGCCGTTGTAAGTCATTGCCAGAGCGAGCATCACGCTCGCGGGCGAGACGAAAGTATTCCCACGGGTACGTTGCTTCAGGATTTCGTTGTAAAGCTTGAACGAGAATTTCGAGCTGGCGGCAGTCAAACGAGTGTCAACCTGTTCCTGACCGCGTGTGAGAACCAGGTTCGAGCAGATGATCAGGGCGATAACCGTCGCAACCAGAGCTTTCCTCATCGACTTCGTTCCTTTCAACGACTTGCGGGTTCAGAGAAAGAACGCGTTCGCCGGGCGCCAGTTGCAATAAAAAATCGGCCCTCAATCAACGTTGATTCCCAGGCGATCCGCGCACTTGAAGAGCGACAGGCCAAGAATACAGGCGACGACGAGATTGAAATAGAACGTGAACGTCGCGTTGATAAACGATCCGACCAGATTTCCCACGAATGGAAGCGCGAAAGGTGAGGTCACGACGGCGTTGAACGCGGCTTTGAGTTTGGGGACGCGACCCGCTTCGATCCAGCTCAAGTTGCCTTTGGTAACTTTATCGGTGGGCAGCACGCACCCTTCGACGATCCATTGTCTCAGCGTCTCGAGGTCTGTCTCGAACACTCCTTCAGGAGTACTCACACGCCAAACGTCAGGTTGTGCACTCATAATGGTTTGTCCTCCTGGGAGCCGGCAAGTGAGATTGCCGAGTGGTAAGTCAAAACGGCGGCAGCCGCTGGTCCAATACTAAGACCCTGAATTTAGCTGCGTCAACGATTCTTTCACGTCGACGGGAGGGAGGCGGTAAGTGTTTGATAGGTTAGGGTTCTTTCTTACTGCCGTTGTCCGAGGCAATAACAAAGGCCGTCGGGCGCGACGACAAAAAATACCTTGAACTTCTTGTCGCCATATTCATCGATTCTGAACTCAGCCTTCTCCTTCTTTAATCCGTTGGTCTTCAACTCGGCAAAGGCGGTTTCGATGTCATCGACTTCGAAGAAACAGCCGTCCTGAGTTGGATCGCCGCCGTTTTCCGCCAGCGCGATTTGAATGGAGTCGCGTTTCAGCACTGCGGTCCGATGGGGAGCTTCCGCGCGTGAGGCAACGTGAAACCCCATCACGGTTTCATAGAACGGAACAGCCTCATCGACGTTCTCGACCGGTAAATTCATCGCGTCGCCCTGATAGGGCCACACGCTTTTGAATACTGACTTCATGATGATTGAGTGTCCTTTAACTAGACCACCGATGTTAGCATGAATTCCGAAGGGAACGTGTGAAGTATGAGCAAGTTGCTTTGGTCAGGCGTTCTGATAGTGCTGCTAACGGCTTCTTTGCCCGATCGACCTTGCACGTGTCGAACAGCCCTCGAAACCGAGCGGGCGCATGGAGCCAACGAGCTGATTGAATACTCGGAAACGACAGTTAAGCGAATCAGGGGCCGAGTCGCTTATTCAGACGATACACCTGTCGGAGATGTAGTGGTCGAGATCTACGACATCACCTCCGCGGATCGAAAACTGAAAGTTCACGAGGTCGGACAGCGACAGCGTAGGACTGCTTGCGTCACGTCGAACGACGGCAGTTTTTGTTTTCCGGATTTACCTTCAGGTCGGTATGTGATGAGGGTTGGTACTCGCAGCGCGAGCGGTGGAATGAACGAAGTGTTTTGGAAGGTTAACGTCGATCGGCGTTGGTGGCGTAGTTGGTTGAGGCGTGAGCGGAAGCTCAACGTTACCCTATCGCCGGGTACGTAGCGTCTATTAAATGGAGGTCTTCGACCCATGAAACGATTCGTTAGCTTCACCTTGCTTGCTTTGCTGAGTGCCAATCACATAGTTGCGCAGGATTGGGCCAAATACCAGCCGCGTAGCTTAAAGCAAATCACTACTGAACTCGCGGAAGCATCTCTTAAAAATCCTGATGTGATAATCACCGACAGCAAAGGCGGATCGATCGTCCTTTCCCGAGATACGTTCCCTTCACAAGTTGCCGTTGTGTACGGCGGTTCGGTGCGAAAGGTGTCTGACCAGAAGAAACAAGTGATTGCTGCCTGGCTCAAGGCGGTGGGGAAGCCGGCTGACTACCTGGACCTGTTTGAATCGGAATATCTGTTTACCGAGGATGCGAAAGAGTACTGGCTGCCGGTGCAAAAACAAGTCGCGTCGTATTTTGAGAAGGAGTTGCGGAAGTCGGACAAGGTTAATTTGTATGCGGTGTGGCTTGGCGCGCGGAAAGATTCAAAGAATGTTGAGCATGTGTTTCTGGTCAATGAATTCGAGAAGCAATAGCTCGCGAAGTAGAGCCGGAGACTTTCCAGATCCTTTCCGGGATCCAGCCAGGCCTTTCGCGGCTTTGACACATTGCTCCTCGGCTTTCACCGATTGCTACTCGGCTTTGACACACCGCTACTCGGCTTTCACGAGTTGCTACTGGGAGCGATGAACTCCGGTCGGACGGTTTTCGGTTTGTTATTTAAGACCTGCCAGAACCCTCGAGGGCGCTGCCAAATCCCATACAGGATCTCCGAGGTTCCGAGAGAGGTGCTCACCAGTCCCAGTTACTATTTGGACGTTGCGAGTAACTATTTCGCCGAAAGCCAGAACTACTTCGCGTGCGCCTTCAAGGACGCCTCCGATCTCAGCAGATTTTTGCAGCGGAAATAGGCCAAATCCGCCGTAACTGCAAGGGCGGAGGCTGGCCCTTACAGTTGTGCTATCAGGACTTTAGGTCAATTCTCGCCGCCAACAACTCGGCCTCGGCCTCGACGACACGGACCTGATTTGAAGGCTGGGGTTAGTCAAGAGGCTATTAACGATAGCATAGCTGAGTTTGGGCAAGATGCTTTTCCGAACGAGACAGGGGTAATACCTGAAAGAGAATTGAGATACGTAAAATGCAGAAGCCGCCTTTCGGCGGCTTCGCGCCCTACTCCCGAAGAAGTAGGGGGTGTAAACTAGGGCCGATTATAGAGACACGCTGATTCGCGGTCAACCGAGATGCGGATTGCGTCCAGCGTTACTGCATCACCTCACAAAACGTGAAAACTAATATATACGTCGACGGTTTTAATCTGTATTTTCGTTGCCTGCGAACCCTACCATTTCGGATGCTCAATTTGAAGTTCACCATCTCATTCCGTTGTCTACACGTACCTCTGAAATCACACGGCTCTCTGAAACGGTTCTTCTTTGTGCAAGCTGTCATCGATTGTTGCATCGCGCTATCGCTGTGCAAAGACGCTGGCTTAGTATCGAAGAAGCGAGAGAAATATGCGGTTTGGATAACGTCGGCGGTTCTCGGAAAAAACGCGGAAGAACCTATTTCGCATTTTGAAAGAGTTGACCACACTGCGAACCTGCCTCACGTTAGCACTGTAGCTCTTTCAATGCGACAGTCAGAACGTCGCACATCACATCGGCCCAATAGTGACAACCGAGCGACGTTGGGCGCCTCGCGTTAAGTGCGCGGACGGAAGCTGTAGACCATCCAGCCAAACACCAACCAAATCACACCTTGCACAACCAGCGCGCGGGCCGGCCCAAGCAGAGCAAAAATCTGCGCGTTCAATACGCCGAGGATTATGGCCCACGCGCCTCCCCACCAGGGGATGCGACGCGCAAAGAGCGCCGCCACTCCTAACGCTATCGGCGCAAACCATTGAAACCACATTCCGCCGAGCACATACACGATGGTGAAGCGCGTGGTAATCAGAATCCACAGCCAAACAGCGGCAAAGAACAGCGCGCCTAACACGGCCAACCCCAGGAAGATTTTCATTACCGGGCCGCGTTTCGTGGCACATAAGTAGAAGCCATACAGTCCGGCAACGAAACCCGTCGACTTGATGACCTCGAGAATGCCGTACGCCCAGAGTTGTCCGGCCGATGCCGAAGCAAATCTCTGGGACTCCAAAATCGGATGGACCAGTTCCCACACGCCTTTCAAAATGCCGGAAAGAAGAGCCGCTATGATGCACGATAAACCGAGCCAGGCAATCAGGCCGCCTCTTTGCGGCACGTAAACGTCATGTAGCGTTTCAGCTTTAGCAGTCATCACCCGCGCACCTCCTAAATTGCCGTTCTGAGATTTTGCTGAAAAACTTGATTCAAGGAAAATTCAGCGAGACCTAATTACCTACGCTCCTTCTCCTCTTTATATACAGGACATGATTTTCGTAACACACCTCGCTCTTTGTTTCCATCACTTTCCTGCCACTGAAACACAAAGGAGAAGACGCCACCCTAACTCGGCATTAAGATAAGAAGAGGCTCGTGATCTGACGAGCCTCTTCGTGTGTTTAGGTCGTGAAAGTCACAACTCGATAAACTCATCGCGCTAATGTCTTACCTGTACGTTGCCCGATTCGATTGGTATCTGCGGGAAATCGTCAGCACCAATAAACTGGCAGGCGCTCGGTTCGACGACGTTGTCGAAGAAGATTTCGCTGATCGTATCGTTGTTGGTGCCGGGTTCACCGTTGTCGAAAACGGTAAAGAAGGCAGCGTCAAACTCATCGTTGAAAACAGGATCACTCGTCTTCCTGACCGAGCCGCCCATGCTCGCTCTATTTCCGACAATTTGCAGGCAGGTGATGTCGAACTGGGCATCGTACTTCGGGTCAAAAGACGGATTGTGAATGATCGCGTTTCCCTGAACAGTGCCATCCGACCTTATCCGCGCACTGAAGGAAAACTGCCTTCTGACGGTTTTGCCATCCGTATTCTGGAGCAGGATAGTTCCATGGCCAGAGGCAGATGGTCCAGGTGCGGCAGCCGACGCCTGCCGCAGCAGAGTGGTAGTAGCAACAGCCAGGGCTGCAATCAACAACCCGGCCAAAAGAAGCATTTTGCCTTTCATCCTTGTTCTCCTTTTGATCTGAAAATAGTCCTATGTGAGAAAGCGGAGGGATAGGAGCGATCAAAGGGCGATGTGACCAGGCCACCTATCGTCGCAATGCTTCGCACTGTTGCGAATCGTGTGTACTTTGTTATCGTAAAGCGGCCACAATTTACTGGAGTTCGGAATTGCCGTCAATCTGGTTCTAACTGCTATGAAAGTACTAACTCACCTGACCATCGCAATCGCACTAATGACGCCACTGTTAGCACAAACTCCCACACCCGTTTCCAGCGCGGAAGCGCAAGCTAAGCAGGAATTGAATGAAGCTGCGCGGGCGTACCGGGAAGGAAACTTCGCCGAAGCGCAGGCCCATTCCGAAAAGGCGCTGCTGCTCGATCCGCAAAACAAAACCGCACCGTATTTTGTGGCTCGCACCATCCACGCGCAGTACAAACCCGGCGACTTCACCCCGGACAACGTCGCCAAAGCACGGGAGGCAATCATCGCCTACAACAGAGTCCTCGAGCGTTCACCGAACGATGACGAAGCCTACAAGGCAATCGCCTTCCTCTACGGTGCGATAAAAGAAGAGGATCTGTTGCGTGATTGGATACTGCAACGCGCCGGCAATGCGTCGTTGCCTAACGACAAACGAGCCGAGGCGTTCGTCGTGCTCGCTTCGAAAGGCTGGGACTGTTCCTTCCAAATCACCGAACGACCCGGTACCAAAGTCACGACCGCTGACGAAAAGAACGTGCGCGTCAGCTATCAAATGCCCAAAGAGCGCGCTGAATTCGACAGGGCTAAAGAATGCGCCGACCGCGGCCTGGAAATGGCAAACATGGCAATAAGCCTGACGCCGGAAAACGAGTCCGCCTGGTCCTACAAAACAAACGTTCTTCTCGAGCTCTCAAAACTGGCGGAAATGTCCGGAGACGGGCTGCATCAACGCGAACTCCAGCAACAATACAAGGAAGCCCTTAAGGAGACGACGAGGCTGTCGCAGCAGAATGCTGCGCAGTCAAAACCGTGATCACCCACCCGCCGGCGAACCTCCGCATTCTTCGCGGCACTCGATTCGAAGTGTTCCGCCATGCCTCTCCTGCGACTATCGACGATGTCTGTTCGCCAAGCTAGAATGTAGACGTCTTAGCCCCGCGTGCACGCCAGCCTGGCAGTGCACGGCTTTTCCTTACTAACCAGACTCCAGCGGTCGCGCAAACTTAACGGCCATCAGCGCGAGGAAACGATCATGCGTGAGTTAGCGGTCTGTTTGTTCACTCTCCTTATGCTCGCATTAAACGTGAGTTGCTCGTCGACGATGAGCGCTGAACCGCAGCTGAGCGGCCCGGTCGCTCTGGTGCGTTTCCGCGAACCGTGGTTCAAAGTCGTCGGCGACCGCCAAAGATTTCTGAATGACAACGTAGGCTATGTCGTCCGAAAATCGAGCCACGGTGAACTGCTGTTCGCGATCAAGCAAGGCTTTGCCGGTGAACTCTTTGGAAAGGAAGTTACGGAGTTTCCGGTGAAGTTGCCTGACTACGATTACTACAGTGACAACCATGTCGCCGTGAGCCTCGATGGCAGATTCCGCCTGAGAGCGGCGGACCAGGCCGAATGGGACGCGGCGGAGAAGCCACTCCATAGTTATCACTTCTTAATGTCGTCAGGAAGCGCTGAGGGCGTGCCATACAAAGACCGCTTGTATCGCAAGTCGGGAGAGTCGTGGGGCCACGAAGTTGCGCTGGTGTCGCCACGGGGGACTTGGATCGCCGTATTCAGCTACTCGAGCCGCGACAAGCCTGATCGAGGCATGCTCCCGGGTTTTCCTGCCGCCGGTGACGAACCCGGCCGGGGCGAGGTTTTCCTCGACGTTTACAACGTTTCCTCAGGTGAGAGAGTAATCAGCGCGCGCGCACCGTTTGGCAGAAAGCCCGGCGGCTTCACGCCCTCCCTGCTGTTTGGAGCGTCTGTCTGGATAGAGGATCGTTACCTGATTATGCCGCTCGACTGGATTCTCGATCGCTGCCTGCTGAGTATTTTGCCAGAATCTACGCCTAACGCGCAGCACGAGTAGACAGGTGCAGCTTAAGCGCTCTTGAGCGGTTATTACCTCAAGTAACGTCTGGCCCTGACATTGGTTTTTAGTTCATTGATGACGTCTTTTATATTCTCCTCGTACTGCAAGCGTGCGACATTATTTGGATCGAAAGTAGGTAGCTGAGGTTCGGGCTCAGCCAAAAGTCTCAGCACGTTACGGCATTGATTCAGTTCCCACCAACGGGAGTAAGGTGGTCCATCAGCCCATGCCTTACGATAGCCTGCTAAAGCACAATCTCTAGCACGATCACGGTCATTAAGTTGGAAGTACGGTAAGGCAAGCTCCACGTCCGGTATGTTCTCTAATTCATTAAGCCGATCACATATCTCCATCGCCGATTCAGATTGGCCCGCACCGATTTTGGCTAAAGCTAAACGTGCTTCCAAGCTACTAACCTCTAAACCCACGACCTGAGTTACTTCTATCGCTTTCTCAAAAGCCGAAATCGATTCTGTAAAACGGCCTTGCTGGAGGGTCAATTCTCCTTGCAAACGAGTGAGACCTCTTACTGCAGGGCGATTGTTGCCCGTCTCCGCCACTGCAATGGCTTCAGCCAATGTAGCGGACGTCAAGTCGCCTTCATAAAAACTTAGCCAACATCGTTCTGCCTCTACGTCTCCCTGGCGATAAATCTCACGCTCTTTCGGTAGCGGCAAGAGACGAAACTCCGAGTAAGCTGAATGCGCCTTCGTAAACTGTCCGGTGATGCGGTAGGTAGTCATCAGATGAAAATAACCCCGTGCCGCCTCTTCTGGGTGATTGCCGACATGGGCGAGTTGCAACGCCAAGTCAAAAGCCGAGTGTGCTTCAGCTAACCTATTCTCATCGCGGAGAGTCTCACCAAGATTTGTGAGACAAATACGCAAATTCTGACGGTCTCTGCTTTCAAGGTTCAAGCGTAGTTTTACCGTTAAAGCCTCCCGTGCTTCAGATAGACGTCCTACCATAATCAACGCCACAGCAGCATTGTTTAGAAGATAAGATTGCTCGTATGAACTGAACCCGTCGGGCGGTACAGCGAACCCGGATGGAAACAACGGTCGCAGCAAAGCAAGGATTTCGTGATAAGCCTCTATGCCATACGAAAGCGCGTTTGCAAAGTCGCCGCGATAAAACCGCTCTGCGTCAACGAATCGGCCTCCCTGCACCAGCGCGCGAAAGATATTCAGACTCTGCTGAACATCTGCCAATGTTTTCGTTTCTGTAAACCTGTCCGTTGGTTTACTCCGAAAATGGTCAGCGATACGAACACAAATATTTTCTCGTTCAGGTTGCTCGAGCGCATCGAACGCATAGCCACGCACTACCGGATGAAGGTCATAGGTGTTTTTCTCACGATCCCACTGCACTAAGCCTCGTTTCTCTAAATCCTGTAATGCAGATATAAGTTTCGGCAGGGCGTCATGCCGCTCTTGTTTTTGCCTTGTCCTTACTTGATGCAACGTTGCTTCAAGGTGTGCGATACGAGATTCAGCAGCCGTGAGATCTGCGGCCATTCCAGTAGGGTGCTCTTTATCATTCGGGTCGGGGTGTGCGCGAAGCCCCTCGGCTCGTCGGCGAAGTTGTTCAAGCATCAAGGTCTCACTGACCAACACTTCCTCAAGCCGGTCTGGTTTCTGAGGAGGCACGTAGGGGTTTAACGCCTCCACCGTTGCAAATTCAACAGCCGACCCCAAAGCCGCTATTCGGCTTAGTACTTGACGAACTCCTGGATCAAGTCCATTCAGCGCAGTGGATAGAATATGCGTTTGCCGTTGAACTAAATCCAGTTTCGATAAATGTAGGGCCGCTCCGGCATCCGCGTCCTCAGCCCAGCGATCGAAGTCTCCCGGATGTCTTACATAATCTTTGACCAACCCCGCTACGATCCCGACAATTTGAGGATGATTGTCAAAGTTCTGCGTTAGATATTGAATGATCGTCTTTGCATCACCCTTAATGCCTATGGAGCGCATCATCGTGAGGGCGTCCTGAGGATGCAAGCCGCCTAGTGCTTTGTGCACGACTCCAGGAAGAAGTTGCCCTGACCGATTGAGCAACGCGGTCGGCAACAGCCGCGACGTAACGATAATTCTCGACGGGTTTGCGGTGGTGAGTTGGCGCAAGAGTTCACCGTCGGCGAGCTTGATACAAGCGCGGTCATCCTTACTGGTTGCCACTTCGTCATCACGCGTTTGAGACGCATCCAGACGGTGATAAGCAACAAGTACTCGCTCTAAACCATCGAGGACGAGTAAGAAAGGACTCTCACGCAAAGCTGCTACGAGCATACGTCCCAACTCAGCAACTTTGCGTCCCCTAAACTCGGCAAAGGGCAGTCCAGTAACGTAAGCATATGCAGAGGCAGCGAATGCCGCCATATCCGCCCCACCCTCATAAAAGCTGTACCAGAGGAAACCCGCGAAAGCAGAATCGCTTTTCCTAATCTGCTCGTTCAACCATTGCCACGAAAGCGTGCTCTTTCCTTCCCCGCCAATCGCTTCGATGACCAATACCGGATTTGTTCCCATAGCCCATTCGTTAAGTGAGGCGAGTTCGGCGCGCCGGCCGACGAATTCATGCCCGGAAATAAATGTTGGAATAGCCAATAACTGAGGCGGTAAAATTCGCCGCTTCTTTTTTGAACTTCCTTGCGGCCACGGATGTCTTGGTTCCGCCCACTCCATCCTTAAATCCGACATCGATTGAAGGACACGAGAGGCGAGTTCTTCGACAGACGAAAACGTTGCACAGATTGAGCGCGCCTTTGCTTCAGCTATCAGTCGCTCCAGCTTGGCTCGATAAGCTTCAACCGGCTCTACACCGTCTTTCGTTACCGGATGTTCATCACTCATCAGGTAGATGTAGATCGGAATGCGTCGCTCTACGGCCCTTCGATATTCGATCTCAGTGATAGAAAGTCGATTCGGGTTTCGCGATTCATCAACCGGGACTCCACCATAACGATGACTGATGATACCGATATAAGCATGCGCCCTGTTTACCATCCCCAGTGACGATTTGATGATGTCGATCCCTGCCTTCGATGAATCGTATTCCATTCCGAGCGGGAAGAATCCGAGACGCAGCAAGGCATCCGACACGGCCTCCCGATGGACTTTCAGGTCGGAATAGGTGCTACTAATCATCACGTTTGGGTGGTCTTTTGAAATCATTTCAGCGAACCCGATCGCAAGTAGGTAGGTGCACGTCAACAAACGAGTTGTTGAAACAAGAGTACAGTGATACTCCGAACTTCATCGTCAGGCCTCTCGCGCGGGTATGTAACCCGCTATAGAGCAATTCTAATCTTACCGACGTTCGTCGTTCGCGAGTGGGCGGTGATCGATACCGCACACGAACCCGCAGCCAGACCATCCGGTAGTCTCACTACCACCTGCGCGAAGTCCACTCCGGGGATGGAGCGCACGTCTTCCGCCGGCACGCCGAACAACAGATTGTTACTGGCCATCAGGTTGACGACCACGGCGGAAGGGGCTTCACCCGGATCCAATTGCAGGCCACGCACGAAAAACATCACTCTGGTATTTCGATCGGCGCCTCCGGTCGGGAACCAATCCGGAAGCGTAACGCGGAACGGATCTCTCGTCAGGAAAAACGCGTCGAGCGCTGCTGCCTCGTCAACAGCCGGACCAGATTCCTCAAACAGCAATTCCAGCGCATCGTCATCGATGATCGTGCTGACAGCTTGACTATCATCCAGTGTCACGTTGGAAGCGCTTGCCAGATTGAGGCGGAAGGTCTCGTTGCCTTCACCACTCGTATCGCCGCAGATCTTTACCGGTATCGTAATGGTTGTGTTGCCCGGTTGAAACGAGATCGTGCCCGAGGCTATTTCGTAATCCGTGCCCTGGTTACCGCACGAAGTACCGCCAGTGGCGCTGATGTTTGCGGTGGCATAGTTGACAATTACGGATCGTCCGGTGGCTGCTGAAAGTGTGAACGTGAATAATGCTTCGGTGCTGCCCGCGTTGCCTTCCGCGACAGTTGCACCACGAACAAATACTACCGGAACTGTGGAATGGTCCTGGATAGTGACAATCAGTGTGGTAGGCGCACCCAGCAACTCGAGACTGGAAGCATTCAACGTGACTTTGAAAGTCTCGTCAGGTTCAGTGACCGCATCGTCGTTGATCGGGACTTGAAAACTCTTGCTCGTTTCACCGTTGCTAAAGGTCAGCGTGCCGGAGGTGGCAGTGTAGTCCTGCCCGGCAATGGCGGTGCCATCCATCGTGGCGTAAGCAACGCTCAGATTACCGGCAGTACCCCCCTTGCGAACGACGGTTATGGTCGCGACGCCGAGATCCTCGATCAGCCGCATCGAGCTCACACTGAACTGCGCATTCCCGGTGGCGGCGGTAACGTCACCGGCTGAAAACTCCGACGTGTTTCCCGCCGGATCGGTAGCGGTTGCGGTTACAACTCGACCCGTCGCCAAGGGCACCGGAAGACTCACGTTGATAGTTGCGTCGCCATTGCCGTTAGTGGTTACCAAAGCGGTGCCGAAGTAGAGTGCGCCCTCTCCGTGTCCCGACGGATCCAGGGCAAGACTCGAATAGAAATCGATCTGGAACATTGTGTTCGGCGTCGAGTTCAGACTTCCTTGAATGGTTGTGCTGTTGCCCAGCGACGTGACTGAAGTCAGCACCGGGAAGTTCTGCAGCTTGTTTGCACCGACATCCGCATCGCCGGGGTCGTTAGCAGTCACGCCGATGGTGTCACCGAGATCAATTCCCAAACCATCGTTCGAAAAAATCGAGTTGCCGCGAATGGAATTCTGAAAGCTTCTGGAGAAAACCACCACGCCGTATTTGTCGTTGAAAGCGATCTTATTGGCGGCGCCGCTTTGCGTCCCGCCGATGAAATTGTTCGAGCCGTCGGTGAACTGGATGCCGCCCTGAGTGTTAGGTATCGCCGCGGTCCCGGCTGCGTTCAAGCCGATGAGATTTCCCTGGACAACGTTTCCCTGCGGTGAACCCACGTTCGCGCTTCTGAATAGTATGCCGACAGCATTACCGGAAATGACGTTTTGCGCTTCGGGGACCAAGCCTCCGATTATGTTATTAGAGCCGGCAATCGCGATGCCCGAGCTTATCGTGAAGCTCGAGATGGCCCGACTGCCAGTCACGTCAGTGCCGATATAGTTACCCTGCACCGTAACGCTCTGGCCGGAGTTGTTGAGACCCAGCGAGATGTTTGACTGCTGGTTTCCGGCAATCACGTTTCGCGCGCCGGAAACAGTGCCACCGATCAACGCGCCGTCACTGGCAACAACGCCGTCGAAGGTGTTTCCCAACGCAACCGTGCCGGTGATGTCCGTTCCGACAAAGTTGCCTTGCAGTTTGCTTCCTGCGCCGCCGAAGACGACGCCGAGCGAATTGCCCGAGATAACATTTCTTGCCGCCGGTGTTAGACCACCGATCAGCGTGTTGGGAGCTACTACCTGGATACCGGCCGAGTTAGGAATCGCATTAGTGCCGGTGACGTCCGTTCCGATCAGATTGCCTTGAATAATGGTCCCGGGCGCCTGGGTGAAAATTCCGCTCGAGTTTCCGGAGATCAGATTGCCCGCTCCGGCCGCGGTACCGCCAATGAGGTTGTTGGTGAAAAGCGGATCCGAAACGATGGTTATCCCCAACTCGCGATTGCTGATTGCGGCTGTGCCGGCGGCATTCGTCCCGATAAAGTTTCCCTGAATGGTGTTGCCGGCGCCGAAGATTTCGATGCCTTTGTTGTTTCCGGAGATCACGTTGCGCGCTGCGGCGCTCGTGCCGCCGATGATGTTGTTTGAGGAGTTGGAGAGTAGCAGCCCGGTGTTATTTTGCCGGCGCTCGGTTCCCGTGGCGTCGATACCGATGTAGTTGCCCTGAATCAGGTTGTTGTTGCACGAGCGCAGCACGATTCCGGAAGACTGAAAACTACCAATCGCCAGACCACGCACCGTGCTGTTACCGGCACTGATAACCAAGCCACTCGCGAATCCCGCATTGCTGCCGTTTAGTTCGATGAGCGGCGTGCCGCTATATCCGGGTTGAGTAGCAGCATTGATTACGACCGTGTCCGTGACTTCCGGCAGCGGCGCGACCAGGTTGATGACCTTCACGCCTGCTCCCGGAATGTTGAACGTAATCGTGTCTGCGCCGGCGGTAGCGTTGGCAAGCGTGATCGCTTCACGCAACGAACCGCTCCCATCGTTGTTAGCGTTCGTCACGACAATGCTCTGCCGCGTGGCCGCAAAGTTTGCCGTTTGCAGCGCGCTCAAGTTGTTGAAGGTCTGGCTTGGCGGCGAAAAATCAAAGGTGTTCAGCGAAGGCGTTACGGTGTAGTTACCACCGCCCGCGACTTCGAATGAATAGTTTCCGTTGCTGTCAGTGGTTCTTACGCCCGACTGAGATCCGGTGAGCGTCACCACAACGCCGGCTAATCCGCTGCCGTTCTGAGTTACCTGACCGGAGATCGTGAAAAACGGCGCGTTAGTAGCGGTGGCGGTAAAGTTCAGAGTTTGATTGCTGCTGAGATTGTTGAAGCTCTGACTCGCAGGCGCCATCGTGAAGTGAGGCTTGGTTGCACTGACCGTAAAACTTCCTCCTTCGCGCAGGTGCGAAAACTCGTAAGCCCCATCGACATCAGTTACGGTGGCGCTTACTGAAGTTCCATCACTCACGACGACTTCAGCTCCACTCACGGGTGCGCCCATCGTATCCAGCACCTGACCGCTGATAATCAATGACATCGTCAGCTTCGAAATGAACGCATCGGCGAAACCGAGATTGGAAGGCTGATACGCATGCGGAGTGGTAGGAAAGTTCGGAGCCCTGGCGAACCCGGTTACGTAGGCATTACCAGCCGAATCGAGCGCAATCGCAAGACCTTGATCATCGGAAACCGATGAATCATTCGAGACCACACTGCCGCCGAGGAAGGTCGAGTAGATCAAGGCACTGCCCGCCGGATTGATCTTCGTGACGAAGGCATCGTTATCAAACGTCGTAGCGGTGGCCAGGTATAAAGTTGAAGTTGTGAGCGGGTTAATGGCAACGTCGATCACGTTCTTAAAAGGCAAACCATTGTTCCTCGGCACCCACGTTTGGCCGCTGTCGGTACTCTTGAGAAGCCCTTCTGTGTTCGACAGGAAGTAAAGTGTCGACGCACTTACCGGATCGAAAGCGATCTTCCCCTGGCCGGACCGCACGAACGTCCAGTGATCGCCGCCATCCACACTCTTAAAGACGCCGATATCCGTGAGATTACTGTTCCTCAGCGTGGCGTAAACGAGTCCGGACGTAAGCGGACTAACACTGACGGAGGTACCCTGCGCGTTTGTTTGAGTCAGCACGGACTGCCACGTCGCTCCCGAGTCGATACTGCGAAAAATCCCGCCGCTCCCTGATGCGTCAGCAGCAAAGATTCTGGTCGGAGTATGTGGATCAACGGCGAGGGAGAGTGGAACGACAGGCGGCGGATTTCCACTCGGCGCCCAGTGATCTGCTCCATCAGTCGTCTTGTAGATCGGACCATTGAAGGCTCCGGCGTACACGGTTGACGGTGTCACCGGATCGATCGCCAGACTGCGCAGGTTCGAGTTCGTTATTCCTGTACTACGGAAGATCCACGTATTCCCACCGTCGATGCTTTTGTAGACGCCGGAGACGTTGCCGAGAACGGCCACGTAAAGCGTAGAGGGCGTCAGCGGATCGATGACCAGCGCCTCTACGAATAGACCGGATAGACCATTATTTATTGGCGCCCATGTTTTCCCGCCGTTGCTGCTGCGGAACACGCCGTTTCCCGTTCCGGCGTAGAGCTTCGAAGGTTGCGCCGGATCAATCACCAACTGCGTGACCGGCGCTGCTAAACCGTAGTTGTCGTTGCTCCAGTTCGCCGCGGCGTCGACACTCCTGAACACCGAACTTCTGGTACGTATCGCGCCGGCTACAAGCGGGAAATCCAACGAACTCGTAAATCCGGTCACGTAAGCATTGCCGCTTGCGTCAACGGCGATTCCGCGACCCGCGTCAACGCCTGATCCGCCGAGGTATGTCGAATAAAGGAGTGCTGAGCCCTGGCTGTTGAGCTTCGTTACGAAGGCCTCATTGTTTACACCCTGGGAACTGTGGTTTGCCTGAATCGGATTAGCGGTAGGGAAGTTCGTGGAAAACGTGACGCCGGTAACGTAAGCATTACCAGACGCGTCAACGGCAATGCCAAAACCATTGTCAGTGCTATTGCCGCCGAGATACGTCGAATAACTCAACGACCCGCTGCTATTGAGTTTTGTTACGAAAGCATCCTCAGCGAACGGCCCACCAAGATTTGCCTGAAAAGCGTTTGCAGTGGGAAAGTCGGTGGAGGCAGTGGTACCGGTTACATAAACATTGGACGCTGGATCGATCGCGATACTGTTCGCCTCGTCCTTCGCGCTGCCGCCGAGGTAGGTGGAGAAAACGTATGCGGGAACTGCCGGATTGATCTTCGTGACAAATCCGTTTCCGCCGGAATCTGTAAGACTCGGAGGCGCCGGCTGAAAGGCATTTTGCGTGGGAAAGTTCGTCGACTTCGTGTTGCCCGTGACGTAGATGTTTCCGCTGCCGTCGACGGCAATGCCATTGCCGGTCTCGTCCGCACTCCCTCCCAGATAAGTCGAAAACAACAAGTCGGAACCCGAGGAGTTGAGCTTAGTAACGAAGGCATCTCTGGAGAAATTCGAGCCGCTACCGCCGGCGTAGAGAATCGCCGAGTTGGCAGGATCGGCGACCAGCACGCGGATGATTCCCGGCCAGAGTCCGGTGTTTACGCTCGTCCAGGAAGTTCCTCCGTCTGTGGTCTTGATCACGCCACCGCCAACAGTGCCGACGTAAAGCGTGGCAGGCGTCGAACGGTCTGCCACCATCGCGTTGATACCACCCTTAACGGCGCTGTTGTTCACGGTCGCCCACGAGCTGCCACCGTTCGTACTCTTGTTGATGGTTCCCACCACATTTATGTAAAGCGTGGCTGAATTAAAAGGATCGATCACCAGGTTGTCTACGACTGCCGGATTCGTGCCGAAGCCACTGGTTATGCCGTTATTGATTGCTGTCCAACTGCTGCCGCCGTTCGTGGTTTTGAAGAGACCGTTGCCGAGCGTGCCGGCGTAGATTGTTGCCGGCGACGTCGGATCGATCGCTATCGAGAGAATGTGCGGGACGTTTGCGGTGCCGAAGTTGTTTAGTCCTGTCCAGGTGCTCCCGTTGTCTGTGCTCCTGAACAAACCCGAGCTAGAGCCGGCATAGATCGTGGACGGCGTTGAGGGATCGAATACGATCGTACGAACGAAGCTGCTGTTCAGTGGTGTGTTGAGTGAGTTCCAGTTGCTGCCGCCGTCAGTTGTTTTGAAAAGACCATTGGCTCCGGCGTAAGCGACTGAGGCGTTCGTGGGATCGACCGCGATGGCACTTACTGACGGCAGGTTTGTCAACGATTTGGTCCAGGTCGCACCGGCATTGCTGCTGTGATAGGCGCCCGCGAAAGTTCCCGCGTACAGAGTGTTCGAACTGGTCGGAGCAACGGCGAGAGCATTCAACTCTTCACTCAGACCGGTGTTGTTATTGTTCCAGTGCAAGGCCGCGTCAGTAGTCTTAAAGAAGAGTCCGGTTGTTTTCAGGGGATTGACCAGAGGGAAGTTTGCCGAAGCCGTCGAACCGGTGACGTAAGCATTCCCGGCTGCGTCTACGGCGATGGACGTACTAAACGCACCTCCGCCAAGAAACGTCGAATAGATTAGGCTGCTGCCAGTCGGATCGAGCTTGGTGACAAACGCGCTGTTGTTGTCACTGGTGTTGAAAGCTCCCGGCGTCGTCGGGAATACGGCAGAAGTAGTTGTTCCGGTGACGTATGCGCTCCCCTGCGCGTCGACTGCTATTCCGAAAGCCTGATCGTTGAGGTTGCCTCCTAAAAAGGTCGAGTACGAAAGCACGGGATCGATCACGAGGTGCTTACGGGAATCGACGCCGCGCACCTTGAACCTGATTTCGTTACCATTGATTACGTACGAGCCTTTGACCTCGCGGCGACTGCCTTCATCGTTGACCTGGTAGATGGACGGTTTGTTTAGTCGGACCTCACCGTGTTTCAAGGCAAGTAATAAGTTGCCCTTTGAATCCAGGTGAATGTGCCGTGCGCCTTCGACCTTGAACTTTATGAGTTTTGGATCGGCACCTGGCGCTAAGACAAAGTCGTACTCGAGTTGTCGCTGGTTTCCGTAATACACGACGTCGATGCCGGGATAGACGTCCGTGTAATGGGTTTTGCGATACGTGGGAATGTTGCGTCGCCATTGGTCACGATCGTTGCCGATGAAGTAATTCACTTTGCCGGGCAGTTGTTCCTCGCCTTCAGCACGTGGCGCGGTGTTGGCGCCAAGCAGCTTCAACCGGAGAACTGAGCCGTCGAGACTGAGAATGGCTTGATCCGCCGTGAGGAAGAGATCGTAACCGGGATTATGCGAGACGAATTTGACGGCCTGGTCAGTCTGGCCCTGGTTGATCTCGAAGCTGAGCGGTAACGAACCGAAACGTCCGGCGAGTTTGGCTTTCGTCGCTGCGTCCGTTGACGCTGCAGCGAAAGTGGTCGCTGGTGCAGTGCCGTCGTTGCTCGCACCAACCAGGATCACGCCGGCCAGAGTTGCGGCTAAGGAGGCAATTCCGAGCACGAATGCAACACGATTGCTGCGTGAGAAGAGGGCCGTGAGTGAATTCATTTCTTTCTCCGAAAACCTGCTGCGTGTGAGAGGGTTCAGCGAAGAGTGGACAACGATTGAGCGCCCGCTTATCGCAGGTAATTTTGGAACCGCGGTATTTTCGACTCAGCTTGCGTGAGATGTCAACGATATTGCGTTGTTAATAATCAGCACGCCCTGGCAAATTCACTCGAGTTTTTTGGAGAAGCCGGAAATATCCCAACGGCTATCGACGTTTTTGAAGAGCTTCAGTCGGTCGAAGAATTGACTTGAGCCGCCGCCGGCCATCCTCGTGCCTTCCTGACCAGCGATGCGCGTGCCTTCCTGACCGGCGATACGAGTGCCTTCCTGACCGGCGATTCGGCCTGCCGCGGCGCTGGCCGCGTACGCGTGGGCGCCAAACCGCTCGTCAAAGATCACGCCCGACGGATATCGATATTTCGCTCCGAGCTGAACGTCAGTCGTCGTGGGCTCCAGCTTGCGCAAGCTAACTTCGTACAAATACTTCTTCAGAAATCCCGTCCACGACAACTGCTTCTCCTTCGCTTCTTTCGCAAACCACAAACTCTCATAATTCTTTTTCGACACTTCGTAGCCTTCGCGCGACCACGGGAAGAACACCGAAACGCCATTCGAATACTGATAACTGCCACCGCTGAACCCACTGAGAATCACGGCCTTGCTCAACGCTTTCAGCACCTTGCGACACTGCTTTTGCACCGCTCGTAACTGCTCGATGTCGTCGCCCTCGCCAAGTTCCTCGGCCACTCGGCCACATTCGAGATCCAGCAGCTCGCAGAAATCCCCGAGATCGACATTCTGATCGAACATGTACGACTGGCATTTCCAATGAGCCTGAAGAATCACTCGTTCCATCTGTCGATAAATGCGACTGCCTTCGTCGGCGAAACAGTTGAGCAACGCTTCCGCCAGCTTATCGAACGCGTCCGCCAGGGAACTGAACCGGCTGAGGTCCCAGGCGGCCATGTCGACGGACACACCGCCAACCGTGTAGGAATCCTGACTTCTGATGAACTGCGTCACGAACAGTTCGGCAACGCTCAGCGTGTCGAGCTTGCGATTTTGCTCGCGCGCCAAGCACCCGAGGATCTTCGCGTAAGTCCAACCGGCACTCGGCACGCTGCCCTCCGAAGCAATCATCGTCTTGGCCACTTCGTTGAACTGATAGCCGACCTCGAGCATGCCCATCACGCAACTATCGAAACCGAGCAGGTCGATCTTTTGGCCGAGCAGCACCGTGGTTACGAGCTCGCGAACGTCGTCGTCCATCTTGTTTTCCTCGCAATACTGCTCCAACTGTTTGCGCGTGTTGGTGAGCGACTTAAGCACAAACCAAAAATCATTCATCTTCATCGTCTTGCCGGTCGATTCATCCTTGAACAGTCCGATATCCTGAAAACCGAGCGAGTGACCCGCAAAGATCAAGGCATACTTCTCCGCGCGGCGGCCGAAAGTGATCTCGCCATTGTTTTCGACCTCGACTTTGTTCACACACCAATCGACGAAGTTGATGATCGAGAATTTGTCGGCAGCATTCTCATTCTGTTTCTTCGGCACGTAATACAGCTTGTTGGGCACTTTATAAGAACGCACGTAGCGTGCCTTGCCCGGTTCGGAGAAATCGCAGTAGAGCGTGGGAATCGAGGGCGAGTTGCCGTCGTAGTAGACGAGGAGGTTGGGGCTGTCGGCGCCGGCTTCGGCAACGCCCTTGATTTGTTCGAGGGCATAAGCCATATCGACGGCGAGGTTATTGTCACCCGCCATGTAAATCATGATGGTCCATTCTTTTTGTTTCATCGGGGGTCTCCTTGGGACTCTGGGCGAGTCGGGTTAGCGAAAGTCTTTCATGAGAACGATGTCTCTTGACACGGTAAAGCGGTAAGCGGCGATGCGGCCATCGCGAAAGATGTCGAAGTTGTCGATGAACCCGGAGTTGAAGCTAGTTAACTGTTTAGGCTGGCCGCCGTCAAGGGGCGCGCTCCAGATGTTCAGCACGCCCGCGCTCGAATCGAGGTACGAGATCGATTTTCCGTCAGCCGACCAGGCGAACGCGATCGGCGCGACCGTCCACGGCAGAGCGATCGTTTTTACGGGTTCCCCACCTGAAACCGCAACAATTCCCACTTTTCGTTGCTTGTTTGCCTGATCGTCGCGGTAGAAATAGGCGATCTGCTGCCCGTCGGGCGAAAAGAACGGGAGCTCTGAAGCACCGTTTGTGATCTGCACTGGTTCGCCACCGTCGATTCCCACTTTCCACCCGCGCCAATCGCCCGAGCGCATGGAAAAGAACACCAGCCACTGACCAGCGGGAGAGCAAACGGGATAAGCATCGATGGCCGTACCGAACGTTAATTGTTTGAGGTTTGTGCCATCGGCGTTCATGCGCCAGATGTTCGAACTGCCTCCACGATTTGATTGGAAGACGATGTAACGACCGTCACCGCACATCGATGGTTGCCGATCGATGAAAGCATCGGCGGTCAGTTGTTTCGTTTCGGAGCCGTCGGCGTTGGCGAGCCAGAGATCCCAGTTTTCTCCGGTGCGCATCGCATAGATGATTTTTCCATCCGGTGTCCACCTGACCGTGTCCGGCAGGCTCGTCCTGACGATCTGCTGCGCGCGACTCTCGGCTTCGTTCGGTGCAGTGAGCCAAATGCTGCTCGTGGTTACCTGTTGCACCGTGGCGAGAGTGTTCGAATCAGCAGTCAACCCGAGACTCACGTCGCCATAAGCATCGAGGTCGTTCGTAATGCGCCGCGGTTCACCGCCGTCAGCCGGAAGAAACCAAATCTGCGTGCCCAGCGACGATGACTCGACGTTAGCTGTCATGACTAAACCGCTGCCGTCACCAAGCCAGATTACGCGACCGACTCTCGTCCACTTTTGCGAACCTAGCGGTTGCGGTTCGCCGCCAGTGACGGGCACTTCAACGACCGTCGAGTAACCCGCGCCGCTGCCAATGAACATGCCGCAAGCGATTCGTTTGCCATCCGGCGACCACGACGGACCAGACAGCGAGAAGGCGTTCGGTGATTTTGCGGTCGCGATTGTACGTGGCCCGCCACTACCGTCAGTGTTGGCGACGATCAGTTCCGTGTCATTCTCATTCTGGCGCAAGAAGGCGAACTGAGTACCGTCGCGAGAAAAACCGACCGCACTAAACACTCGATCGAGAATCTTGGTGGGACTGCCGCCGAGAACGGGAACGCGGTAAAGGGTCGGTACGAACTGATCACGTTTCAGCACGGCGACGTAGTAAATCATTTCGCCGTCAGGCGAGAAGGTGGTCGCGAGATAACCGCCGGTCTCCGGTGGCACGATGCGCACCAGGCTGCTGGTGGAAATCTGTCTCAACCACAAACTCGCCTGTTGTTTGGCATCGTTCGCGGCGCAGACGACGTACTTGCCGTCTGGAGAGATCGACAGTTGGCCGTTGATGTCGTCGCCGCTGATTCTTCCACCAGTTGTCAGCGCCGTCATTTTCAGTGGGCCAAACTGTTTCGGTGCTTTTATGACGCGGACGTAAAGCAGGTAGCCAATTGCGGAGGTCAGAAACACCACTGCCGCGAGCAACACGAAACCAGCTTTCTTGAATTTGCCTGGCCGGGACGGCACACCTTCAACCGCGGATACCTCGCGCGTCGGCGCGGCAACGACTGGCTCTGCGGTTGAAGTTTGCGGGTCACCGATCGTTGCGTGCGTGGCCGGCGGTGAGCTCATCTGCGAATCACCGGTCTCGATTCGTTGCTTCAGGCGCTTCAACTTCCCGAGTAGTTCTTTCGCGGTCTGACAGCGCTCTTCGGGATCTTTCATTAACGCTTCCGACACTATCCACTCGAGTGCTTCCGGGACGTTGGGCGCCAACTTACTGACGGGCAACGGTTCACGATCGATGATTGCCACGATGATGTGACTCTTCGAGGCGCCCTCGAACGGCACGCGTGAGGTCAGCATCTCGTAAAGCACGATGCCGAGACTCCAGATGTCCGAGCGCGCATCGACTTCGCGTCCCGCTGCCTGCTCCGGCGACATGTAGGCAACCGTTCCCAACACAGCGCCTGGTTCGGTATTAACGAGGGCCATCGTTGGGGCTTCAGAACTGGCCGATGACGAATCTTGTTTCTCGGTGAGCTTCGCCAGGCCAAAGTCGAGCACCTTCACGATGCCGTCTTTGCGCACCATGATGTTTTCCGGCTTGATGTCGCGATGAACAATGCCGG
>Ga0081539_10000366_pt1 | contig 42333 bp, 33 predicted proteins | sample TabmetS4T2R2_FD_71023 | JGI IMG/M metagenome (GOLD analysis project Ga0081539, IMG submission 71023) | Tabebuia heterophylla rhizosphere microbial communities from the University of Puerto Rico - S4T2R2 | ecosystem: Host-associated > Plants > Roots > Rhizosphere ... | reverse complement strand
CTCTTCCTGACAATCACGAACATCAAAAATCATTTTTTACAACAACTGTTACCGTAACGATTGCCAAAGTCCCCCTTTAGGGGGATCTAGGGGGTTTTGATTTTATGGCATCACAATTATCTTCCTTCCCTCTATTTCAAAATGCACTGTTCCTGTTAACTCAAGTGTATGCAACAACGCCGATACATTTTGTGTTCTCGGAACTACACCGGTATAATCCTGTTCATCTCCCTGTGTTTTGAATTCAACATCTACATCATACCATCTTTCAACCTGCCGCATCAATTCATGAATATTGGTTTCTTTAAAACGGAAATAACCATTCTTCCATGCAACCGCTTGCTCAACATTTGCATCTTTCACATCGAGTGATTGTGTTTGTTTATTTGCAATCGCCTGTTTGCCCGGAACCAAATTTTTTGTAACACCATTTTTTATTACGTTCACTTTTCCTTCAAGCAACGTTGTTTTTATGCTTTGCTCATTTTCATAAGCCATAACATTGAAATGCGTTCCCACAACTTCTACATCCATGCCTCCTAAAGAAGAGGTAACATGTACGATGAAAGGAATTTTTTGTGCTCCTTTAGGGGATAAGGGCTTTACTTCAAAATATGCTTCACCGGTTAACTCAACAATTCTTTGCTTACCTGTAAACTCTGTTGGAAAACGCAGTGAGGACGCGGCATTCAGCCACACTTTAGTTCCATCAGGTAATGTAATTTGATATTGTCCGCCGCGTGGTGTTGATAAAACATTATACTGAACTTCCGATTGTTCATTGCCAATTGCCGATTGCCTGTTATAAGCTAACGCCCCATCCAATTTTATTATTTGCGTATTTCCTTGTTGTGTCAGCATGCCATTTTGTGAACTATCCAATATGATAGTAGAACCATTTGCAAGTGTCAATATGGCTCTGTCGCCACCCGGTGCTATATCATTTTTGAAATGACCATTTGTTTTTGTTAATGCTGCCGGTGTTTGAACATCCTTTTTAGTTATAAATAAATAGGCGCTTCCTGCAATAACAAAAAAGATTGCAGCCGCTGCGGCAACACGCACCCATGCTATTGAAAAAAAATTTTTTCTCTCAGTGGTTGCCTGTGTTATAGCATTCCACATTTTATTCCACTGCTCTTCAGGAATATCTTTCTCCTGCCTGTTTTCTTCTCTTGCTTCCACAATCAAATTCTTCAATACCTCGTCGCTCTCCGCATGTTTCAACAACTGAAACATTTCTTCCACTTCGTCCTTTGTTGCTGTATTTTCTCCGTACCGCTCCAGTAAATACTTAATCTTGTTTTTGTCCATAAATAGCAGGCTGAAAGTTTTAAAATTCCATGTGCATGTTTGTTATGTATATAGAGTCGTGAAAAAGAAAAGGGGATGATGAAAAAGAAAATTTTTTTTATAGAATTTAACCCGAATGGTGAAGCACATTCACTTTTAGAGTGTGGATTTGTGAGTGAATTAAAATAATACGGACAAGCCAAAAAATGGTGTAGATTAGTAGCTCTTGAAGTGATATTATAACTTCCATTCTCTTGAAAAACTTTTGTGACCAATGTCTGAATAATTAATACCCAAACATTTATTTTTTTGAAAAAACACTGCGTCATACTGCCGCTTCTTTGCTTTTGGCTCGTCTTTTCTTCTTATGCACAGGACGAACAACTGGTACATAAAACTTATACGCAAAGAGCAAAACTTCTTTCTTCATTTTACCGGGATAGTCTTCGAAATAACGATTCTGTCCCCCTTTTCAGCAGAATCAGCACTATAAAAAAACTGGCGATTGATAATAACGATGATGACCTGTTAATGGAAGCAGAGCTTTTAAAAGTTTATTATTTTGTTTACAGGGAAAAATTTCCGGCCACGCTGGTTTTATCTATGATGGATAGTTTAATGAACGAAGGTGTTAAAAGGAATAAAACGTGGCTGGTAGTGAGAACAGAATACCTGATAGCTCATTATAATATTTTTACCATTAGCCAGTATGAGCTCGGATTTGAGCATTTTCAAAAAATGTATACACTCCTGAAGAAATTTACATCCGATGAATTTCCCTACAAACAATTTTTTCTGTACCAGATGGCTCAAGCATATTACAACTTCGCCGATTTCAGGCAAGCAATTACTTATTTCCATGAAATGTTATTGCAAACTTCTTCTGTTGATAAGGAGTATAGTTTTAGAATAACAATAAGCAGTCTCAATACAATCGGTTTGTGTTACCAGGAACTTCGGATGCTCGATTCTTCTGATTATTATTTCACCGAAGCTTATCAAAAAGCAGTGTCAATAAATAACAGCCCTTACCAGGGTATCACCAGTGGTAATCTTGGTTATAACTGTTTCCTGCGAAAACAATATGATAAAGCCATACCACTTCTTCAAAAAGATATTGACCTCGCTGTTGCGTATAAAGACTGGGGACTTGCATCAGGCTCATTAATGCCGCTGGCAGCTATACACCTGGAGCGGAATAATATTGCAAAAGCAGATGAGCTATTGCAGCAGGCAAGGCGTTATGTTTACATGTCTGGACAATACAGACGCCTGAAAACGCTATATCCTTTACTCACAAAATTATATGCTGCCAAAGGCAATGCAGCGCTTGCTTCGGTGTTTCTCGATTCTTCTCTTTATGTGAAAGACAGCCTTGCGCGGCAATTTAATGCTATGCAGATATTAAGAGCACAACAGAAAATTGAAAGGGAGCAGCAAAAAGCCGAAGTAGCAAATATTAATAACCAGAAAAAGATTGAAATACTCAAAAGAAATATTTTGATTGCGATAGTAGTATTGACAATGTTACTATCTGTTTACATTTACCGGCAGCTACAAAAAAAACAAAGACTTAATAAGGAGAAATTACAAAAAGCAGAAGACGAATTAAGGCTCGCCGCAAACCAGCTTGATGATTTTACAAAATATATTTTAGAGAAAAATACTCTTATTGAAACATTACAGGTGCAATTGGGTAATGATGAAGGAAAGGCGCTACAACAATTGCATCACAGCACCATACTTACCAATGTTGAATGGGAATATTTCCGGCAACTGTTTGAAAAAGTGCATAGCGGCTACCTTCAGCGGTTAAAAGAAAAAATACCCGGACTTACACCTGCTGAAACACGTTTTATGGCGCTTAGTAAATTAAAGTTCTCTAACAAAGAAATGGCTGCCACTCTTGGCGTTTCCCCACAGGCAATACGTGTTATATCGCATCGCCTTCGCAAAAAATTAGACCTGCCCGAAGAAAGCAGTATAGATGACTTGGTAGATTCTTTATGATCCTTCATTAGCATGTCTGCAACCGAATTTATACTCAAGCACTATCTTAAAATAACTTTTATTCTCATTTTTTCATTCCTGAAACGCGAAGAATCAATTCAGTTAACAAAAAAATTGATCAAAAGCTTACTCCAAAACTCACTCGAGTTAATTATTATCTCCTTCCATTAAAGCCTTATCCATGCCGCATTTCCGGGGTTATGTAACGTTTTGTAACGCGGGCATGTAACAGTTTGTAACGGGTCTTGTAACAGTTTGAAACGCTCAAAACTTGGTAAATCATTCTGCCAGCCTGCACTTTTACAGCATGGCTCAAAAAACCATTTCGAGTGAACATCTTTCAAAAACACTGGTTTCGCTTATTGCCATCGTACTATGCTTTGTACTGCTGCTGATATTTATCTGGCTATGGTACGATGTTAAGATTAAAACACTTGATAAGGAATTACAAACACCCGCTTCTGATCAACCGCTAAAACCATCTTAAGTAAAAGACTTGTCAAAAAAATTTAGAAATATACTTTACCAATAAAACAAAACTGTTATGAAAACAAACTTAAACACTGTAATCCCGATAGCCCCCGGAAGAAAGCTGACTTTCTTACTTATTGTTGTCACTTTAATTTCATCTATAACAAAGGTGAGTGGACAAACAGGAATACCCGTTCCTGAAATGGCTCAAAGTGATATCCTGGTCAAAAATTTTATTGCCAAATATGATATATTGGGAGCTACAATGGCCCTGTCAAAAGATGGCAAGATTGTTTATATGCGGGCTTTTGGGTATGAAGACATTGCCAAGACCATTCCTATGAAGCCATACAATCTTTTGAGGATAGCCAGCCTGTCTAAACAAATAACTTCGGTTGCGATAATGAAGATGATGCAGGATGGCAAGTTATCAATGTCTTCAAAGGTATTCGGGCAGGGAGGAATACTTCAGGATCATCCTGTTTTTTCAAAGGCTAATATTACAGATACACGTATTTATGATATTACTGTACAAAATCTTTTGGAACATGCCGCCGGATGGAACAGGAATTTGGACTGTAATCCAGACCCTACAAGTCCATATCCATTTTTTATATGGGGCTGCGACCCCGCAACGTTTCCTTTGCGTGTGGCCCAGCTTACCGGCACAGCAAATCCGGTTTCAAGAGCAGCCACAATACAATTTATTTTAGAAAAAGGATTGGATTTTGCCCCGGCCACTGCTTATAGTTATTCCAGTATGGGGTACTCGATTTTGGCAGAAGTGATTGAGCAGATATCAGGAAAATCTTATGAAGATTATGTGAAGGATAGCATACTTGCACCACTGGGTATTTTTGATATGCATATTGCTAATATTCTTTTAAGTGAAAAACAGGAAAGGGAAGGAGAATATACAGGAAACGGCTCTATGACTTTGTCATGTTATGGCGATGGCACGTGGGTACCCGAAGAGTATGGCTTTTCTATGCATTCTAAAGATGCACATGGGGGATGGATAACTACGGCAGCAGATTATGTAAAATTCCTCGCAGCGGTAGATGGATTTGCCACCAAGCCGGATATTTTATCACCGGCAACCATTGCAATAATGACAGCGCCTTCAGCAAATAATCCAAACTATGCTAAGGGCTGGAATTTAGGCAGTGACAATGTTTGGTGGCATAATGGATATTTGCCCGGCACGGCCGCTGTACAGGTAAGAGCCGGTAACGGGTATGCATGGGTAATTATTCTAAACAAAGATGATGTTAATAATGCAAATTTTTGGGGAGACCTTAATTCACTTGGCTGGAACTGTATTGCTGCCACTTCATCCTGGCCGGCCTTTGATCTTATGGGATGTCCCAAAGTAAATGCCTCTGATATCACTTTTTCTAACGTTACCGATAATTCTATAAAATTAAGCTGGACTAAAGGAAACGGCGAATACAGGATGGTGGTAGCGCATGCTGACAGTATGATCAGTGCATTCCCCGATGATGGAACCGATTATACCGGTAACGCAGCTTTTGGAGCAGGCACATCCTTAGGATCGGATAATTATGTAGTATATAATGGCACAGAAAATAGTGTAACTGTAACCGGGCTTACTCCGGGTAAAACCTATTATTTTCGCGTGCTTGAGTATAATAAAAATGCCACCACAGGCAATTATTCGTTATACCTTCGCGGTGATAATCCGCAAAGCAGCCAGGTTACCCTTAATATTTCAACCGATATTGCTGCAGCTTCTTTCTGCCCTAGTGCATTAATTGCAATTCCATTCACGACAATCGGTGTTTATAGTGCAGGCAATATATTTACGGCACAACTTAGTAATGCTTCAGGCAGCTTTGTCAGCCCTGTAAATATTGGAACATTGAGTGCTACCGGATCAGGAACTATTAACGCTGCTATTCCTTTCAATACTCCTGCAGGAAGCGGATACAGGATAAGAGTTGTTTCAAGTAATCCGGCTGTTACCGGAAATGATAATGGCTCAAATATTACTATTACTGCCACATGCCCATGCCAAAATGCAACGAGTTTGAACACTACTAATATCACTTCAAATAGTGCTACTTTAAGCTGGACTGCTTTAGCGAACGCGATACAATGGAAAATTGAATACAAAAAATTAACCCAAGGTTCAAAATGGACAGCCATTACTGTACCCGGCAACTTAAGATCAACCAATCTTTCATCGCTTGTTGCCAACCAGAAATATCAATGGCATATAAGCGCCAAGTGCGGGAAAACATGGACCTCATTCTCTGATGTAACAATGTTCAAAACACTTTCACAACAGGCAAACGGCGTAATTGCCCAGCAATCTCTGCAGCTAAAAAATCTTGCAGAAGATAATTTGCCTGATATTAAACTTTATCCCAACCCAACAAAAGGGCAGTTTATAATTGAGCTTCATTTATCAAACAACATCATCACAAACGCAAAAATCGAATTGGTGAATATGATAGGACAAACTGTTTACACGCAAACGGCAGGTATTGCTGATGGTAAACTACAAAAGAGTATTTCAATTTCATCTTCGTTTTCGCCGGGCATTTATATGCTAAAGATAACCGTGAATAATAAAATATACTCTGCAAAATTGATTTACGAAAAATAAAGATTATATAAGTAACGCAGCCCTGTCACTATTAAAATGGCAGGGCTTTTCTTTTTTACAATTAGAAAACCTAATTCTACAAATTCAAAACTTGTAAGGCAGAGAAAGGATGATAAGAGGATGAAATTTTTTAATGAACTGTTATGAAATCTCAAATTTTAAACCGGTAGATGTTTGTTGTGAAGAAATTTTTGAAATCCCGAAGGGATTTAATTTGAATAACCCCGCATGCAATGCGAGGAAACAAATGAATATAAAACGTTGAACCCCGCGTTCAATAAAACAAATATTTAAATCACCTTCGATTACATCGAAGGCTATTCATATTGAAGCCCGAAGGGCTTCTGTTCAAAGTTCAAAAAATCTTTGTGTCTTGGGGGTATTTTAAAAGAATAACTTAACAATAACCAGTACCAAAATCAAAGCATGTTCCTTCATATAATTGCGGATAAATTTCATCGCTTTCATCAAATGACTTTTTTACTAAAAAGGGATAATGAGAAGATGAAATTTTTTTTAATGAACTGTTATGAAATCTCAAATTTTAAACCGGTAGATGTTTGTGGTGAAGAAATTTTTGAAATCCCGAAGGGATTTAATTTGAATAACCCCGCATGCAATGCGAGGAAACAAATGAATATAAAACGTTGAACCCCGAACGGGGTTCAATAAAACAAATATTTAAATCACCTTCGATTACATCGAAGGCTATTCATATTGAAGCCCAAGGGCTTCTGTTCAAAGTTTAAAAATCTTCGTGTCTCAGGGGTATTTTAAAAGAACAACTTAACAATAACCAGTACCAAAATCAACGCGTGTTCCTTTACATAATTGCGGATAAATTTCATCGCTTTCATCAAATGGCTCTTTACTGTATTCGGTGAGAGGTGAAGAGCTTCACCAATCTCCTGATAACTTTTGCCTTTGTTGCGGTTGAGTGTATAAATAAGTTTTTTTTGCGGTGATAATTGCTCAACGGCTTTATTAATAAACTTTTCAGTATTGTTTGCAAGAATGGTTTCTTCGGTCTCGTTGCTAAAACCCTTTGCCTGCCAGTGTTTGAGAATGCGCAACCGATTTGCCTCTTTCTTTAAATACCTGCTTACTTTGTTGTACGCAATGGTATAGAGATATGCTTCAGGGTCGGTTACTTCACAAAGTTTTGCTCTGCTTGTCCAAACGCTGATAAAAATTTCCTGTGTAATTTCCTCGGCAGCAAAAGAAGATTTAGTCCATTTAAACGCAACCGCATACATTTTTGATTTGTACAATTCAAACAGATTTTTAAATGCTGCTTCATCACCCCGTGCAATTGCATCGAAGAGCATCTTAGAATCGTTATGGAAGTGTAAAGCAGTCATTATCGTGAATCTTCAAACGTGAATCGTAAGTCAATGCGTTTAGTTAGCAGATGCCTCCTCCGTCGGCATGACAAATCCTACTACGAAGCTTGTCATTCCGACGTAGGAGGAATCTATTCGAAATTTTAATTCTTAAACTAAACGACATTGAATCATAAGTCGTGAATAATTTCAAAAAAAATCTAAATCTTCATCCAATAAACCAATTACCTAATTAACCAACTAATTAATTAACTCTCTTCACCACCTGCACTGCATCGTTATTCTTTGCTGCAACAATAAAGAAATTATTCTTCCCTTTTACAGTTAGCAGGTTACGAATATCGCCGCGCAAACACAAACCTGTTTCAGCATAAGTAAGCGGAGTAAATTGTCCTTTGCCATTTCCTTTCAGCACAACACCCATACTTGCATCGCATGCGCCCATCTGCACACGGAAGGGATAAAAATTTCCTGCAATAATTAAATCCTTGTTGCCGTCATTATCAACATCATCTGTAATAATCCCATTCACAACACTCATTTGCGCATAGAGCGGTAAGGGTTGTATGCCGAATTTTTTGCCATCATTTCTTAAATAAACAGATTGTGTTGTTTTTATTGAAACTGCAGAAGCTTTTGCAAGTTGATCTTTTGTAAATAAATCACTCAACTGTGCATCTGCATAATCAGCATAATGCAAAAACTTTTTCTGCATGGAAGGGATTTGATCTGCCATTTCATCTTTTGAATAAAAAGGATAACTTTTGCCTCCGTTATAATAGCATAAAACAGGATCAATATTTCCATTACCATAAAAATCTCCGTAAGTAATCGTTACAGGTTCTTTTGAGGATGCTTTTAATTGTGTATTATTTCCCATATTTCCAATAACAAGATCGGTATCGCCATCATTATCCAAATCATCTGCAAGAATGCGGCACCACCATCCGTTTGTTTCAGATAAACCATAAGCATTTGTTGCATCAATCAATTTGCCATTATGGTTTTCAAAAATGGTGATAGGCATAAACGCGCCAACGATAACTAAATCTTGCCATCCGTCTTTGTTGATATCAAACCATGCCGCATCGCTTACCATTCCGGGATGTGCAAGCGTAGTATCTGTTTGTGATTTGTCTTTTTCAAAACGAATGTGATCTTTGGTGCTTACATTTTTCAGAATAAAACTTTCAGGCGCTTCGGGAAATAAACCGGGTTTGTATTTATTGCCCACAAACAAATCCGGTAAACCATCTTTGTTTGTATCGGCAGCGCGAACACAAGCGCCGCTCACTGTTTCAGCAGGCAGTGCATCATCAACTTTTTTAAAATTGCCATGACCATCATTTTCAAACAACCTGTCCTGATAATTTTTGCTATTTAATGGATAATCTGCGCCGCCGCTTACTAAATAGAGGTCATCATCTCCATCGCCATCTGCATCAAAAAATAGTGCATCGGCATTGGTAAAATTTGTTTCAGCGTTCCATGGTTGATTTGATGCAGGAATAAATTTTCCATCGGATGTTTGCAGATACAAAAAGCTCTCCTGCCCTGCTGACGCACCGATAAACAAATCTTCCAATCCATCTTTGTTTACATCAGCCTTTGCCACGCAAGCGCCTATCTTCGATAATTGATAAGGCAATAGCGGTGAAATTTTAAAATCAACAAATGCCGGTTGCTTATGAATAAAATTTATTTCCGAACTTTTTGTTACATCTTCAAATAGAGGATTGATGTTGTTTTGAACACCGTTATTTTTTTCAACACTTACACTCATTGAGGTTTCCGCTTCATCAATCACAAGCAACGTATCTGCTTTAATATTTTGAAAGGTTGAAACTTTACCGCTCAACCACTTCACCGTTATTGATTGAACAATACTATCTTTTCCCAAGCCAATATGCATTACCGGGTCAACAGAAGATTGAAAACCTCTTGCTGTATATTCTTCCTGCATTTGTTTGCCATTAGCAGTTTGAACAAACACTTTCGCACCTATACCCAAAGTATTTTTTTTCTCACCTTTCAATCTGATTTTTATAAAATGTTCTTGCGTTGTTTGTGATGTATTGTTCCTGTAAATTGTTGCATCATCATTCAAATTATTAATCACGAGATCAAGATCGCCATCGTTATCCAAATCAGCATAAGCAGCGCCGTTGCTTACAGAATTTTTTGTAAGTCCCCAATCGGTTGTAACATTTGAAAAACTTAAATCGCAATTATTTCTGAACAAATAATTATGCAGCTTAGTCGAAGGCATTTTCTGAATCAATTGCCACATATCTTTCTTACTGCCTTTAGCGTTGGTGACATTTGCTGTGTAGCCCGAAGTATATTTTACAAAATCAAGATTGGTAATGTCTTTTAAAATTCCGTTTGAAATAAAAATATCTTTCCATCCGTCGTTATCAAAGTCAGCAAAAAGCGGGGCCCAACTCCAGTCTGTGTTTGATACGCCTGCCAATTGCCCCACTTCGCTGAATATTGGAGTGCCGCTGCTGTCAACACCGTTATTTAATTGCAGTGTGTTGCGCATTTGCTGATAATGAAATCCGTGTTCAACACGCATCATATACTTATCATAAGTATCTGCACCCTTCAATAATTTTTGACGATGATTATCCTCTGGCAGCATGTCGAGCACCATTACATCTGGCTTTTCATCGTTATTGTAATCTGCAATGTCGCTGCCCATTGCAAACTCTGAAATATGATTCGCTGCCTGCGTAAGCACTTCACGAAAAGTTCCGTCATGATTATTCAGATAAAGAAAATCACGTTCATCATAATCGTTGGTTACATAAATATCAGCCCAGCCATCATTATTAATATCGCTCACTGCAACGCTTAAACCAAAGTTTATTCCGCTTCCGTTGATGTGCGCCTGCTCACTCACATCCGTAAAGTGCACCTCCCCCTTGCCCCCTCCAGAGGGGGAGATTAAATCATTTCTGTATAAGCGATTTCCAAATTTTGGATTACGGGCAGAACGCAGTTTATCTGTGTTGAAATACGGATTGTAAAACATATCGGCGTGATTAACCAAAAACATATCCAGATCGCCATCGTTATCCATATCAAAAAAAGAAGCAGTTGTTGAGTAAGTGCCCGGCGCATCAATGCCATATTGTTTTGCACTTTCCGTGAAACTTGGCACTCCATCTTTCATGCCGTTATTTATATACAATTCATTTGCTCTTTCTTCATCTGTTCCGGGGCCAGAATAACAAACATATATGTCGAGCAGGCCATCGCCATTCACATCAGCCATTACCACACCTGTCTTCCATTTTAATCGCCCTTCAACACCGGTTTTATCTGTAACATCTTCAAATTCCAAATTGCCCTTATTCAGGTACAGTTTATTGGGCGTCATGTTGGCGGTAAACATTATATCAGGCAATCCATCGTTGTTTAAATCACCAACAGCAACGCCGCCGCCATTGTACAAATATTCATACGTGAGAATATTATAATCTTCATTTTCTTTTATACCGTTCCTGAATTTAATGTGCGAATGTGAAGGAGACACTTCGGTAAATAAAGTGTTGTTTTCATTGCGGCAAGATGAAAGTAAAAAAAGAAGATCAGCTATAATAAAATAAAGTACGGAGGATTTCATGCTGATATTATTATGATATTTTCAGGAGCCCGACTACATTACTCCCATGGCACCCCTGTTGTCCCGATGAGCGCAGCAATGTCGGAATCACACTCTTCAGCGACAACAATTCTTTTCGGCAACGTTCAAGCTTGTTTAGAAACAATCGCAGTATATTTTAGTATGGTTAATTTTGGTCTCCATGGCAACAAGTAATGCTATTTAATAATTTTTCGGTTGGATTGGTAGTAGTTGTGAAAGATTTATTTACGAAACCGTTTTCGTAATTCATAAGCAGAAAAGAAAAATTTCATCGCAGCATTCGACCTTTTCACCTCAATATTTTTGTCGCATGTAAATAACAAGCTTAGTTTACTAAACTTAAAAGCAAACAGGTTTTTGTTAGGTTCACAGTTCCGCTTTTTTAAAAAGCGGACTTATTTATAATAGGTTGATCTATATGAATCTTAAATCTGTGAACATAAGAGTTATGCCAAGACCCTCCTAATAGAGGTGTATTACAATATTATTTTAAATGTAACAGCATATTCACCAGCAACTTTGTTTTGCAGTTTTGATGGCGCTTCAAGTTTAACTCCATCATTCGTTGCTTCCCATTTTATTTTCTCTTTTGGCGCATCAAGCAATGTTATTTTGCTCGATTTATTTAAATTGATTGAATGCAGAAAAATATGCTGCGGTAATATAACATCATCGTTTTTATCGCTCAATACATATATGTACATGGTCTTTTTATCTTTTGATTGCAGATACACAATATTGTCATCTTCATAGGGTGCAAGCGGAACGGTGTTGTAAACCGCTTCACTATGCACTTTCATCCACGCACCAATTTCTTTTAAACGTATGTAAGCGGTATCGCTCCAATCACCTTGCGATGAAGGACCAATGTTCAACAAAAAATTTCCTCCTCTTGAAATTATTCTCACCAGCATGTGAATGAGTTCATTGGTCGGTTTATAAATATCATTTGGAACATAGCTCCAAGAGTTACCCATCGTGATGCAGCTTTCCCATGGATGTGACAATGGCTCTTTTGGAATAGTTTGCTCCGGTGTTACATAATTTTCGTATTCACCACGTACTGTTCTGTCAACAATCAATAATCCCGGCTGATAACTTCTTGCCATCTTAGCAATTCGTGACATATCAATATTCTGATCATGGACAATTCCTCTTTGCCATTCAACGCTTGTATCAATTGTTGATTTTGGACGAACCCAACCACCATCAAGCCAAAGGATATCTACGTTACCATAACCCGTCATCAGTTCTTTTATTTGATTGTATGTAAAATTTTTAAACTCATTCCATTTATCTGGATGTTTTTGAGGGTCATAATTTACATTTCTGTCTTTCGGTGGAAAATATGGATCCCAATAATACGGACAATGCCAGTCTGCCTTTGAAAAATAAGTGCCTATCAAAAAACCATCTTTGCGAAATGCATTAAAAATTTCTTTGGTAACATTTGCTTTAGCGTTTGAAGAGAAAGGTGTTTTTGATGAAGTGATTTTATAATCTGTTTCTTTTGTATCGAACATGCAAAAACCATCGTGATGTTTTGTAGTGAATACAACATATTTCATTCCCGCATCTTTTGCAGCGGCAGCCCATTTTGAAGGATCGAACTTTGTGGGATTAAAAGTTGTTTGCAAATTTTCGTATGCTTTTAAATACTCAAAATAATTTGCAGCATAAGGTCCGCGACGCTGTGTCCAGCCTTCATCTTCAGGGCAAATGCTCCAGCTTTCCACAATACCCCATTGACTGTAAGTTCCCCAATGCATGAACAAACCAAACTTCATATCCTGCCATTGTGCAAGTTTTTGTTGCACTAAAGTATCAGATGGTACAATATACTTATCAGAGAAATTGTGTTGAGCATAAGTTTTAGCAAACAAAAAAATCAAAAGAGCAGAGAGAATTTTTTTCATGGTGGTTATATTTTTGTTCAGTAGGAGACAAAAAAGATTTCTAAGGCAGTCAAAGATAGCAGTGATATTTTTATTGCCGATGATTCTGCAGGTAAACTATGTTTATGATAATTTGTTGCAGAAATAATAATAATTTTTTTAGGAAATAATAGGTTTAATTTTGTACGCTTAATTATAGTCCCTGCATTTATTTTTAAACACTAAAAATTTTTGATATGGGTAGTTTTGGCTGGCAGGAAATCTTGCTGATTGCAGTGGTAATATTGATACTATTCGGTGCACGAAAAATACCTGAATTTATGAGAGGTCTTGGCCGTGGCGTGCGGGAGTTTAACGAAGGAAAAGAGGGCGCAAGAAAAGAACTTGAAGAAAGTGAAAAAAATAAAACCGCTTCAAGTAATGTAAAGGCTGAACAGACCACAAAAGAGCAGAGCACTTAATTTCGCCTTTATACTTGCACTTTAATTCTTTTGCCCATGTAATTTCTTCATTAAGTGAGATTAAAGGTATTTTTTGCAAAACTCTGATAGCCGCTCGCAACTGCTGTACAGATTTAAGAAAGTGCACGAGTGCGCCGATGCAGCGCACCTACCCAACTCGGGTCAATTACGACGCAACAGGCGAATCACGAATGCTTCAGCCCGGTACATAAGAATCCTGCAGCTATAAAACAACTTCCACGCAATTAAAGCCCAGTTTGTAAATTTGCATCTCACCGTTGGCACCAATATATGGCAGAACCTTATGCGCTTCTTATCGGAATTTGTATTGTGCTTTTATTCATTGCATTTTTTGCGGGAATAGAAATCGCGTTTATCAGCGCAAATCGTTTGGGCATTGAACTGAAAAAGAAACAAGGCAAACGAAGCGGTATTATTATGAGCCGCTTTATGGAGCAGCCGTCGCGATTTCTTGGAACATGTCTTGTTGGTTTGAATGTTTTCATGGTAGTTTATGGCTTGCTGTTTAGTGAGCTGATGAGCAGCTCTCTGTGGCAACCGGTTTTTCATACGAATAACGAATACATTAAACTGGCGATTGACACTTGTGTTTCAACTCTTGTTGTATTGCTGATTGGTGAGTTTTTGCCTAAAGCAATTTTTAGAGCGAAGAGTGATTCATTGCTTAGTTTTTTTGCCCCGCTTGGCAAACTCTTTCACGACTTCTTTTATCCTATTACTGCGGTGTTTGTAAGTTTTGCCGAAGGCATTTTAAAATATCTTTTCAATGTAAGAATACGACCATCGGATGAACACTTTTCAATTGTTGATCTTGAAAATCTCTTACAACAAACGAATGAGCAGGAGGAAACAAGTCAGGAATTAAATCGTGAACTGCTACAAAATGCACTTTCGCTGCCCACCGTAAAAATTCGTCAATGTCTTGTTCCGCGAACAGAAATAGAAGCAGTAAGTGTTGATACTCCAATAAATGAGTTGCGTCGCTTATTTGAAGAAACAAAGCTTAGTAAAATAATTGTTTACGAAGGCAACATTGATAACATTCTTGGTTATGTGCATCAGTTAGATCTTTTTAGAAAGCCGGCAGATTTACGATCAATCCTGCTTCCGATTATAGTAGTGCCCGAAAGTATGAGCGCTACAGACCTTATCAATAAATTTTCAAGAGGGCGAAAAAGTATTGCATGGGTTGTTGATGAATTTGGTGGAACTGCCGGCATCATTACAATGGAAGATGTGCTTGAAGAAATTTTTGGTGAGATAAAAGATGAATACGATACGGAGGAGTTTGTAGAAAAACAACTCTCGGAAAACGAATATATTTTTTCTGGAAGATTAGAGCTCGATTATCTTAAAGAGAAGTATGATTTGGAATTTCCCGAAAATGAAACAGAAACTTTATCCGGCTATATCATCAATGAGAATGAATCCATACCAAAACCCAAAGAACGCATTATAATTGATAAGTACGAATTCGATGTGCTTAATGTAAGCGATACTCGAATAGAAATGGTAAAGCTAAAAGTGCTGCTATAGAATTTATAAAACTACTCCGATCATTACGCATTAGCACCTCAGCACATTGTTAATTTAGCTTGCGGCGAAACACCACATTAGCAAATTATCACATTAACCCTTTACTTTGCAGCCTTAATTATAATTATAAATGGCGACCGGGTTTTTTGACAGAAGAAGCAGGGGCAGGGCAGAAATGTCTTTTGTAGATCATCTTGAAGAATTGCGTTGGCATATTATTCGCTCGTTGCTTGCAATATTGATTTTAGCGGTTATCATCTTTATAAAAATACAGTGGGTATTTGATAATATTATTGCCGGTCCTATCAATCCCAACTTTATAAGTTACCGCCTTTTTTGCAATGCAAGTCACGCTTTGCATTTAGGTGAATCACTTTGTTTGCCGCCTTTGAGCATCAGTATGCAAACAACCACTTTTGGCGGGCAATTTTTCGGAAGTTTCTCGATTGCCTTTGTTGGTGGATTAATCGGCGCTTTTCCTTATGTGTTTTGGGAATTTTGGCGATTTGTAAAACCTGCATTAAAGCCAAGTGAATTAAAAGGTTCGCGTTTCGTTATCTTTTGGGTTACATTTTTCTTTTTCATGGGTGCGGCTTTCGGATATTTTGTTCTGGGTCCGTTCACCTTTAATTTTCTCGCCAACTTCCAGGTGAGTGCATTAAACATCGTTCAAACAAAACCAACTATCAACGATTATCTCGATAACCTCACCAATCTTATTTTAGGTTGCGGTATTGCATTCGAAATGCCTGTGCTTGCTTATGCCCTCACAAAAATTGGGTTAATAACACCAAACTTTTTACGCCACTCAAGAAAATATGCAATAGTAGTAATACTTGTAATTGCAGCAGTTATTACGCCCAGCCCCGATTGGATCAGTCAAACCATCGTATTCGTACCGTTGTATTCTTTGTATGAGTTCGGTGTATTCGTCTCGGGCAGAGTTTATAAACAAGAGCAGAGAAAAGAATTGGAAGAGTGGAGTTAATGCAGTTTTATGAGCCTGACAGCATTGCTGCTATAGCACTTCTGTTGCGTCGTACCCTTGTACCGTTGAAGCAACGCTGAACAAACCATTCATTATGCTTTCCTATTCGCAAAAATTTCAATGAAACTCTCAAATTCAAAATTGCCGAATATTGAGTATGTTGCAACTAATGGAACATGCGGCAATAACAGAACTTAGCTTACTAACGCATTCTAAAGCAGATGTGTTTTTTCTGAAAAATAAATATTCCATTCTTTATTGCACTTGCAGCAGATGCCGTTATGTAAACAGAGTCTCTAATAACTTTTGCACAAACTGTGGTTATCCCATAAAGGAAAAAGAAGAAGAATCGGCGCTTTATCATGTGCGCGTAAAGCAACGTACAGAGCTATTAAAGAAAGGAGAAAAAGCAATTCAATATGCAAGAATTGTACTTTATATTTTAGCAGTGTTTCTTTTAACTGGCATTGGATTTTTGTTTGGCGAATTGGAGAACCGCTATTTTCTCGTTTTATCGAGTGTTGTATTTTCCATGTTATTTTTTCTATTGGCATACTGGAGTTATACAAAACCTTTTATAGCTTTAACTACCGCATTTATTCTGGTCCTCACTTTTTCGATTATTGCCATTTTTGGAGAATCTATAAATGCATTTAAAACCGTTATTGGTGTTTATAGTATTTTGGTAAGCATGATTGTTATTTACTTCCTGCTTAAAGGAGTGCAGGGCGCATATAAAGCCGAATTAATTAAAGAAGAAATGGAGATAGTATGAGCAGGAACATAGAAGAAACATATATCTGTGCCGAGTGTGACACTCCCGTAAAGGGTTATCAACGTTTTTGCCATAACTGTGGGGTATTTCTTGCCGGAGATACAGAACATATAAGCATTTTTAACAACAGCACTCTGCAAACTGCGTTCTTCTTTTTTGTTATTTATCTCTTTGTTTGCCTGACTGTAAAATATACTGACTGGTTTTCTTCTTACGACAGTTTGTTCTGGATAGAGATATTGCTTGCAATGGTAACGACAATTTTTGTTTGGAAAAACATTAACACGTTAAAACATGTTTTACGGTTTAATAATTTTAAATGGATAACACTATTGATGATAATGGTAAGTGCTGTGGTTTTTTCAATGATGATAAATATTTTTATAACCGAAATAAATATTACCATCTTCAACAGCCGAATAAACTTATATCAGCCATACAAAATTTACCAGTTCCCCGTGCTTATAATGTTTTATTCAATTGCTTTAATGCCTGCCATTTTTGAAGAGCTTGCATTTAGAGGCGTTCTTTATAATTATCTTCAAAGCTTTCTTGATGAGCGTTTGGTTGTAATGGTTACAGGCTTTGCATTTGCGGCTATTCATCTAAGTTTCTTTTCGCTTATATGGCTTGTACCTTTTGGCATTTTCCTCGCCACGCTTCGTAAGAAATATAACACGATTTGGTATGGTGTAATATTTCATTTCACGTTTAATATAACCGCGTGTGTATTTGATTTGTACCGGGCAGGCGAGTTATGGTGATTTAAAGCATAGTTCCAGGGACATTGCCTGCTCATTAACTGATGAAACGCTAATACTCCCAACAAGCAAAACAACCGAGCCATAACGAACATTAGCTCGTCTCCAAAAATAAAAATTTAAGCAATAACGGGTACAGAATGAATGGCGCTGCTCATTTCTTTTATGAGTGAAGTATCTTTCTCAATTGCGTTGCCAACAACAATAATATCGGCACCGGCTTTACAATTGCGGTAAGCCTTTTCAGGATCTGCAATACCGCCGCCAATAATTAACGGCGCTTCTATGTGTGATGCAACTTTCTCTATCATTGTTTCGGTAATAGGTCGTTTAGCGCCGCTGCCACTGTCCATATAAATAAGTTTCATCCCCAGCATTTCGCCTGCCATGGCTGTACACATCGCAATCTCATTTTTGTCTGACGGAATAGGCGATGCATTTGAAATGTAAGAAACAGTTGTAGGTGCACCGCCGTCAATAACCATATAGCCTGTGGGCATAATTTCGAGACGGCTTTGCTTTACAAAAGGTGCGCTTACTACATGCTGACCTATCAATAACTCCGGATTTCGGCCGGAGATAAGAGAGAGATACAATAATGCATCAGCGTATTTGCTTATCTGCGAAGGAGAACCGGGAAACAAAATAATGGGAATGCTACATGCGCTTTTAATAAGCTGAATGCATTCATCAAGATAATTGGAAATTACTAAACTGCCACCTACGAAAAAATAATCTACGCCGGCATCAATTGAAAGAGATACCAGTTTGTCAATTTTGGTAGCATCAACTTTGTCGGGATCAATCAGCACCGTAAACGCCTTACGCCCTAATCCCTTGCTTTCGGTTAACTGATTATATAGCTTTTGCTTCATGCAGTATTTAATATGGTGCTTTATTGCAAAAATGCAAAAAAATGTTGGCTTTATCACAGATTTTTCTAATACCAAGACAAATCTTTTTCCTGATGCGATGTACGATGTTAATTCCTTAATTCGGCTTATATATTTTCTTATCAGTTACCGGGTTAACTTTCTGCATTATGTTTGGAATATCCTGTTTCGGCTTCATACTTAGATTATTAAGACAGGGTTTTTATGTGTGATACATTCACATAAAACAGAGTTATAGCACATCACTTCTGGATAAACATTAAGATATTATTTTTAATTTCTTTGATGCCTGAAATGTTCTCATAAATTAAGATTCCGATATACTTTAAAATCAATCTCTATTCTTCACGGGTTACTATAATTACATATAAAATTTTATGCCATTGTACGTAAGTTGTTCACAAGAGGCACAAAAAAATAAATTATCTGCTACATTTGCCGGGTTACATTAAAATTCAATATCGTCTAACTATTAATTTAATCAAAACAAATTAAAATGAAACTTAAACGCGATTTATTGTGTGGTTTATTACCGGTTTTATTTTTCTCATGTGTTAGCTCAAAAAAATTTAAAGAAGAAGTTGCCAAGAACACTGACCTTAGCAACAGATACTCAACTCTGCTAGGCGAGTACAATGATTGCCAAAAAAATAAAAACGACCTTACTGCACAAAAATTTAATCTGGAAACAGACAATGGCAACCTTAAAAGTCAGGTTGCAAATCTTCAAAAAGAAAACGAATACCTTAAGCAAAACAGCAGTACTTTGCTTAATCAGTTACAGGCAATGTCGGTGATGAGCAACAGTCAAGCCGAGAGTGTAAAAAAATCGCTCGAAAGCATTGGTGCAAAAGACGCCTATATTCAAAACCTCCAACAAGCGATGGCAAAAAAAGATTCTCTCAACATGGTGCTCGTTATGAATTTGAAGGGTGCTATTGGTAATCTCGATGACAAAGACATTAATATAAAAGTTGATAAAGGAGTCGTATACATTGATATCTCTGATAAACTTTTGTTTGTCACCGGCAAATACGATGTAACCGAACAAGCTAAAGTTGTGTTGGGTAAAGTAGCAACGGTATTAAAGAACCAGCCTGATATTGAGTTTATGGTAGAGGGTCATACGGACAATGTGCCTTTCAAAAGCGGTGTCTTGCTCGATAACTGGGACCTCAGCGTAAAACGTGCTACCGCAGTGGTGCGCATATTGCAAAACCAATATGGACTTCCGCCTGCCCACATGACGGCAGCCGGTCGCGGTGAGTATGTGCCTGTAACAGATAATAGCACCATCGAAGGTCGTGCTGCCAATCGCAGAACAAGAATTGTAATTCTTCCACAATTAGATCAATTCTTCAAACTGCTTGAGCCAAAGTCGTAGAATTTAATTTTTTTGAAAATTTAAGCCATCTGCATATCCGGATGGCTTTTTTTTAGATAAGATATCAGCAACTTTTCCTTGTTAATAGCTTTTTTACCCTGATTGTTGGATATACAAGAAGCTTTACTTTCCGCTTATGCGAAACTCTTGTCCTGTAATAAACTCTAATTGACAATACCACACAATCGAGAATCTTCACCATACTTTTTTTTCTAAGGCAACCCTTTTACAAAAAGCAAAGTTTCTCTATTTATATTATTAGTTTAAAATAGATAACCATGAAGACACTAGTTTATTTTTTGTGCGCTGGCATTATTCTCACATCATGTACTAAAACAGACATTGCCCCTGTAAAGAATTCAGTTTCTTCCGCAAATGAAGATGATGCATCTATTCTCAAAGTTCGTTCTGCTCTTTTAACTGCGCATCCGTGGATGTATCAGGGATTTTATTTTCATTATGTAGATAACAACAATAAAGGTGATGTACAGTATGAAAGAGGAAGCACGCATAATATAATTGATCTTGATGCAACCCGTTATTTTTTCAGGAGCAATGGAACTTTTGTTGAATTTGATGGAGGTTACCGCTATCCCGGTACATGGCATTTTACAGATAGAACGGCCACCGTTTTAGTTTTAAATTATAATTTCTGGACAAACGATTGTACCATTATTACTTTCACAAATAATCATTTGACTTATACCGAGCCAATGGGATATGGCGCAAAATCATTTACAGAATTAATTCCGGCGCGGTAAGGGAAGGAATATTTGTAATCGTTTAGAGCAGCTTGCTTCAATGAAACTGTTTTATAGCAAAGGTGAAAAAACATTTTGAGCCTTTACGATTTATACATAATTGGACTTGTTGAAAAAAACTCTCATTCGGCCGTAATAATTCTGCCGATTTTATTTGTTTAAATATTTTTTAGGTATTATATTCACTTGCAAAAGTTAATATAGTCTTTGAATGACGATTAATCTGTCCCCATTTTTTCTTCAACCCTTTCTGTAATTCAAGATTGAAAACAACGGGAATATTTTCACACATCTAAAACTTTATGCGTTTTGAAATGGTTCGACGCATGCAAAACAAAACAGATTAATCAAGTTAACTTTTATTCGATGAACAATCTTGTAACTTATTTAATAACTCTCGTGGTTGGTTTTTGTGCTGGTGTTACATGTATATATGCGCTGTTATGGTATAAAAAACATTGCACAAATAAAATAAATCAATACGAAGATGATGATTTGAACGATAAGCCTATTTCAATTGCTACAAAAACTTCTTCCCAAAAAGAATACAATGAAAAGGCTAATCGTGTTTTAAAAGTAACGTTATACGATAAAAATCTTGATACAACACGCAGAAAAAAGAAGAGGCTTCCCAGTGAAACGGAAGTTTAAATTATCATATCCCCAAAAATAATTACCATAGAGTCATTTTTCTTAAATCAATAACAGAAGGATTATATTGTTCTAACCTCGCCGCTGCCAGAAATATGTTGGTCTGTTATAGATGCGGTACCCGTACCACTGCCACACCTGCATTTTCGCAAAGAGCGTTTTTGCAAGGTCTAAGCTTTGCCCTTTAGCTTTTTAAAGAATAACTCAATCTGCCTTAACTTTTAAGAAGAGTTTAGTTCTCAAAAGACTATTTTCCCTTCGTATCGTTCTCCATTGTTGGCTTTGCCGGTGGCTCAAACACAACAGCACCGCCCTTACCAAATAAACGCAGCGCGATTTCGCCACCAACACCATCTGGTTTTTTGAAGATGAGTGGTTCTTTATTTACAATCACTTTTCCATTTACACTGCGTACTGTTATCAATGCCTCATAAGCGCTGCCTTTTTTTACAAATGAAACATTGGCATTCGCGATATTATTACCACTATTGAAATTAATGTTACAATCTTTTAAATCGCTTACCACTTGTTTTGTTATTGCATCATCTGCACCGGAAATGGAGAGATTTATCGAAGGTGTGATGCCCGAAAATGGAACGAGTTGCGGATAATAATCAAACAAAGCGCTGCTGTATAAATCTAATTTTCCTTTATCATCGCCCTCATAAGCTTTTGATAATGCTTCATACAAACGTGCAATAAATAATTTTTCATTCGCTGTATCTGCAAATACAGTGTGGTCAATGTTTTCAAAATCTTTTGTGGCAGTTTTTTTATTACCGTTTTCCCATTCAAATCGTGCGGTGAACAATTTAAAATAGCGTTGAATATTTTGGCGCTTGTCCGACATTTGATAATCCTGATATTTCTTCATGAAATATTTCGGACTAAAATCTTTCATTATGTACCATGCTTCATCAAATGTGGTGGTTGATTCTGCACAGAATAAATCGTACACCAAGCGATTTCTTTCAGGATTATTGGCGAGCTGATTCACCACAACATATTCCGCCATCATTTTTTGCGCTTTATATACGGTGATATTGTACAAACTCTTCGGTGAGTACCACCAGCCTTTATTCAGAAATTTTTCCAGCTGTAACTTTTTATCGTACAACTGCACACGCAATAGGTTAATCGTAAACTCATACTGACTTTGCGTAAGCGTTGTACCGATATGCAGCTCTTTAAAATTAGCAGCTTTGTTTAAAGCGAATTCGCAACTGTCTAATTGACCGTCATACAAATAACTTCTTGCAAGCCCGATGTTGTACCAGCCAAAGCCGGGCGTGGAGCCGCTTTCAGTAATCATTTGGCTTGTCATTTTTATCGCATCTTTTGTTCTGCCTGCATATACATACAACTCTGGTAAATAATAAAAGGGTTCACGCAAAAAATGCTCATAAGTTTTATACATGTCTTTGCTGAAGTATTCCCGTGCAGTTGCGAAATTTCCAATCTCACTTTGCATGCCGCCAAAGTTGTTCCATGAAACTCTGCCGCCTTCTGCGAGTTTTATGTAGTAATATTCACTGCTGTCGTAATTTTTGTTGTAGCAATGCAGTAAAGCAAGATTGTGATAAATGGTCATTCGTCTTTGGTCGCTTTGCATTGGTCCGAAAATAGCGCTGTTATCTTCTGCATAGCGATTGATATAAGCAAGTCCGTTATAACACCATTGAAAAGCCATTCTCTCATTTTCCTGTACAGAATTTTTTAAAAAGCTATGTTGCTTTGAATTGAGGAAACGATTGCGGTGATACATCCATGAGCGCTGATAGCACAACTCAAAACCATAATCATTTTTGAAATTGTACGATTGAATTTTATCAACAAGCGCCATGCCTTCATCGGGCATTTCAACATTATCGTAACATTCTTTCAGTGCATTAAAAATCACGTATAAATCCTGATAGCGTGGAAAATTCGCAATAAGATTATTGATGTTGTTATAAATAGTACGGAATGTTTTACCGTAATCTTTATCAATTAAATCGAACGCTTTTTGTAAAGGAATAATCGCATTTTTATAACCAAGATAATCACTGCTTCTGTCGAGCTTGTACATGCCTTCGTACATCCAACCAACATAGTAGGTGCTGTCGAGGCGAATGAATTCTCTGCTTCGAGGTAATGCATCTTTATCTGTTGGATTTACACCTTGTCGCTTTGCATCTATTTCATATCGTGCTGCATCTTTGCTGCGTGGTTGTTGAGCGTTGGCGCAAGAGGCAAGAAGCAATGTGCAAGAGGCAAGAAGAAAAATTTTATATCGTGGTTGACTATTCATCTTTAATCAAAACAATTCGTTTTGTTATTCAAGTTTCGTTTATGCTTTGTCGTTCGACCTCACCCTTAGTCCCTCTCCAAAGGAGAGGGAGACCAGACATTTATTTATCTGTTTATCTTTTGTACTGACAAATTTTTCTTTTTGTTCTTCTTTCAACATTTTTCTCCACATGTTCAATATTGTTATGTTGCTGATGTGGTAGAACAAAAGGTTTATCTTGTATACAGCACCGCTCCTTCTCTTTTGGAGAAGGAGATGGAGGATGAGGTCTTGCGAAATAAAGAACTAAACACAAGTGTCAGACACTCTTCGAGTGTACAGATACCAACCAACAGTACAAGAGTGCGACGCAACGAAAGCATCATAGTAGCAATACAGATGGGCTCATAAAACTATAAAACACAGAACTCAAAACGCAAAACTTCACTCAACTCACTGCTACTTTCATCTTGCTCAACTTATCCATCTCTTTATCGAGAATTCCAGCTAACGCCTTTTGCTTGCCTTCCTTGCTTCGATAAATGAGGCGATGATCGAGCACCGGATGCGTGAGCTGCTGCAGATCATCTTCGGTAACAAAACTTCTGCCATTGACAAGCGCAAACGCCTTTAAACATTTGAGAAACGTAATGCCGCTGCGCGTTGAAGCACCAAGCACAACATCGGGATGATGGCGCGTGGCTCGAACAATGTTGCGAACAGCCTTTATAATTTCGTCGTGCATATACACCTGCTCCGTTTCGTTTTGCAAAAACAAAATCTCATCCATCGAAAGCACCTGCTCAATGTGATTCAGATTATTTTGAATGCCAAGATAATCGCGATAAATATCGAGCTCGGTTTCTTCATCCACGTATCCAAAAATTATTTTGATAAAAAAGCGGTCGAGCTGTGCGGCAGGCAAAGGATAAGTACCTTCCATCTCAACAGGATTTTGCGTTGCGATAGTGAAAAAAAGATTTTCCAATTTGTATGTTGTTTCGCCAATTGTGATTTGATTTTCTGCCATGCACTCGAGCAACGCCGACTGCACTTTGGGTGAAGCACGGTTTATTTCATCAGCAAGCAACACATTGCAAAAGAGCGGTCCTTTTTTAAAGATGAATTCCTTTTTTATATCGTCGAAAATGTGAGAGCCGATTAAATCCATCGGCAACAAATCGGGCGTGAACTGAATGCGTTTGAAATTTACTCCGGTGTGTTCGCCTTTGCCTGCAATGCTTTGCGCCAATGTTTTTGCCATCACCGTTTTGCCTGTGCCGGGAACATCTTCCATCAATATGTGCCCTTTTGCAAGCAGTGCAGTAAGTATAAATTGTATTTGCGCTCTTTTTCCGCGAATAACTTTTTCAATATTATCAACCAACTTTTGAATATTGTTTAATGCCACATCCAATTGAATTTGCTGCTCCATGTTTATGCGTTTTTATTTTGGGTGAAATAAGAAATCGTGTTGTAAATATTCATGAATCTTGCGAACCGTGTTTTGAACAGCACTTGTTTTCTTACGCTGCTGATGAATGGACGATAGAATGTTTGCACCACTTGTTGCTCATTCTCTGTTAATGCAAGCGTACTGTATTTTAGTTTTTGATACACATTCGTAAACCTGTTGAATTGTGTGTTAAATGTGCGGTCAATCTTTGTTGCGTATTCATTAGGTCCGTAGTTTGTTCTGCTGTATCCAAGCTGATGCAAATAATACATACTTGCACGATAACTGTTAAATGCTTTATCTTTCGTGTCTCTTGCATTGCGTGCAGTTGCATTAAAGTATTGCCAAATAAACCATGGCGTGAGAAATACAAGCAACGCAATTACTGTGATGACTGCAAGTGTCGTCCATAAAACTTTTATCCAGTCTATCGGTTGTTGCTGTGCCTCTGCTGCTTTTTTCTTTTGTTGTTCTTTGCTTTCAGGCTCAATAATTTTTATTTCATCAACAGGAACAGGTGTTGGAACTTTCTTGAAGATTGATGTCATGCTGTCTTCATCTTTCGGCTCGATGTTTTTGAGTGTGTCTGCATACGATGCTGCCGTTACATGCATGCCATCTTTAATTGCACTTAATGAAACATTGCCGGTATCTTTTGAAACTGTTGCAAGTGAAACATCCATTTCTACATTTTGCGCAATATCAGTCTCATAATCCTTATCGTGATACAACAAACGATTCACATCCATCTTCATTCGCTTGCGAACGGTATCAATATCTGTTACTATTCCATCTGCAACAAAATATGCCTGCTGCATATTGAGCGGTGGTGTTTCATCAGGTTGAGGCGCTTGTTGTGTGTTCACATCGGGAATGGTTGTATCAAAATCAATCCAACCATAACCCGGAAAAAAAACCTGCGTCCATGCATGGGCTTGGTCTTCGTAAAACCAATACCAGCCGGGATTTTTTGTACTGCGGTCAACCGTTAAAAAGCCTGCCGCCACACGTGAAGGAATTCCCAATGAACGCAACATAAACAAAGTTGCTCCGGCAAAATATGCGCAATAACCTTTGCGATTATCAAACAAAAAATAATTAAGCTTGCTTGCGCTGGGCAAGCCGGGAATGCCGGGATTATCAGAATATTTAAACAAAGGCTGACCAAATTCATCCTTGCTTAAAAAATAATTTCTGATAGCGAGCATTTTATCAATTGGGGTTTCGGCACCGGCAGTGATTCTTTTTGCAAGCATTCTTAAACTATCATAATCTTCATTCGACGGCATGAAAGTATAATAGTCTAAAAACTTTTTATTAACACCGGAAAAGTTTGTCACCTTGCGCAATTCATTAAAACGCAACTCCTGAAACTGTTCGAGAAATTGATTGCCCGCGGGATTGTAAATAAAATAAGCACTGTTTAAATCGCTCACCCACATCTTGGCGCGGTAAGCGCTTCTGTATTGGTCTCTGTATTCTCTCGGCACAGAAATAGGCTGACAAAAAAATGCTGTTGATGGTGCAACATATTCATCGGGAGATAACAATACTTTATACACTTCAGTATTTACAACTTTTCTGTCAAGCGTCGCATGTGTATTTTTTATAACGGTTGAATCTGTTTTCGCAAAGTATAACGGAATCTTCGAAGGGTCAGGTTTAAATAAATCATTATCAGGCATGGTGCTATCCACTTCAAATGCCTGAGTAAGCGTGTCGAACTTCGTGTAGTAATATGCCGTAAAATAAAGCGGGTTGGGCGTTTTACCGTCGGAGAAAAAGTTATCGAGCCGTGCAACAAACACCAGACGTTTGCCTTTACTCAACGAACTTGTTAATCGTGTTTGGTCTTTATTGCTCACGCTTCCATCTTTATTCTTCTTCGTCATGCTTTCGCTGTTGCCCTTGTTGTCGTAGTTGGGTTGCGCATTGCCCCACTCTTTTTCAATCGCATTAAATTGCTGATTAAAGATGAGGAGTATTCCAAGCAGCAACACAAGCAGCACTACACCAAAACCAATCATGCGCTTTGTGATAAACCATCCAAAACGTTTATCATCATCATTCATGTTGCGAATGAGTTCAGCAGTGAAGATGATGTAAAACGCATACGCAAGAATCGGTGCAAACGCGGCGATAAGCGAACTTGCTTTAAAGTCTGAAGTTTTGCTTACAAGAATTATTTGCACGCAAAGCAACAGTGCTGACCAAAAAATAGTGTAGTATCGTGAACGTGAAAAGCCATAGCCCGTAAGCCAACCAACGGAAAATAAAATCGCGAATAAAAGAAATTGCACCGATGCAAAGAACGCATCAAATTCTCCAACGGTTACGTTGCCGAGAATTTTATATGCAATAAAGTAAACGCCGAAAAGCAAAAGAGAAGTAGTAATAAATCTAAACCTGAAGCCGTAAAAAATGATTGCAGAAACAATTCCTGCGGCAAAGTATGTTCCCTGTTTTAGCCATTCGTTTTGAAGAATGTCGTAAAACCTGTTTACGTTCCACAGCAGGTAACATGCCAGCACAGCAGTTGGTATTGCCAGCAAAACTTCCTGCGCAATAATTTTTTTCCAGCTATGTACTTTTCCTATCCGCATCGCTTTTAAATTTTTTTATGAGCCGGGCTTTTGTTCTTGGTGGGATCGGCTGTTGCGTCGCACTCTTCAACTGGTGTAACTCTGTTTAACAACCCACACCCTGCCCCTCCGAGGAGGGGATACCAGCTCAAGTTTTATCATCCTGCTTAAAACAGTGTTTCATCTCTTTATCTTTCTTCAGCTTATCGTTCCGGTGATAGACGAATCTGATTTTCATTTTCAGCTTAATCAGAAAAATCAGAGAAATCGTGGTTCAGACAATCAACACCTTGTCATGCTTCGCAAAAATTGATTCCAATCTTTTTTCATTCTGCACAACTTTCGGTCGCAGCAGGGATAAACGCCAATTTGTTTTATATACTTCTATATCATTCTTCTCCTGCTGAATAAACAACCACTGCAACAAATTAATAAGATATGAATGATGCAGACTTTTTGTAAGTCGTACCAAAACAAACACTGTTCCCGGCGCTCTGTTGTTAAACAACGCTTCTGCATCTTCAACATTGCAAAGAGACGAAAGAACTATCACTGATGCGTCTTTCAAATTTGCAAAAGTTTTTATGTTCTTTTCATTCTGCCATCCGCTTGTTGTGATGGTGTATTGAACTGTTTGTTGCTCTTCCGGAAAATAACGTGTGGGTGTTTGCTGGTCGGCTATATACTTTACGTCATAACCTTCTTTGCCCAACTTTTGGTAGAGCGCCCATACAACCGATTTATAATAATTAAGAAAAAATATTTCTGCAGTTGAGCTACCTGCAATGTCAAAATCGTTGAAGAACGAAACATACATGTATGCATGCGAAGCATAAGGGTCAAGTATTTCAGGGATACGTACTACAAGGTCTTTGTTCTTAGCATAAATTTTCCAAACGATGCGGCGCACATCATCATTGTCTTCAAAATTTTTGTAGTGAAGATATTCTCCTTCTACTTTTTTCAATTCCTCAATGCGTGTGGTGGTTTCTTCTGTTTTGCGTGGTGAGATTGTAAAATCATTTACTGGCGGCGCAAATGGTTTTTAACTGAAACTTTACTTTCTTTGCCGCCGCATGCCTTCCTTTATAATATATACTCAATGTCCGGTTTGCAACAGCGCGAATATAAAAGAAGTGTTGCGTGTAAAAGATTATACAGTAAGCAAAGAAATGTTTCCTGTTTGGCATTGTAATGACTGCACCTGCAGGTTCACGCAAAACGTTCCTGTTGCTGAAGATATTGGAGCTTACTATCAATCTGCTGTTTATGTTTCTCATTCCGATACAAAGAAAGGTGTTATTAATAAACTGTACCATACCGTTCGCAACTATACTGTGCAAAAAAAGAAGCAACTCATTGAAAAATTAAGCGGTAGAGAAAATGGTTCGTTGCTTGATGTAGGTGCCGGCACCGGCGCATTTGCTGCTGTTATGCAACAAGCAGGATGGAGTGTAAGCGGACTCGAACCCGATGCAACTGCAAGAGAAAATGCTTTAAAGAATCATCAACTGCAACTGCAAACACTTGATGCACTTTTTTCTTTCGGTGATAAACAGTTTGATGTTGTTACTCTATGGCATGTGCTGGAGCATGTACATGATTTGCATAAATATATTGAAACATTTCACCGCATTTTAAAAGAGGATGGAACATTGATTATTGCTGTTCCTAATTATACAAGTTATGATGCACAAGTGTACAACGAGTTTTGGGCAGCGTATGATGTGCCACGTCATCTTTATCATTTCTCTCCTGTTGCAATGAAACAGTTGATGCAGCAACATAATTTCAAAGTTGTACAATGCAAACCTATGTGGTTTGATAGTTTTTATGTTGCCATGCTAAGCGAGCAATATAAAACTGGGCATAATAATTTTATAAACGCAGTGTGGAATGGATTTGCATCAAACACGAAAGCAATGGGAGATGCAGGGAAATGTAGTTCTGTGATTTATGTGATAAAGAAATAGCTACGAAGGCGCCAAGATGAAGGAGTTTTTTTGATAAGTGCGCAACCCAAGTTCAATTTTTTCAACTTCCTTAAATTGCAGTGGTGAACTAAATATGCTATCCAATAACACTAAACGCGTATAAACTTTATTGGAGGTAAAAAGCAACTAATATTTTTCTTTTTACGCTTTCTCCTTGTTCCAATCTTCAGAAATAACATGCTTTAATGTGTCACAGAGTTCTTTAAAATCAAAAGGTTTGGTAACGAAATAATCTGCGCCAGATTTCCTTGCCTCGTTTATATCTCTTTCTTCAGAAGAAGTTGAGTAAATAATTACAGGAACATTTTTGAGCGATTTCATTTTTTTGATTTCTGTAAGACATTTTAAACCGCTCATGCGAGGCATATTCAGATCTAAAAAAATATAATCAGGTAATGGAGTAATAGTCTTTAGTTTTTTTATTGCTTCCTCGCCATTTAAAGCTGTAAGGCAAATAATTGATTCATCAATTTGCTTCAATGCATGTTTGAAAAAATCCTGATCATCCAAATCGTCATCTGCCAAAAAAATTATTACCGGTTCTTTATCCATTTCGGAAGATTGAATGCGATGATATAGAAAATACTATGATTTGTGAATTTAATTTTACTTAATTTTTAAAGTGTACTTATGACGCGTTTTTTGCATTGCATTTCTTAATGATGAAACTTTGTGTTCTTTTTTAAGGCATAGTATGAGAGATATTGAAACAAGAAGTGATATTGAAAAACTAATGCAATCTTTTTATAAAAAAGCACTTGCTGATGATGTGATTGGATTTATTTTCACAGATGTGGCTCGTTTAGACCTTGAACATCATTTACCCATCATTGCTGATTTTTGGGAAAATGTTCTTTTTAATACAGGCGTTTATTCAAGAAATGCAATGGCGCCCCATTTTGATTTAAATACCAAAATAAAATTTCAACCACAACATTTTGAAAGATGGCTTTTGCTTTTTACTGAAACTGTAAAAGAAATTTTTTCAGGGGCAAAAGCGGATATTGCCATTGCAAGAGCAAAATCAATTGCCGCTATTATGCAATTGAAACTTTCAGAAGCGAATAAATTTAAAATTCAATAGCGATTTTTTCTTCGTATTGCCCAAAAATGTTCAGAACGCATAAGTGACACAACTAAAGCATCATAGTAATAATGCAGTTGGTTCAAAAAACAAAAAAGGCCGTTGAAAAAACAACAACCCTTTCGTGTAAATAGCTTGTAACTGCAACCTATTACAACTGCCTTATCATAATATTTCTGTACCACACTTCATTGCCATGATCTTGCAAAGCAATATGTCCTTTTTGATAAGTGGCAAAATCAGGAAACTCTTTGAATTTGCTGTTCGCAATCATTTTTTTCCAGTCGTCATCAAACATAGTTGTTGATACAACATTTTCTCCATTCAAAAATAAATCGAGCTTGCCATGATCAAGTCTTATCTCTGCCTGATTCCATTCGCCCCAAGGCTTTACAACGCCTTCCTTTGCCTGAATTAAATCATACAAGCTTCCAGCACGATGGCTCGGTGTTTTGCGATCTTCATGCCCCTGATTATCGAGCACCTGCATTTCAGGACCTGTTTGCCATGTTTCCCTATACTTTGTTGTGTCTTCGTGAGTAAGGAAAATAATTCCGCTATTGCCTGCCTTTGAAATTTTCCATTCAAGTTTTAAATCGAAGTCTTCATACTCGTCATCAGTTACAATATCGCCGCCGCCTTGTGTTTGATAACCTTTTTTTGCTTTAGGATTTAAATGAATCATGCCGCTATCAATTTGCCACGCAGAACCAACGCTGTCTTTTCCATACGTATGCCATCCTTTAAAGCTTTGTCCATCAAATAAACTGACCCATGCAGTATCTTTGGCGGTTGTTGCTGTGCCTGTTGTTGTATCGGTTATTGCAGTTGAATCTTCGGAAGTTGTTTTTTGTTGGGATGAATTACACGCAAGCAGGCTTATTGAAATGCCTGCGGTTAGCAGTAGTATTTTCATGTGTTATTTTGTTTTAAGCAATAAAATATATTTCACCATTTGCTTTGCAGAGTCAACAGAGAGACCTGCATGAGGTGTCATTTGTACTGTGCCCCAAACACCCGAACCACCGGTAATAATTTTACCCGCTAAATAATCTACAGCCGTATCAGCGCCTGCATACTTATCTGCAACTTTTTGATAAGCGGGCCCAATTTTGTCTATGCTAACTTCATGACAGGTGAGGCAGTCCGATGAAGCTATCATTTTTAAACCCTTTTGATAATCGGGATTGCTTGAAACATCACTTGCAGAAGGTGCTTCAGAAGATGATGTTGATGTTGTGTCGCTTTTGTTCTCTGTGCTTGTACCGCCACCGCAAGCGGCAATGAATGTAATAAGTGCAATGCTGACTAAATACTTTTTCAATTTGATAAGTTTTATAGGTTTTAAAAAAATGGGAACGTAAAGTTATTGACGAATACCTAAAATGCTGCGATTAAAATTTTCATCGCTGCCTGTTGATGCAAAATCATCAAATGCTTTTTCTGTTACATGAATGATGTGATCTTTAATGAATGGTGCGCCTTCTCTTGCACCATCTTCAGGATGCTTTAATGCACATTCCCACTCCAGCACTGCCCAGCCTTTATAATTGTATTGTGCAAGCTTACTGAAGATGGATTTAAAATCAACTTGTCCATCACCCAAAGAGCGAAATCTTCCTGCACGGTTAACCCAGCTTTGATAACCGCCATACACGCCTTGCTTTCCAGTTGGGTTAAACTCTGCATCTTTTACATGAAACATTTTTATTCGCTCATGATAGTTATTTATGTACTCAAGATAATCCAAACACTGCAGCACAAAATGTGAAGGGTCGTACAATAAACATGCACGCTGATGATTGTTCACATGCTCCAAAAACATTTCATAGGAAATACCATCGTGCAAATCTTCGCCGGGATGGATTTCATAACAAACATCCACGCCACATTCATCAAAAGCATGAAGTATCGGCAACCAGCGGTTGGCAAGTTCTTTAAATCCTGTTTCAACCAAGCCTGCTGGTCTTTGCGGCCACGGGTAAACTGTATGCCACAACAATGCTCCGCTGAATGTTGCATGCGCATTTAATCCTAAATTTTGTGAAGCTTTCGCAGCATACTTTAATTGTTGAACTGCCCATTCTGTTCTTGCTTTTGGATTGTTACGCACACTTTCCGGTGCAAAGCCATCAAACAAAACATCGTATGCAGGATGCACTGCAACCAATTGTCCCTGCAAGTGTGTTGAAAGTTCTGTTATCTCAAGACCGGCTTCATTCACTGTTCCTTTTAATTCATCTGCATACGTTTTGCTTTCTGCGGCTTTTTGCAGATCAATGCAACGGCCGTCCCACGAAGGAATTTGCACACCAATGTATCCAAGACTTTTCGCCCACCGGCAAATTGATTTTAAATTATTAAAGGGCTCTGCATCGCCCATGAACTGTGCAAGAAAAATTCCGGGACCTTTAAGTGTAGTCATTTGGTTTTTAGTTTTACATCGCGTACTCCGGAAAAAAATTTCACGCCGAGGCGCTGAGTACACAGAGGTTAAAAATTATTTACTATTCTTTTGATTCCATTCTTTAGAAGCACTTCATTGGTACATTTTAAATTCTATTGTTCGCTTTCTCTTTTAAAATTAATTTGATAATTCCTTACTCAGTGCTCTCTGCGTCTCTGCGAGAAATATAAAATAGTATATTTCACGCCGAGGCGTAGTACACAGAGGTTAAAAATTATTTACTATTCTTTTGATTCCATTCTTTAGAAGCACTTCATTAAAATTGATTAATAGTCCTACTGTTATGTGTGTTAATCTTAAATAGGTAAGAACTATTTTATAATGGACAGGAGGTACATTTTCAATGGATTTGATTTCAACAACAACTACATCTTCAACAATCAAATCAGCCCTAAAGCCTACTTCCATTTTCACTTCCTCATAATAAACAGGAATTGGGACTTGCCTTATTACTTTTAACCCACGTTTAGTCAGGCGATAATATAACACTTCTTCATAAACGGATTCAAGTAAACCCGGTACTAAGTCTTTGTGGATTTTTATAGCTTCTTCAATGATGATTCCTGTTATTTCATTTATGAGCATAGGGTTGATTTTTTAAGAGGTTAACAACAAAGAGCAGAGATTAAAAAATTATTTATTATTCATTAATTCCTTACTCTGTGCCCTCTGCGTCTCTGCGAGAAATAAAAGTAGTATCTATATTTCAAATTTTTTCCACTTCTCATTCGACCTATTGCTCTCCACTACATTATCTATAAACGCCATGCCACGAATACCATCTTCTACTGAAGGAAAATCGAGCATCTCCGGTGTGGGTTCTTTACCGCTCAATCTTGATGAAAGCGTTAATGCAAAATTGTGATAGATGTTTGCAAACGCTTCAAGATAGCCTTCAGGATGACCGCCCGGTGTTCTGCAATTTAGTTTTGCAAAGCTTGATAAGTTGGGATAGTTGCCGCCTGCTCTTAATATTTGTGTTGGCTGATCAATCCATTTTACGAGCAAAGTGTTTGGCTCGTGCTGATGCCATTCAATTCCACCTTTTTCTCCATATACACGAATAGCGATTCCATTTTCTTCACCTGCTGCGACCTGCGATGCCATCAACACACCTGCTGCACCATTTTCAAATTTCAACAAAACATTGCCATCATCATCGAGTGCACGACCTTCAACCATTATATTAAGGTCTGCACAAAGCTGTGTGATTTTTACACCGGAAATATATTCAGCAAGATGTGCTGCATGCGTACCTATATCTCCCATACAACCACTCTTGCCGCTGCGTTTGGGATCTGTTCTCCATGCTGCTTGCGCATTGCCTTCTCTCTCCGTTAATTTACTCAACCAACCCTGCGGATACTCAACCCATACTTTTCTTATTTTACCAAAAGCGCCTTCGCGCACCATTGCTTTTGCCTGCTTCACCATCGGGTATCCGGAATAAGTGTGCGTAAGACACAAAAGCAATCCTGTTTCTTCCACCTTCTTTTTTAATTGCTTCGCTTCATCGAGTGTAAAGGTGATAGGTTTTTCAATCACAACATTAAAGCCATGATCAAGAGCTGCGATGGCTGGTGCAAAATGCGCAAAGTTTGGTGTAACGATGGTAACAAAATCAATCCGTTTGTCGGGTGGCATTTGACTTTCTTTACTAATCATGTCCTCATAATTAAGATAGACTCTGTCTTCGGGCAGGAACAATGATTTACCGGAATCTACGGCAATCTCGGGGTTAATGCTTAATGCACCGCAAGCAAGTTCTATCAAACCATCCATAAAGGCAGCATGACGGTGAATGGCGCCAATGAAAGCATCTTTACCTCCCCCTACCATTCCCATACGCAGTTTTCTGTTGAGCATTTTTCAATATTTTTTTTGAGGTTAGAAAAAGGAATTAAAAATAAAACAAATTAAATTTACGGCTCATGAATTTGAATTTGGGCAAACGATCATCCTCGTTAAGAGGAGCGAATCGCATCGTCCTCTGCGAGAGACGATGCGAAATAAATGCAGCAAGTAACAAAACCAAAACCATTTTTAAAAAAATTTATTTGCATTGCGTTTTTTCGACGCAATGATTGTACATTTAGGGCGTTCATAGAGAAAGGGTAGAAATAAATAAAAAGCGTAACCTTTATTCATCATAACCTAACGATTATGTCAGCTATCCACCGTAAGGAGCTTTTCCTCGCAAGCCGCATTGCTCTTATTTTTACTGCCATGACTTTTGCCTTTCGCGCAGGTTTGGAAGGCGTATGGAGCACTCAATTCAACCTGACAAAAGAACAACTTGGCTGGATATTCAGCCCCGCATTTTATGGTTTTACTTTAGCCATGATTTTTGGAGGTCCGCTTTGTGATGTTATCGGGATGAAACGATTGCTTGTTCTTGCATTCATTGGTCATATTGCAGGTGTTATTGTTTATCTTGTTGCAAAAGATGCCACAATGTTATTCATCGGTACATTGTGTATTGGTATCGGCAATGGAATGGTAGAAGCCGCATGTAACCCTCTCACAGTTACATTGTTTCCCGATAATAAAACAACGATGCTCAACCGCTTTCATGTTTGGTTTCCGGGTGGTATTGTTATAGGCGGATTGATATCATATTTTATGATAGATAAAATGCACCTCGACTGGCGTTATCTTATCGCTACATTATTTATTCCGGCTGCTATTTATGGGTTCTTATTTTTTAAACTCCAATTCCCGCAAACAGAAAGAGTTACAAGCGGTGTAAGTACAGGCAAAATGTTTACATCTGTTTTAAGTCCTTTATTTCTCATAATGCTTGCCTGTATGTTCTTAACTGCTGCAACGGAATTAGGAACCAATCAATGGCTTGGTGCTCTATTACAAGGTGCAGGTGTTTCAGGAATTCTTGTGTTGGTGTTTATAAATGGATTGATGGCAATTGGTCGTTCATTCGCAGGCCCGTTTGTGCACCGGTTAAATCCTAACGGCATGCTGATAGTGTCTGCGCTTCTTGCTTGCATCGGTTTGCTTCTTTTAAGCAGGGCAAGCGGCTATGCTGCATTTGGTGCTGCATTTGTTTTTGCTGCAGGTATATGTTTCTTCTGGCCTACCATGCTTGGTTTTGTTTCAGAATATTTACCCAATACAGGAGCGCTTGGTTTATCACTAATGGGCGGGGCAGGAATGTTTTCTTCATCATTGGTTATACCTATCATGGGTAAATGGTATGATGATTTTAAATCAGCAGCTGTTGCTTCAGGTGCAGCTAATCCTGATGCAGTGGCAGGTTCAAACACTTTCATGAAAGTTGCTATTATGCCCGCAATTGTTTTGGTTGTGTTCATCATTATTTACATAGCAAGAAGAAAACATTATCAACAACACAGGGTACAAACACAAATTGCAAAAAATATCGCTTAATAAAAAATCAATTTCTAAAACGTGAGCAACCGAAGAACAGTAATTAAAAACTTAGTAGCAGGCTCCGCAGCGCTTGCATCAGTTCCTGCATTATCTTCTTTTGATTTTGAAAAAACCAAAAAATTGAAATTAAAAGGCAACATCAATCATTCCGTTTGCCAATGGACTTACAGCTTTCTCTCCGTAGAAGAGTTGTGTAAAGTTGTTACGGAAATTGGCTTTGGCGCTATTGATCTTATGGGGCCAAAAGATTGGCCAACATTACAGAAGTATAAACTTTATAGCTCCATGTGCTATCATGGCGGTAAAACGAGTTTAACAGACGGCTTCAACGAAAAAAATTTTCATGAGCAACTCATCAAAGATTATACAGAAGTAATTCCCTTGATGGTGAAAGCAGGTTACAAAGATGTTATTTGCTTTAGCGGAAATCGCAGGGGAATGGATGATGAAACAGGTTTAAAAAATTGTGTGGAAGGCTTGCAAAAAATATTGCCCCTTGCAGAAAAGAATGGCATCACCGTTCACATGGAATTGCTCAACAGCAAAGTGGATCACAAAGATTATATGTGCGATAATCACAAATGGGGTGTTGAGTTGTGCAAGCGAGTTGGTTCTCCTAATTTTAAATTGCTCTATGATATTTATCACATGCAAATTGATGAAGGTGATGTGATAAGAACCATAAAAGATAATGCACAGTATTTTGGTCATTATCATACAGGCGGTGTCCCCGGTCGTCATGAGATAGATGAAAGCCAGGAGCTTTATTATCCCGCAATCATGAAGGCAATTATTGAAACAGGTTTTAAAGGATATGTTGCACAAGAATTTATTCCTGCTGCCGAAGATAAAGTTGCTTCTCTAAGAAAAGCCATTTCCATTTGTGATGTATAAAATATCTTATTGTAAAAACATAGGTTGCTTTCTTTTTACTTCCTACTCTTTCCTGCTCATTAAAGAACAAGGCGTACAAGTGAGTGACACAACGAAGCCTCATAGTAATTCATTGTTGGTAAAAAAATAAAACTCAAAATCAATCATGGCAGATAATGTTTATGATGCAATCGTAGTCGGCTCGGGCATTAGTGGTGGCTGGGCTGCAAAAGAACTTTGCGAAAAAGGTTTGAAAACAATTATGCTCGAACGCGGAAAAGACATTGAGCATATAAAAGATTATCCAAGTGCAAGCAAGGAAGCGTGGGATTTTCCGCATCGTGGACGGCGTACACAAGAAATGATAAAAGAGTATCCTGTTTTAAAAAGAGATTACCCTTTGAATGAAACCAATCTGGATTGGTGGGTTAGTGATAAAGAGTCGCCTTATGTTGAGATAAAACGTTTCGACTGGTTTCGCGGTTACCATGTAGGCGGGCGTTCGCTGATGTGGGGCAGGCAAAGTTATCGTTTGAGCGATTTGGATTTTGAAGCAAACGCAAAAGAAGGCATTGCTATTGACTGGCCCATCCGTTATAAAGACATTGCGCCATGGTATGATTATGTAGAAAAATTTGCCGGCGTCAGCGGTTCTATTGAACACTTACCTCAATTACCTGATGGTCAGTTTCTGCCGGCAATGCAAATGAATTGTGTGGAGAAAGATGTTGCTGCAAGAATTAAAGAACATTACAAAGGTCAGCGCACGATGATTATTGGCCGCACGGCGCATGTAACTGCTCCGCTTCCAGACAGGCAACAATGTCAATACAGAAATAAATGTTGGGTAGGTTGTCCTTTTGGGGGATATTTCAGCACACAATCTTCCACGTTACCCGCCGCAATGAAAACAGGCAATCTCACAGTTCGCCCATGGAGCATTGTTACAAAAATTTTATATGATAAAGACAAGAAAAGAGCGATTGGTGTTGAAGTGCTCGATGCTGAAACAAATAAAACTTATGAGTACAAAGCGAAAATAATTTTCCTAAACGCGTCTGCTTTAAACAGTGCATGGATACTGATGAACTCTGCAACCGATGTTTGGCCCGAAGGTTTGGGCAGCAGTAGCGGCGAACTTGGTCATAATGTAATGGATCATCATTTGGGTGTTGGTGCAAGTGGGACTGTTGAAGGCTATGAAGACAAATATTATTATGGTCGGCGCGCCAATGGAATTTACATTCCGCGTTACCGTAATTTGTTTGGTGATAAAAGAGATTATCTGCGTGGCTTTGGTTACCAGGGGGCTGCAAGCAGACAAGGCTGGAGCCGCGATGTTGCAGAATTTTCAATAGGCGCTGAATTTAAAGATGCACTCACAGAACCGGGTCAATGGACAATGGGCATCGGTGGTTTTGGTGAAACATTACCTTATCATGAAAACAAAATAACGCTCGATAAAAATGTAAAAGATAAATGGGGCTTGCCGGTTCTTGCCTTTGATGTGGAATACAAAGAAAATGAAAAGAAGATGCGTAAGGATATGATGCAAGATGCCATTGAAATGCTTGAAGCTTCTGGCGTAAAAAATGTAAAAGGTCGTGATGGCGATGGCACACTCGGAAGAGGCATTCATGAAATGGGCACTGCACGTATGGGCAACGATCCTAAAACTTCTGTGCTTAACAAGTGGAATCAGGTGTGGGATGCGCCAAATGTATTTGTAACCGATGGCGCATTCATGACTTCTGCGGCTTGTCATAATCCTTCACTCGGTTATATGGCGTTTACGGCGCGTGCTGCAAATCATGCAGTAGAGGAGTTGAAGAAAGGGAATGTGTGAACCATGATTTGGGTGGATTATAAGGATTGTGAGGAAATTTATTTAACCCGGCTATAGTTCTTTGTGGCATCGTCCCTTGCGTCGCACTCTTCAACGTTCAATTTTTTATTGAACAGATAGAAATGCTTTATGAAAGTTCTTTATGGTTTTGATGATGGTAATTTTTTCTTCGCTTTACTTGTAAAGTTTGAACAAACTTGATTAAGATGAAGAAGTTCGAATCAACATCAAGGCTCGACAGTTGAAGTCACAGTAGCACTACAGCTTAATCAAGCGAATGAAAGAAAAGTGCTGTATATCTTTTCTTTCTTGATTTTTTCTTTGTTACTTTCTTTTGCATCAAGGCAAAAGAAAGTAAATAGAGAGTAAGAAAATATAAACGAAATAAATTAAGAACAAAGCTGAAAGAAAAGAAGTAGTGTTCCTTGTGATACAACAAAAGTTTAATAATAGTAACTCTGCTCGTTACAAAACATAACTATCAAATCATCATATCATGGCAGACAATGTTTACGACGCAATTGTAATCGGCTCCGGTATAAGCGGCGGCTGGGCCGCAAAAGAACTATGCGAAAAAGGGTTAAAGACCATCATGCTCGAACGCGGAATGGATATAGTGCATATAAAAGATTATAAAGAAGCAAATAAAGAGGCATGGGATTATCCGCATCGTGGAGAACGTACACAGGAAATGATAAAAAATTATCCGGTGTTAAAGAGAGATTACCCTTTAAACGAAAGAAATCTTTCATGGTGGGCAAGCGATAAGGATAGTCCTTATACAGAAATAAAACGCTTCGATTGGTTTCGGGGTTATCATGTGGGCGGACGTTCTTTAATGTGGGGGCGTCAAAGCTACCGTTTAAGTGATCTCGATTTTGAAGCAAATGCAAAAGAAGGTATTGCAATTGATTGGCCCATTCGCTATAAAGACATTGCTCCGTGGTATGATTACGTAGAAAGATTCGCAGGTGTTAGCGGCACAAAAGAAGGTTTGCCCCAATTACCCGATGGACAATTTCTTCCTCCTATGGAAATGAATTGTGTAGAGAAGGATGTTGCAGCGCGTATAAAAGAACATTATAAAGGCAAGCGTACAATGATTATTGGTCGTACTGCGCATGCAACAGTTCCGCTGAACGGCAGACAATGTATGTACCGCGACAAATGTTGGTATGGTTGTCCTTTTGGTGGATATTTCAGCACACAATCTGCAACCCTGCCCGCCGCAAGAGCAACAGGAAATTTAACCTTGCGACCATGGAGCATTGTTACAAAAATCTTGTACGACAAAGACACCAAAAAAGCTACAGGTGTTGAAGTGCTTGATGCTGAAACAATGAAGACTTATGAGTATAAAGCAAAAATAATTTTTTTGAATGCTTCTACTTTGAACAGTGCATGGATACTGATGAATTCTGCTACAGATGTTTGGCCCGACGGATTGGGCAGCAGCAGTGGCGAATTGGGTCATAATATTATGGATCACCATCTCGGTATTGGTGCCGGAGGTTCCGTAGATGGTTATGATGATAAATATTATTTCGGTCGCAGGGCAAACGGATTTTACATTCCAAGATTCCGCAACTTATTTGGCGATAAAAGAGATTACTTGCGTGGCTTTGGTTACCAGGGTGGTGCAAGCCGCAGCAGTTGGGGTCGTGATATACCCGAACTTGCTATCGGCGGTGCTTATAAAGATGCAATGACTGAACCGGGTGGATGGAGTATTGGTATGGGTGGTTTCGGTGAAACATTACCTTATCATGAAAATAAAGTGACGCTCGATAAGAGCAGGAAAGATAAATGGGGATTGAATGTGCTCGCTATTGATGTTGAATATAAAGAGAACGAAAAAAAGATGCGGCAGGATATGGTGAACGATGCAAAAGAAATGCTCGAAATGGCAGGCGTGAAAAATGTAGGCGGCTTCGAAGGCGATGGTACGATGGGCAGAGGTATTCATGAAATGGGCTCTGCACGTATGGGCGCTGATCCAAAGACTTCTGTGCTCAATAAATGGAACCAGGTTTGGGATGCAATGAATGTATTTGTAACGGATGGCTCATTTATGACAAGTGCGGCTTGCCATAATCCTTCACTCGGTTATATGGCGTTTACTGCACGAGCAGCCAATCATGCGGTTGAAGAGTTGAAGAAGGGAAATATCTGAACCACGATTTTGGGTGGATTATAGGGATTGTGAGGAAGTTTGTGAACCCAACAAGAGAACATGTATTAAACTTCTGTTGCGTCGCACTCCTGTACTATTAGAACAATATTGAACAAATCAAAAATTTTATTAATCATCATAATCATTTAAATCCTATAAATCAAGGTTCAGACAAATGCCCGGCGATACTTTAAATATCAACAATAAAGGAATTCAGCAAAACACTTATGATGCTATTGTAATTGGCTCTGGCATTAGTGGTGGCTGGGCTGCAAAAGAATTGTGCGAACATGGTTTAAAAACATTGGTGCTCGAACGTGGAAGAAATGTTGTTCATTTAAAAGATTATCCTACTGCAACAAAAAATCCATGGGATTTTCCTCATCGCTTAAATGTTACACACGAAGTTGAAAAAGCAAACCCTATTGTTGGAAGATGTTATGCATTCAGTGAAGCAACTTATCATTTTTTTGTAAAAGACAACGACCATCCTTATATACAAGAAAAACCTTTTGATTGGATAAGAGGCTACCAGGTTGGTGGCAAGTCTTTGCTTTGGGCAAGACAAACACAACGGTGGAGCAAATATGATTTTGAAGGTCCTGCAAGAGACGGCTTCGGTGATTGGCCTATCCGTTATGAAGACCTTGCGCC
>Ga0081539_10001362_pt1 | contig 42356 bp, 35 predicted proteins | sample TabmetS4T2R2_FD_71023 | JGI IMG/M metagenome (GOLD analysis project Ga0081539, IMG submission 71023) | Tabebuia heterophylla rhizosphere microbial communities from the University of Puerto Rico - S4T2R2 | ecosystem: Host-associated > Plants > Roots > Rhizosphere ... | reverse complement strand
CGACTACGAACGTGGCGATGCTGTCGAGGACACCGGTTTCCAGGCTGTCCCCTCCGAAGACCGGAGCCCGGAAAGCCGCCATATTTACCATCAGGATGCCCAGCAGGGCGAAGCCGCGCAGAACGTCGAGTATCCCGACGCGCTCGGCCTCTGCGATGGGTGAGATCCGGGGTTTTTCGGGGGAGAGACGGTCGCTCATATTCCTATGCCGTTCCTGCGTGATGCGCGCGCTTTGCGGTTTGTCCGGCCAGCCGTTCGTCTACGACCAGCAGGAGCTTGCCACGTGCGCGCCTAGTCTCGACGTAACGGTGCGCTTCGGCGGCGTCCGAGAGTGCGTAGCGACGGTCGATAACCGGCCTGATTTGTCCCGTGGAGATCCAGGCCCCAATCCTCTCCAGGTCGGGGCCGCTGGGCCGGACGAGCACACCCTCCAGCCGGACGTCGCCGACGACGCGCGAGATCCAGCGCGCCACCGCGTTCCCGAGCGCCGGGTTGACCGTGACGATGACCCCTCCAGGATGCAACGCCCGCCGCCACATCCTGAAGGGAAACACGTTGACCGCCCCGAAGAGCTTGTCGTACCGTGCTCCCCCGGGCGCCACATCGTCGTGGACGTAGTCGAAGACCTCATCCGCCCCGAGGCTGCGCACCAGCTCCGCGTTGCGCCCGCTGGCGACCCCGGAGACCCGAGCGCCCATCGCGCGGGCGATCTGGACCGCGAACGTACCCACTCCTCCGGAGGCGCCGTGGATCAGGACCCGCTCCCCATCCTTGAGGGATGCCCCGTCCCTGAGCGCCTTCAGGGCCGTGAGAGCCGCGAGCGGGACCGCCGCGGCCTCGCCGAGCGTCAGCCCTTCCGGCACGCGGGCGACATCGCGCGCGTCCACGACCGCGTACTCCGCGTAGCCGCCACCCGCGAGGTTGGGCAGCATCGCGTACACCGCCTCGCCCGGCTCGAATCGGGTAACGTCCGCGCCGACGGCCTCGACGACTCCGGCGACGTCAGCGCCGGGCACGAAGGGCAGTTTGGTGCGTGTCACGAAGCGGAACCGCCCGCCGCGCAGGTAAGCGTCGGCCGGGTTCACGCCGGCTGACGCCACCCGGACGAGCACCTCACCGGGCGCGGGGACGGGTCTCGCCACCTCCAGTGTCTCCAGCACGTCCGCGGGTCCGTACTTGCGGAAACCCGTTGCCCGCATCGTCTCCCGTTTCATCTCTCTAACTCCCTTCCGTCGTGATCGCACGATGAGAGCCTGCTGCCACTACTCAAACCCCACGAGCACGACGCTGGGTGTCCCCTCCAGGTCTCCCGGAAGCCGGTAGGCGCGTCCGGTGAGGCTCCGGGCGTCCATTTCGGGAAAGACCGGGGGCCGCACTCCGGGAGGTTTGTGATCTCTGGATCGGCTTGGTGTGTCGGGTTGACGCACTACGGTTCTCCCTGGACGCGCTAGACGGTACGCACGGTGCGGTCCGCGCCGGTTCGCGGCGCCCGACCTCCCCGAAGGTTGCCCAGCACGGCCAGCACAACGGGCACGGAGGAAACAACCGCCGCTGCGGTGGTCAACAGCGAGGCGTCGTACTGGCCGACGACTATGCCGACAAGCGCCCACAGCACGGTGGCGCCGTAGACTGTGTAGCCCTGCGGCGGACCGTTCCGGCCCCACCTAACCACGGTCGCGGCCACGAAGCTCCCGAGAAGCAGAAGGAAGGAACCCAGCACCGCCTCGCCGATACTTCCGCCCTCAACCAACCCGTAGCGGACGGCCTCCGAGCTCGCGCTCACCGCGATGGCCGCCGTGATCCAACCGAGAAATACCCCTACCGGTGCGGCGACGAGCCAGCGTCCCACCCCTCTCACGACCCCGCGCCCAGAGTCGGCGATCCTTAAATAGGCTACGAGCAGGCAGGCGAAGACGACGACTAGCATCGCCAGCGCGAGGCTGAACAGACCAAGCGGAACGAACACGGACCACAGGCCGGTGCAGAGAAATGCCACCGCTGTGAAATGCCCGATGCGCCTCAGCAGCGGGTCCTCTCGGTTTGCCGGAAGGGCCTGGTAGACGGCATAGGCCAACGAAAGAGAGAAGATCACACCCCACACAAAGAATGCGTAGAGCGCGGGCTCGATCAGAGGAGTAGCCCGGTCGACCTGCTCCTGTATCGAAGCCCCCAACAACCCCGTCACACCCACCTGGAACACTGCCCCAGCGACGTTCGCCACCCGCCGTACCGCGTCCCTGCCAACACCACCCATGCCTAACCCCCTGAGGTTTGATCCCTGCCATCACACGATGGTAAACTATCTCTATGGGTAATAATCCTAACTATCAAGATACTTGTTTGTCAAGATACTCGCCAGAAAATTTGGTGGCGCTGGTACAAGAGCAGGTCGCGGAGGTGCTAGCGTTTGCGGCGGCGTTGTCGCGGAAGACGGAGCTCGGGCACTCGGAGATGGCGGCCCTGGAGCACCTTCAGCGGACCGGGGGTGAGGGGCTCACGCCGACGCAGTTGGGTGGGCGATTGGGCTTGAGTTCGGGGGCGATCACGGCGCTGGTGGATCGGCTGGAGAAGGCTGGTCACGCGGAGCGTCGTCCCCATCCGCGGGACCGGAGAAGCTCGGTTGTGCTTCCGAGGGCCGAGGGTTTAGAGGAGGCCGCGCAGCACCTTCGACCTCTGGCGGCCGAACTGCTCGAAAGAAACGCCAGGCTCACCCACGAGTAGCGGGCGGTGATCGTCGCTTACATCGAAGAGGTGACGGCGATCTTCGCGCGTCATGCGCGCGGAGGATAAAGGCGCCGCGTTCTTTCCGCCGGGGTAGAGCAAAGAAGCAGGCTACCCGACCACGGGCCGAGACTCCTCGACCCCGGCGGGGGCCTCCACGCACTCCGCGTGCTCGCGCAGGATGCCGCGGGAGATCACGAGCCGCTGGATCTCGCTCGTTCCCTCGTATATCTCCGTCACCCGCGCATCCCGGTAGTGACGCTCCACAGGGTGGTCCTTCATGTAGCCGCGCCCGCCGAGTACCTGTATTGCCTCGTGCGTCACCTCGTTGGCGACCTCGGAGGCGTAGAGTTTGGCGCGGGCTCCGGCCTCGGTGACGCGCATACCCTGGTCCTTCATCCAGGCCGCCTCGTGGACGAGGAGCCTCGCCGCCCTGATCCTGGTCTGCATATCCGCCAGCTTGAAGGCGATGGCCTGGTGCTCGGCTATGGGCTTGCCGAACGTCTCGCGCTCCGCGGCGTATCCCGCCGCGTACCGGAAGGCGGCTTCGGCGATGCCAATGGCCTGGGCGGCGATCCCGATCCTGCCAGGGTCGAGCGTCCCGAGCGCGACCCGCAGCCCCCTCCCCTCCTCCCCGAGCCGGTCCTCCTCGGGAACGAAGACATCATCCAGCAAAACGTCGTCCGTGGTCGCGGAGATCACGCCCATCTTCTCCGCGTGCTTCCCGAAAGAGATTCCCTCCGCGTCCATCGGGACGATGAAGGCGGTCGGTCCCTCCGTGGCTCCGCCGACGGCGCGGGCGAAGATGATGATGGTCCCGGAAATGCGCCCGTTAGTGACCCATTGCTTGTGCCCGGAGATGCGGTATCCGCCGCCAACCCGTGCGGCCCGCGTCTCGATGGCGGCGGCGTCGGACCCGGTGTTCGGTTCCGTGAGAGCGAAACCCCCGATCTTCTCTCCACGGGCCAGCGGCGGAACCCAACGCAATTTCTGCTCCTCCGTTCCGTAGGCCAGGATGGGGAGCGTGCCCGCGCTGGTGTGCACGGCGAGCGTCACGCCGACACCGGCATCGGCACGGCTGATCTCCTCTATCAGCAGGCAGTACGAGAGGAAGTCCGCCCCGGCCCCGCCGTACTCCTCCGGCACGCACAACCCCATGAACCCCTCGTCCGCCATCCGCCCCAGCGTCTCGAACGGAACCCGGTCCTCCCGGTCCAGTTCTGCAGCGTGCGGCGCGATCTCCCGGTTGGCGAATTCCGCCGCCCGCTCTCTGGTTTCCTGTTGATCCTCGCCAAGTTTGAAGTCCATGTCCCTCCTATGCCTTGGGGCTCGTTGCGGAAAGTCTAGCAAGCGACTGGATGTCCCTGATTCGCACCCCGTGGCAGCGGCTAGGCTAGAATGATCGTAGGAAAGGGAACCGCCGAGGGAGCGTGGCCATGCTTGCCAAAGACGATCTGCTCGACAGGGTGGTTGACCGGGTAAGGGAGTTGTTGCCGGAGGATCGGGCGTCGCAGGCCGAAGAGTTCGTCCGGCGCTACTACTCCTGGATCCCACGCGAAGATCTGGCTGGCCGCTCGCCCGTTGACCTGTACGGGGCGGCCGTCTCGCATTTCAGCTTCGCCCATCAGCGCGAGCCGGGCGAAGCCAAGATCAGGGTGTACAATCCCCGCTTCGAGGAGCACGGCTGGCAATCCACTCACACCGTACTCGAGGTCGCCACCGATGATATGCCTTTCCTTATCGACTCCCTGCGGATGGAAGTAAACAAACGCGGCTACGCTATCCACCTGATGCTTCACCCAATCATGAAGGTGCGGCGGGATGAAGACAACAACCTCATCGAGATTTTGGCGCTCGACTCCCAAGACGACGACGCTATCTCCGAGTCCGTGATCCACGCCGAGGTAGACCGGCAGACGGAGCCAGAGGTGCTCGAAGAGCTCCGGTCCTGCATCGAGCGCGTTCTTACGCAGGTTCGCGCCTCGGTAGATGACTGGTCGAAGATGCTCGACGAGGTCAGGGGGACGATCTCCGGCTTCGATGAGAACCCGCCGCCCATTGATGACGAGGACCTCGCCGAAGCCAGGGCTTTCTTGGAGTGGATAGCGGACAACAACTTCACGTTCCTCGGATACCGGGAGTACGAGCTCTCCAGAGAGGATGGTGAGGATTCTCTGATCGCCGTGCCGGATACGGGCCTCGGCATCCTGCGCCAGACGGGCCGGAAACCCGCGTCGCGCAGCTTCGCCAAGCTGCCGCCGGAGGTGAGACGCCGCGCCCGCACGCCGAACCTCCTGATCCTCACGAAGGCCAACACCCGTTCCATCATCCACCGGCCCTCGTACATGGACTACATAGGCGTCAAGAAGTTCGACGAGAACGGCGAGGTGGTGGGCGAGCGGCGGCTGCTCGGCCTGTACACGTTCACGGCTTACAGCATGAGCGCCTTCGACATCCCCATCGTGCGCCGCAAAGTCCGCTACGTCCTCCGGCGGGCCAGCTTCCCTGAGGGCAGCCACAATGAGAAGGATCTCGTCGAGATCCTGGAGACCTACCCGCGCGACGAGCTGTTCCAGATCTCACGCGAAGAGCTATTCGACATAGCAATGGGCATACTCCACCTGCAGGAGCGCCAGCGTGTCCGGCTCTTCGTGCGGCCCGACACCTACGGGCGCTTCTTCTCCTGCCTGGTCTTCGTGCCGCGCGACCGTTACAACACCGAGATCCGCGAGCGGATGCAGAAGATACTACTCCACGCTCTCGGCGGCCAGAGCGCGGAGTTCAACGTCAGGCTCTCGGAGTCCGTGCTGGCCCGGCTGCACTTCACCATCTACACCGGCCCGGACGGGCCGCCGGACTACGACGTGAACGAGGTCGAGGAGCGCATAGCCGAGGCCGCCCGCTCGTGGACGGACGACCTGTACGGCGCGCTCATCGAGGGCTTCGGCGAGGAGGTCGGCACCGAACACTTCCACAAGTACCGCGACGCCTTCCCCCCCGGATACCGCGCCGGTTTCCTGGCCCGCACCGCCGTGTCGGACATCCGCAGCATCGAATCACTCTCCTCTAAAGAGGATATCGGCATGAGCCTCTACCATCCACTCGAAGAAGCAGACGATTTCCTCGGCTTCAAGCTGTTCCGGCAAGGAGAGCAGGTCTCGCTTTCGAGCGTCCTCCCGCTGCTCGAAGATATGGGCGTCCGGGTCGTGGACGAGCGCCCGCACCGCATAGAGGCCGCGAACGCCGACCCGGTCTGGATCTACGATTTCGGCCTCGTGCACGAGGCGTCCGGCGAGTTCGGCACTGGGCAGGTCCACGACATCTTCCAGGACGCCTTCGCCCGCGCCTGGAGCGGCGCCGTGGAGAACGACGGATTCAACCGCCTCGTCCTGCGCGCCGGCCTGACCTGGCGGCAGGTCGTGGCCCTGCGCGCCTACTCCAAGTACCTGCGCCAGGCCGGAACCCGCTTCAGCCAGTCCTACATGGAAGACACCCTCTTCGAGAACCCGCACATCGCCCGCCTCCTGGTTGACCTCTTCGAGGCCCGCTTCGACCCAGAGAGACAGGATCGCGCCGAGCAGGAGACGGAGCGCCTTGCGGACGAGATAAAAGAGTCCCTCGACGCCGTAACGAGCCTGGACGAGGATCGCATCCTGCGCAACTTCCTTGACGTGACCCTGGCGACCGTCCGCACTAACTACTTCCAGGCGGACGGCGATGGCGAACCAAAATCACACCTGTCATTCAAGCTCGATCCGCAGGAGCTGCCGATGCTCCCGCTGCCGCGCCCGCGGTTCGAGATCTTCGTGTACTCCCCGCGCTCCGAAGGCGTACATCTGCGCGGCGGCGAGGTGGCGAGGGGCGGCATCCGGTGGTCCGACCGCCGCGAAGACTTCCGCACCGAGGTTCTTGGCCTGATGAAAGCCCAGACCGTGAAGAACGCCGTCATCGTCCCCGTCGGGGCCAAGGGCGGCTTCGTCGTGAAGCGTCCGCCGGTGGGTGGCGACCGCGAGGAACTCCAGAACGAAGTAATAGTCTGCTACCGGACCCTGATCTGCGGTATGCTCGACCTCACGGACAACCTCTCCGGCGATGAGGTCGTCCCGCCCCCGGACGTGGTCCGCTACGACAATGACGATCCGTACCTGGTAGTCGCCGCAGACAAGGGCACCACCACTTTCTCGGACATCGCCAACGGCATCTCCGAAGAGTACGGGTTCTGGCTCGGCGACGCCTTCGCCTCTGGCGGCTCCGCCGGCTACGACCACAAGGAGATGGGCATCACCGCTAAAGGCGCGTGGGAGTCCGTGAAGCGGCACTTCCGGGAGCTGGGAACCGACATCCAGAACGAGGACTTTACCGTGGCCGGCATCGGCGACATGTCCGGCGACGTGTTCGGCAACGGCATGTTGCTCTCCCGGCACATCAAGCTCGTCGCGGCGTTCAACCACCTCCACGTCTTCCTCGACCCCGATCCCGACCCGGAGACGAGCTACGCCGAGCGCGAACGCCTTTTCGGCCTCCCCCGATCCACCTGGGCGGACTACGACGCGGACCTCATCTCCGAGGGCGGCGGCGTCTTCCCACGCTCGGCCAAGTCCGTGCCGCTCTCCCCGCAAGTCCAGGAACTTCTCGGCGTCGAAGACGAGGCGATGGCCCCGAACGATCTCGTGAACGCCATCCTCAAGGCGGAGGTGGATCTCCTGTTCAACGGCGGCATCGGAACGTACGTGAAGTCATCGGACGAAACCAACGCCGAGGTCGGCGACCGCGCCAACGATTCGTTGCGGGTGAACGGCGATGACCTCCGGTGCCGCGTGGTCGGCGAGGGCGGCAACCTCGGGCTCACGCAGCGCGGGCGCATCGAGTACGCTCTGAACGGCGGCAGGATCTACATGGACGCCATAGACAACTCCGCCGGCGTTGACTGCTCCGACCACGAGGTGAACATCAAGGTGCTGCTCGACGCCGTGGTGGAGAGCGGCGACATGACCACGAAGCAGCGCAACGAGTTGCTCGCGAGCATGACCGACGAGGTGGGAAATCTCGTCCTGCGAGACAACTATGAGCAGACGCGCGCCATCAGCAACGCCTCGGCCCTCGCGCATCCGATGGTGGACGTGCACGTCCGCTACATCCGCGCCCTGGAGCAGTCCGGCGCTTTGAACCGGGACCTGGAGTTCCTGCCATCGGACGAGACACTGGCCGAACGCCGCTCTGAGGGCAGGGGGCTCACCGCTCCCGAGTTCTCCATCCTGTTGTCGTACTCCAAGATCACGTTGTACAGGGACATCCTGGCCTCTGACCTACCGGAAGATACGTACCTCGTATCCGAGCTGGAGCACTACTTCCCTGAGCCGCTGCGCGAGCGTTTCCGCGACAGGATGCCTGAGCACAGGCTCAGGCGCGAGATCCTGGCCACAAGCATCGTGAACGAGCTGGTGAACGAGGGCGGTCCATCTTTCGCCTTCAGGCTTAGGGAGGAAACCGGAGCTGAACCCGCGGACATCGCCCGGGCGTTCACGGCGGCGCGCGAGATCTTCGACGCGCGCACTCTGTGGAAGGAGATAGAGGACCTGGACAACCGGGTCGAGGCAGGCGTCCAGACGGCGATGCTCCTGGACTGGCGCAAGCTCGTGGAGCGGGCGACCCGATGGCTGCTCCGAAACCGCCGTCCGCCACTGGATATAGCCGCCGCGATCGAGTACTTCCGGGATGACGTGAAGGATCTCTCGTCGCGCATCCCCCAGTTCATGCTCGACGGCGACCGCGAGGCGGTGGAGAAAGCGGCCGAACGCCTGAAAGAAGAGGGCGTTCCCCAAGAGCTGGCGCAACGCGTCGCCGCTCTTGGGGCCATGTTCTCCGAGCTTGACATCGTGGACGTGGCGGCCACGGGCGGCGAAGCGCTGGAGGCCGCGGCCGGGATCTACTTCACCCTGGGCGACAGGCTGCGGCTGCACTGGCTGCGGGGCCACATCGAGGTGCTGCCCCGCGACAACCGCTGGCGGGCGCTCGCCCGGGCGGCCCTGCGCGACGACCTCTACGGCCTGCAGGCTTCGCTCACGGCCGAGATCCTGCGCAGCACCCCGCAGGATCTCCCCGCCACCGAACGCATCGATAAGTGGACCTCGGCCAACCGCGCCCTCACGAACCGTGCCCTCCAGGTGCTCTCCGACGTGAACGCCAGCGGATCGTTCGACCTCGCAACCCTCTCGGTCGCGCTGCGTGAGGTCCGAAACCTCGTCTCTTCAGGAGAGCGTACGACAGAGGAGGTCTCTGCCGGCTGAAACGATGTAGAGCGTCAGGGCGTAAGTTGCTGGCATGAGCGGGAGGTCTCCACTGCGGCTGATCCGACCGCTTCTCACCCTGGTCGTGGTTCTGGCGCTCTTCGGGCTGGCGATGCTGGCCGTGCCGTCGGAACGGTTGGATCTGGGGATCGGGGCTTCACCCGTACCCTGTCCCGCCGGATTCGATGGGCTGGACGTGGGTTTCGGCAGCTTCCTCGGGGAAGAGCCCCCGACCCCCGAGGTGGGCAAACTGCTGGAAGATCCGAACTTCGGGGCTTCGGCGGAAGCGAGGGAGGATCTAAGGGACGGTATCGTTGACCCGCGGCTGGTGGACACGCTACTCCTCCTGACGGAGAAACACCAGATCTGCGTTGACGCTTTCAAGCAGGGGCACTACTTCATCGAGGGCGTCGAGGACGGCCCCTTCATCCCGGACGAGTACGGCAGCGTCGGCGGGCTGGTGAACACGCACTACTTCGGGCGGGCGGCTGACATCTGGGACGTGGACGGCAAGGCTGTCGAGGGTAATGGAACGGACGAAGATATGTTGAGCGTCGGGTGGATGCTAGCCGGGATGCCGCCGGAGGAGAGGCCGGATCAGATAATAGGCCCGCCAGACTGGGCCGAGAGGCTGGACCGCTCGCGCAAGGAAGGTTGGATCTCCGCCCAGGACCAGCTCGAACTACACCGGGACCACATCCACATCGGATACAAGGAAGAGGGCACCAACAAGAACCGCCGGTAAAGGCCGCTTCGCTCCCTTGGAGCAGGGAGCCGTTCGCTGCGCCCGCCCTGCCAACCATCGCTCTCGGTTCTCGAACGGACGGTCTCTGAGAGCCTGTCCAGGTTTCAGTACTCGCGTGCGTCTGACAGAGGCCGTAGACGGGTCTTGCTCGTCTAAGGGCCGTTCACTCTGATACGGTGAGCACCACCTTGCCACTAGCGTGACCTTGCTGGAGGTAGCGTATGGCCTGGGGTGCCTCGCCCAGCGGATAAGTTCTGTCGATGACGGGCGTGAGCCTGCCGGCCTGGATGAACTCCTTCAAGGTCAGCAGATCCTCCTGCCGCTCCTTGGCCACGAGGCCGATGAGCTTCTGCTTACCAAAGAGCGAGCGCAGCGGCGCGAAGAAGATCTGGCGCTGAAAGCCTCCGAGCCAGCGGTCTCCGCCTTCCCCGCCGACGATGACCAGGGTGCCTTCGGACGTGAGCGCCCGGCACAGCCGCGCGATGGATCGCCGGCCCGCGGTGTCGAGGATCAGGTCGAACCGGCGCGTGCCGTCGGTGAAGTCCTCTTTGGTGTAGTCGATGATCTCGTCGGCGCCGATGTCCCTTACCAGCTCCGCTTTCGGGCCGCTGCATACGCCTGTGACCGCCGCCCCGAGCGCCTTGGCGAGCTGCACCGCGTAGGTTCCGACCCCACCAGCCGCGCCGATGACGAGGACCTCCTGCCCGGGCTGGAGCCTGCCCGCGTCGCGCAGGCCGTTGAGGGCCGTCGTGCCGGAGATGGGCACGGCCGCGGCCTGCTCGAAGGTGAGGTTCTCCGGTTTGGGGGCGAAGCGCTCCGCCCTGGCGCAGGCGTACTCCGCGAAGGAGCCGTCGCACGTGCCGAACACCGGGTCGCCCGGTTCGAACTGGTGGACGTTCTTTCCGACCGCCTCGACGGTCCCCGCCACGTCCACGCCCCGCACACGGATCCTGGGCGTCCGGAGACCGTAACCCATGACGCGCACGAGGTAGGGCAGCCCTGTCATCAGGTGCCAGACGCCCGGGTCGACGCCGGCCGCATGGACCCGGACGAGGACATCGTCATCCCCGGCCGTCGGTTTCTCGATGTCTCGCAGCTCGAGCACCTCGGCCGAACCGTACCTGTCTTGAACGATGGCTTTCATGTCTACTGTTGCTCCCTTCCGCTATTGCCCTCGGCACGCTCGCCTCCTCGCCTATGTTCGAAACTCTCTAGGGGCTCTCGACAGACCGTAGAGCTTCCATCCCACGACGAGATGGAAGACTATGAGCGCGAGAACGCCAACGAAGGCGCTTGGAGAGAGGGGATCGACCAGCAGGACAGACGCCGCTACGACCCCGACCACCCCGAGCGCCACGCTCACCCCGCCAAAACGCTTGCCAAAGATTGGGGTGCCAAGCATGGCTACCCCGAGGGCAACGAAACCCACGGGCACGAGGAGGAGTCCCACGCCGAACAACGCGTCGAATATACCCTCGGTCGCCTGCCACACGAGGACGAGCGCCGCCTGATCCTCGGGGGTCGCCCCAGGAGCATGGTAGAGGGCGGAGATCGGGGCGGTGGCCACGTGCGGGAGGGCTCCGGCCGCCAGGACGCCGAGGCCCACAATGCCCAGGACGCTCCCGAAAAGAGCGGGCGCGAGGTTCGCCTCCCGGAGAGCACGATACAAGGCGAGGAAGTGGGCAACCCACAAGATGAGAACCGTCAAGTAGAGGCCATCCTCTACCGTGCGCCCCACCCTGATGTCAGGGAACCTCATGATCTCTCCCTCGGGGCCGGCAGGCTCCGGTCCCACGAACGCGATCACCACGACGAAGACGAGGATGAAGATGATGCCGCCGAGGATACCGGCCAGGCCACCCCATCGCAGAACGCCTTTCTCCTCGTCTATCGCTTTCATGGGCTTCCTCCAGGTTTGTTTCGGCGACCATCCCCGAGACCCAAGTCTCTTTGTATTCAAGTACGTTGATGCTGTACGATTTGTTTCTTGCTGCTCTTATCCCGCCTCTTACGCGATGGTCGAAGAAGCCGCGAAAATCCTGGTTCGTAACCGCAGGGGAGCGTCCCGCCTCTGTTGGCCTTCGAGAAGGACTCTTCTACGGTAGATAAATCGAATCTTTAGCGTCGGCCCGGCATCATATCCAGCGCCGCACCCGCGCCTTGTAGCGGAGGTACTCCTCCCCGAACTTGCGCTCCAGGTACTTTTCCTCGCGTTCGATCACGCCGCGCCGCATCACGGCGAGGACCACTGGCAGCAGCAGGACAGGCGCGAGCGCGTTGGCGAGGGCGGAGATGCCACCATATATCAGGGTGAACCCCACGTATATCGGGTTGCGGGTAAAGCGGTAGGGACCTTCGGTCACGATGGCCGCAGCCGGACGGTAGGGGCCCACGTTCGTACCCGCCCGGCGCATCTCGCGTAAGGCGAGAAACTCAACCGCGAGCCCGCCAGCGACCAACGGCCAGCCGAGCGCCCGCGCGACCGGACGCGGCAGGAAGAGAATCCGGTAGCGGCGGTTCGCCAGCAGACCAGCCGCAAGCGCCACCACGTAGATCAGGGGCGGAGGAGCAACCACGCCCGGGATGTCCCGCTGTTCGTCGCTCATTTCAGCAACTTTCTCCGCCCCTCAAACCTCTATCAGCACCGCGTCGCCCTGCCCGCCGCCGGAGCAGATCGCCGCGAGACCTTTCCCGCCGCCGCGACGCTTCAGCTCGTAGATTAGCGTCATCAGGATGCGCGCCCCGCTGGCCCCGACGGGATGGCCCAGCGCCAGCGCCCCGCCGTTGACGTTCACGATCTCCGGGTCGACGCTGAGGATGCGGGTAGAGTGAATCGTCACCCCCGCGAACGCCTCGTTTATCTCCACGAGATCCAGGTCTTCAACGCTCCACCCGGCCCTCTCCAGCGCGAGCTTGCCAGCGTTGCCCGGCACGGTCAGCAGGTTGGGAGGTTCTTCCGCCACCTTCGCGTGCGCCACGATGGTCCCTAGCGGTTCGAGGCCACGCCTCTCCGCGAAAGACTCGCTTGCGAGGACGAGCGCGCCTGCGCCATCGGTGACGCCTGGCGCGTTTCCGGCGGTCACGGTGCCGCCTTCGTCTATGGGCTTTAGAGAAGCCAGTTTCTCCAGCGTGGTGTCGCGCCGGATGGGCTCGTCAGCCTCGACGTAACTAGTCTGTCCCTTCTTGCCGGGAACTTTGATGCCGACTATTTCCTCGGCCAGCCTGCCATCGTCGGTGGCGGCAGCGGCACGCTGGTGGCTGCGGAGCGCCCATTCGTCCTGTTCTTCGCGGGAGATGTCGAACTTCCTGGCGCCGTCGGTGCCGAACCGGATCATGTTGACGCCCTCGAAGGCGTCGAGGAGGCCGTCGTGCATCATGGCGTCGTAGGCGGTCATGTCGCCCATACGGCCGCCCCAGCGGGCATTCGGCAGCAGGTAAGGGATGTTCGACATACTCTCCATGCCGCCGGCCAGGATCACGTCGTAGTCGCCGGCCCGGATCAGGGTTTCGGCCAGCGTCGCGCTCCGCATCCCCGATGCGCACACCTGGTTCAACGTCTCCGTGGTTAGCGAGAACGGCAAACCTGCGTGACGGTTGGCCTGGCGGGATGGGATCTGGCCGGCGCCCGCCTGTACCACGATGCCGAAGATGGAGTGCCCGATTTCCTCGTCCTCGATGCCGGAGCGGTCGATAGCCTCGCGTATCGCTGCTCCCCCAAGCTGGGGCGCGTTTAGGGGAGACAAAGCCCCGCCGAACCTTCCGAAAGGCGTCCGTGCCGCCCCCAGAATCACCGTCCTCTTCACAGCTCCTCCTCGAACATGTAGAGTGATTCCGCAACGCAAGTCTAACCCAAAACGAACAGATTCCTGGGGTGCGGCGTCCGTGGAACGATCAGATTACCGCTCTCGCGGTGGATCGGAGAAACCCGCCGGTGGAATGGGGACCAGGGTTCGCAGATTTTGCGAATGGCGCTGCCGGTCGAAAGGGCATGGATGATAGCAGCCGTATTCCACGGCCCGGGTGAGATGGAAGTCACCAAAGTCGAAACGCCCGAGATCGGGCCGGACGAGGTTCTGGTGCGGGTAGGCGCAAATACTCTGTGCGGCACTGACGTGCGCGTCCTGAACGGCGAGAAGACGCGCGGTATCCGCCGGCCCTCCATCCTGGGGCATGAGATCTCCGGCCACGTCGCCGAAACCGGCCGCCGGGTAAATGGCTACGAGGCCGGCGCGCCGGTGGGGATGGCGCCCATGATCCCGTGCCGCCGCTGCTTCTACTGTCAGCACGGTATGGAGAACGTATGCCCCACGAAACAAGGAATGGGCTACGATCTGGATGGGGGTATGGGCGAGTACATCCGCATCCCGGCGGCCGGCGTGCGGACTGGCAACCTCTTCGCCGCCACGGAGGATCTGCCGCCCGAGCACATCTCGCTGGCGGAGCCGCTCTCTTGCTGCATCAACGGCCAGCGCCGGCTGCGGATCGGGCTGGACGATACGGTGCTGATCATGGGAGCCGGACCGATCGGGCTATTCCACATCCAACTCGCTCTGCTCTCAGGCGCGAGGCAGGTCATAGTCAGCGAGCCGCGCCCCGATCGGCGGCGCTTCGCGGAAGAGCTAGGAGCCCACATCACCGCCGACCCGGCCGCCGAAGAGCTTGCCCCGGCGGTCGAAGAGGCTACCGGCGGGCTCGGGGTGGATGTGGCGATCATCTGCATCGGCAAACCACAACTGGTAAACGAAGCCTTCCGGCTGGCCCGCAAGGGAGGGCGGGTGAACGTGTTCGCGGGGCTGGCGGGCGCGGGCTGGGCCGAGGTTGAAGCGAACCTGATCCACTACAACGAACTCGAAGTCTCCGGAGCTTCCGACTCCCGGCGCGCCGACTACGGAGCAGCCCTGCGGCTCATCGAAGCGGGCCGGGTAGACGTGTCCAGGATGGTCACGCACCGCTGGCCTCCATCCACGAGGCGCTCGACGTGGTCGCCGGCGGCGAGGGCATCAAGGTGGCGGTGAAACCGTAAGGTTACCGCCACGATCTCTATCCGCTCCTCGGGGAATCCAGGATTTCGTCGAGCGTGGCGCAGAAACACTCTACCTCGTCATCGGTGTTGAAGTAATGGACTGAGGCCCGCACGATCTCGCCCAGGTTTCGCGCCTGTGAGTCAAGTAGCGTGGAGGCTGGCGGTGCAATCGAAACGTTGATAGCCCTGGCGTTGAGCACGTTTTGTATATCATCGGGGCTCTTGCCTTCCACCGTGAAGGTGACTATGCCGCAGCGCTCCTTGCCTGTGTCCCGCACCGTCACGCCCGGTATGCCCGCGAGTTGGGTACGCAGGCTACCAGCAAGACTATAGACCCGTTCGCGGATGGCTTCGAGTCCGATGTCGAGGGCGTATTCCATGGCGATGCCCAGGCCGACCTTGCCCGCGAAGTTGGTCTCCCAGTTCTCGAACCGTCTCGCATCGGGGCGGATCTCGAACCGGTCCCTGGCAGTCCATTCGGCCGCGTGCAGGTCGAGGAATGGGGGTTCGAGTCTCTCCAGAACCCCGCGCCGCACGTACAGGAAGCCGGTTCCCCGCGGCCCGCGCAGGTACTTGCGCCCGGTGGCGGATAGCATGTCGCAGCCGATCTCCCCGACATCGAGGGGCATTTGTCCGGCGGATTGACAGGCGTCGAGCAGGTAAAGGCATCCGGCGTCGCGGGCCACCTCGCCGATCTCCATCGCCGGATTGACGAGCCCGCCGTTGGTCGGGACGTGCGTGATGGCGACGAGCTTCACCCTCCCGTCCATCATGTCCCGCAGGGCGGGGATGGAGATCTGACCGCGTTCATCATTAGGAACCGGCTCGACCACAGCGCCCGTCTTGCGGGCAACCTGCAGATAGGCAATGTAGTTGCTTGCGTACTCCGCCTGGGCCGTGAGGATACGGTCTCCCGGCCCGAACGGGATCGAGTAGAAAGCCATGTCCCAGGCGCGGGTGGCGTTCTCGACCGCCGCGATCTCGTCCGGCGAACACCCGAGCATCCGGGCCGCCGCGCCGTAGACGCGATCGAGCGCATCCTGCTCGCGGGCCGCGGCCTCGTAGCCGCCTATCCTCGCTTCGAGCTCTAGATGTCCCACCGTGGCCCGGAGCACAGGCTCCGGCATCAGCGAAGCGCCGGCATTGTTGAAGTGAAGGATTTCCTCGCAACCCGGTGTATCCCTGCGGGCCTTCTCGACATCCAGCATCGTCGGTGCTGGCATTGGTAAGCCTCCTTCCTCGCAGGATGACGATAGCAAGTATTCGAAGGCTCTGTTGGCGTGGCCCCGGCGTCCAGACCATGGCCTGGCGTCCTGGATGGTCGCGCACCGCTTCCCACCAGCCTGCTTAGAGAAAGCCCCCGCCGTGGTGGCTGGCGGTGAGGGCATCTAAAGACGGCCGTGAAGCCGAAGGGGCATGCCGGCGGGGCCGACAGCCTTTGTCAGCGGATGCGTTTCTGGCTCTCTGCGTCGAACAGGTGCGTGCGGGCCGGGTCGAATCGCAACGCGACCGCCTGATCCCGCCTGTATCGCGCCTCCGGCGGCGTGCTGACCCCGATGCGTCCCTCCACCCCCGGGAGCGTCACCGTCAGATAGCCCATCTCCTGCAACTGTTCGTGGGCGAAGACCTTTCCGCGCACCACGTCAGGCCCGTCAGTATCCTCGACCGTTACATCCTCCGGGCGGACGCCGACGACCACGTCTTTTCCGGCCGGCACATCCGAGCCTCTCAGAGAGACCACAACATCCTTCGACAGCTCGACCTTTGTCGCGCCGTTCGAACTCGCGGACTTTCCGGGCATCAGGTTCATGGGGCTGTCGCCGATAAAGCCAGCCACGAAGAGGTTGTCCGGGTCGTCGTATACCTCCTCGGGGGTGCCGACCTGCTGGATCTCCCCGTCGTTCATCAGCGCGATGCGGTCCGCCATCGAGATCGCCTCTAGCTGGTCGTGGGTAACGAGGACCGTCGTGTATCCAGTCTCGTTCTGGAGGTGTTTGATCTCCCGCCGCGTCTGCGTTCTCCCCGAGAGGTCAAGGTGCGAGAGCGGCTCATCGAGCAACAGCAGCGAAGGTTGGCGCACGATGGCGCGGGCCAGGCTCACCCGCTGCTTCTGGCCACTGGAGAGCGAACCCGGCTTCTGGTTCAGGATGTCCGTGATGCCGAGCCGCTCGGCGATCTCGCGGGCGCGCTTCTCCGGGTTCGATTCCCCCCGCGCCATCATCCCGAACGTGATGTTCTCCTCGACCGTCAGCGGCGGGTACAGCGCGTAGCTCTCGAAGGCGAGCGCAATGTTCCTGCGATGGGGCGGAAGCCCGATCACCGACCTGCCACCGATGAGGATGTCCCCCTTCGTCACATCCTCGAGGCCGGCGATCATCCGCAGGGTGGACGACTTGCCGCACCCCGACGGGCCGAGCAGCGCGAGCAACTCTCCCTCGTTCACCTCCAAGTCGACGCCCTTCACGGCTGGCACGTCGGGCTTGCCGCGCCGCGTGTACGTCTTCCTGAGTTCGGAGAGGATGAGGTCTTCAGCCACGGTCCATCACCCCAGCCTCCTGCTCTAGGCGTCTGCATGATTCCCCATCGAATAGATGCAGCTTCGAGGCCGGGAAGCGCAGCCTTACCCTGTCGCCCGGACGTGCCCCGGCGTCGTTGGTAATGGCCGCTATCCTGTGCTCCCCAACCGTTACCGTGACCTCCAACTCGCGCCCGAGGCGCTCCACCACGTAGACGCTCCCTGACATCTCGACGGTATCGGGACGGGGTTCACCATCTGCGAGGTCCAGGTCCAGCGGCCTTATGCCAAGCTCGACCTCCGTTCCTTCCGATACTTCCGGGTTCCCTTGAAGTGGGACTTCTATCTCGCCATCCCGGCTACGGAAGACTCTGCCACCAGCCCCAGAGACGGCCGCGCCGGGGATCAGGTTCATCTCCGGCTGTCCGAGCGCGCGGGCGACGAAGGTATCGGCCGGGCGGTGCCAGATCTTCTCGGGCGTACCGACCTGATGCAACTTCCCTTTGTGCAGCACCCCGATCCTGTCTCCCAGAGCGAGCGCCTCCCTGTAGTCATGCGAGACGTAGAAGCTGGTCGTTCCCTGCATGTCCCCGAGCGACCGCAACTCGGCCCGCATCTCCATCTGCAACTTGGCGTCGAGGTGCGAGAGCGGCTCGTCGAGCAAGAGTATGTCCGCCGGCCGCACGAGCACGCGCCCGAGAGCCACTCGTTGCTTCTGGCCGCCGGACAACTCCCTCGGTAGCCGCTGCAACAGGTGCGGTATGTTCAGGGTCTCGGCGACGCGTTCGACGCGTTTGCGCGCCTCCTCGCCCGAGACCGCGTACCGCTTGGACTTCAGCGGGAAGCTCATGTTGTCGAAGACGGACTTCTGCGGGTAGAGGGCGTAGTTCTCGAAGGCCATCGCGACGTTCCGGTGGTACGGCTCCACGCCGGTCATGTCGCGGCCTCCGATCTCCACCCGCCCCGCCGTCGGCTCCTCCAGCCCGGCAATGCACTTCAACGTCGTGGTCTTCCCCGCGCCCGAAGGGCCCAGCAGAACGAAGAACTCTCCATCGCCCAGGGAGAGGTCCGTGCCTTCCAGGGCGACGGTCCTGCCGTACTCCTTGCGGAGTCCCTCCAGCTTCAGCGTCGCCACTAGCCCTTCACCGCCCCGAAGGAGAGCCCGCGCACCAGGTAGCGCTGGATGGAGAGCGCCAGGATCAGCGGTGGAACGGCAGCGACCAGCGCGGCGGCGGCCGTCAGGTTGTAGTTGGGCCTGTTGCCGCCGAGGAACGTGAGGGAGCCGACCGTCACCGTCTGGGCGTTGCTGGAAGTGAGGATCAGGGGGAACACGAAGTTGTTCCAGGCGAAGATAAAAGAGAGCAGGGCGACCGCTGCTATGCCCGGCCGCACGAGCGGGGCAGCAACCCGCATGAAAGCCTGGATGCGGGTGTAGCCGTCGAGCAAGGCGGATTGCTCAAGCTCCGGCGTAAGGTCCTGGAAGTACGAGCGGAGAATCCACACGATCATCGGTATGGTCACGAGCTGCATCACCCAGATCATGCCGATGTACGTGTCGAAAAGACCCAGCTTCTGGTAGATCACGTACAGCGGGATTATCACCATCAACTCCGGCGCGAACCGGAAAGACAGGATCGTGAACAGCAGGTCCTTCGAGCCCCTGAAATGGAACCGGGCGAAAGCGTAGGCCGCCGGTATCCCGATAATGAGCGAGAGCAACACGGCCCCGATGGAGATCACCAGGCTATTCATGAAGAACCTAACGAAAGGGACGCCGGAGTCGCCAGCGAGCCCAAGCACCGTCCTGTACGAATCGAATGTCGGGTGGAAGAAGAAGTAGGTGCTGAAGAGCTCGTTCGAGGGCTTGAGAGACACGATTATCATCCAGAAGACGGGGAACAGCGCGAACGCGAAGTACAGGATCGTGAGCAGGTTGATGGCGACCTCGCGCAGCCCGCCGCCGGGCCTCTCGTTGGACGTTGGCGCTTTGGTGGATTCCACGAAAGACCTCCTAGGAAGCCCCGGCGGCCCTGGCCTGGGCCCTGCCGAGAACGCCGACGAGTATGCGGGTGATGCCGAAGACGATAGCCCACAGGACGACCATGTAAGCCAGCCCCTGCGAGAAGCTGGTGAACAGGATGGCGTCCTGGTATGCGCGCACCTGGAGAACCATGGTGGAGTCGCCGGGGCCGCCCTGGGTGAGCGCGTAGATGATGTCGAACATCTTCAGCGAGTCCATGAAACGGAAGATCACCGCGACCAGGATGTAGGGCCACAGCATCGGCAGCATCAGCCGCCGGAACGTGTACCAGTATCCCGCGCCGTCCACGGAGGCCGCCTCGAACGGGTCGCGCGGCAAGGAGCGCATCCCGGCCAGAGCCAGTATCGCCACGAACGGCGTGAACACCCAGACGTCGATCATGATCATCGAGAACAGCGCAAGGCCCGGCGAGTCCGTCCACTCGATGCCCCCGAGCCCGAACGGGGAGAGCAGGTAGTTCACCACCCCGATCGAAGGCTGGAGCATCAGGTTCCACATGATCGTGGCTATGACCGGTGCGATCATGAGCGGCAGGATCAGGACCTTCTCAAGCACCCCGCTTACCAGCGAGCCCCTGTAGAGCAATAGCGCCACCGCGACGCCGAGCATGGTCTCGATCACGGTGGTGCCGATGGCGTACTCGAAGGTCACCAGCGCGCTGCTCCAGAAGTCGCTCGAAGCGAACATGTTGGTGTAGTTTTCCAGCCCAATGAAGCCCGGCTGCGGGTTGGAGGCCGAGTAGTCGAAGAACGTGTAGAACACGCCCAGCCCAAACGGGTACAGGATGCCTATGGTCAGAAGCAGCGCCGGAAGGGTCAGAAGGTAGGGGCGCAGGGCGCGCCGTCCCGAGGATACCTTCTTCGGCGCCCGGTCGTCTGCGGTGGTTGCGCTCATCCCATGCCTCTAGCCGCCGTTGACTTCGCTCTGGAGGTTGGACGCCAGGTCTTCCATCACGCTCTTCGCGTCGTCCCCACGATACACGTTCTGGAGTGCTGCCGCCCAACTCGTCGTCGCATCGAAGAACTTCTCCTGCGGCGTGAACTGGATGGCTGTCTGGTCTATGACCTGGTTGAAGGTGTCCAGGTACGTCGGGTGCGCCTTGTCGAGCCGGTCCTTGAAAGCGCCATCCTCGGCGACCGACTTGCGAACCGGGTCAACCATGTCCGCGTTGACGGCACCCCATCTCAGGTGGTCCTTGCCTGTTGCGTACTGGATCAGGAGCCACGCGGCCATCTTCTTGCTGGAGTTGGCGTTCATCCCCAGCGACCACACCCACAGGTTGGTCGCCAGCGAGCCGTCCGGCCCCGTCGGCCCCGGATACCAGCGGATGTTCCCGGCCTCGTTGCTGGCCCCCGGCTGGTTCTGGAAGTACGAAGCTATGTCCGCGTCGAAGAGCATGCCCGCCTTGCCCGCCCCGAGGTCGGAGCTCGCCTGATACCAGGTATACGATGTCCAGCCCGGCGCGCCTGCTTCCCGGTTCATCTGCGCCCACTTGTCCTGGAACTCGATGGCCTCGGACGTAGCCATACCCGGCTTCAATTCGTCGCCGCTAATCGTGAAGTCCTCGAGACCGTAGCGCGAGTACATGGTCATAAAGCCGGGGTGTATCGTCGCCCACGAGCGGGAACCACGCGTGGCGATGCCGTACATGCCGCTCTCTCCGTCCGTGATCTCCTGCGCCACAGAGACCAGATCGTCGAGCGTCTTGGCTTCCGTAACGCCGTACTTGTCGCCAACCTTCTTGTTGTAGGCGACAACGTTGCTCTCGAAGCCCCATGGTATGGCGAGCTGCTTGCCGCTGCCGAGTTCGGACCCGGCCTCGAAGTTCCACTGGTCAGCCGCCCGCAGGTTGGGGTAGATATCCTCCCAGTCGTACTCGGGGTTGGTGGCCGACTCGTTCTCGATCCAGGGCGTAAGATCCTCCAGCCACCCCGGAGGCCCGTACTGCCAGGTCTGGTACGCGCCGGTCATGAAAGCGTCGTACGTGCCCTGCCCGCTCGATAGGGCAACAGTGAGCTTGTCGAAGTAGTTCTCCTCGGGGAAGATGTCCCGCTCGACGGTGATGCCCGTAAGCTTGCTGAACACGTCGAGACGATCCAGCAGTGCATCCGTGTATGGATGCTTGTTGAGGAGCAGCTTGATCGTGGTCCCGTCCTCGCGCTTCCAGTCGAACTTGCCGGTTATGTCTCCAGCCTCGGCGCCAGATTTGGAACCGCCGCTGGCGTTGCCGAACGTCCCGCAGGCCGCTAGCAACTGCGCCCCGGAGAGCGCCGCAGCCCCGAAACCCACGTTCTTCAAGAACTGGCGGCGTGAGATCTCACGCGCAATAGCCTTCTCGACAAACGGGTTTCCCTCGTGCCCCATACACACCCCTTGTTTTCCCACGATCCCGATGCGCGCGAGCCCCCAACAACCCGCCGCGCCGAAATCTCTCCTCCTACCCTATATCACGTCATTTGTGTTTACATATCACCTTTTAACGTGATGCCGCGCAGAATAGCACGGTGATTTTTGCAGGGCAAGAGCTTATCGATGTTCGGAAGCAGCACACATACCACAATTCATTGTGGACGGGTGGCCGTTTTCCGGGCTACTCTGGTAGGTTGCCCGTTTCCTCGTAGTCGGTTATGACCTGGACCTTTGCGGCCGAGGGCGATGAGGGGTCGAACTCGTAGCCGAGCCACTGGCCCACTATGCGATCTGCGAGTTCGGGGGCGATCACACGCTCTCCCAACGCAAGCACCTGGCAGTTGTTGGAGAGTATGGAACGTTCGATGGAGTAGGGGTCGTGGGCGACGACGGCGCGGATGCCCTTCACCTTGTTGGCAGAGATGGCCTCGCCGAGCCCGGTGCCGCCGAAGAGTATCGCCCGATCCGCCTCTCCCCTGGCGACCGCCTCGGCGGCTTTTATGCAGGGGATGGGGTACGGGCTCTTGTCGCTATCGTCCTCCACGCCGAAGTCCTTGACCTCGCTGACCCGCGGGTTGCCGCGCAGCTTCTCCCCGATGAAGTTCTTGAGGTTCACCCCCGCATCGTCCGAGCCGATCGCCATAACGTACTGCCTGTCTTCCACCTCTCTGCTCCTTTCCACGGCCGGGACCCTTCAGCGTACCGGCCATCGCGTGTCACTTCGTCCCTGTTATGGGATGCTCCGTCAGGCGGTGGCGGCCACGGTGTCTTCGTCCGGCTCGCCTTCCTCGCCGGGGTCAGCCGCATCCTTGATAAACCAGGTCAGGACGGCGCAGACGAAGTACAGGGCGGAGTAGGTCATGACCACGCCCCCGAAGGTGAAGCCGAAGACACCGTCAAGCACGGTGGCGATAAACGGACCGATAAAGGCGGCCCCACCCGCGCCGAAGTTCAGGATGGCCAGGGCCGCGCCTTTGTCGTGCCGCTTGACCATGGACGGCATCAAGGCTGAGAGTGGCACGAAACCGGCGAGCAGCACGCCATAGATCATGCCGAGTATTGCGGAGACGGCGAAGCTGCCCGAGGCCAGCGACACGAAGTACCACAGCGGGACGGATATGGCGCAACCGACGCAGCCGAAGACCGTAACCGTGCGCCGCCAGCCGAAGTGGTCGCCGAATATGCCGAAGAACAGGTTGGCGGCGATGTTGGCCCCGTAGACGAGGGCGGTGAGGGTGGAGTACTGGGCCCCGCCCATGAAGCCATCCTGCGAGCTGGAAGTCAGGAATACGAACGGCAGGAAGTAGAAGAACCCGTACTGCGGCGAAGTGTTCACTATGCGGACCACGCCGCCGAGGATGGTCCGAGGGTCGCGCCACAGGATATCCACACCTTCAAGGAGCCTCCTGTAGCTGCGCGGGTTCTCGATCTCTTCGTCCGCTATCGGCTGTGTGCCCTGCGCCTCGTGCACGGCGAAGGCGCCTATGGCTCCGCCAACGGCCACTATCGCCAGCGACAGCCAGAAGGTGTTGTAAGGTGCGATCAGCGGGCCGGAGAAGACGGCTATCACAGAGCCCAGGGTAGGCAGCCCGCCGGTAAAAGCGAACCAGAACCATCCCGCGGCGGAACCCCTGAGCTCAACCCTGGTGACCGTCTGGATCCAGACCAGAAAACCGAACGCGAACAGCGGGTACGCGAAGCCCCGGATACCGTAGATCAGGGCGACGAGGAACAGGCTGCCGGAGTTGACGGCGAATATGAGGAAGATCGCCTCGAAAACGACCCAGATAGCCGCGCCGAGTTGCATGACCCTCTGGGGTCCCCAGATCGCCAAGAGCGTTCCCGAGAACCAGGAAGCCACCAGCACGGCGAGGCCGTATACGGTGCCGGTTATCAACGAGGCCTGCGAGCCGTTGAGCCCTCCCGGCCCCGTCAGGTAGGTGGGCAGAATGCTAATCTCAACGCCGTCACCGATCATGAAGATAAAGACGGCGACGAAACCCCAGAACAGCGGCTTGGGCATACCAACGCGTTCCACCCAGTTGCCGAACGCCCCGTACTCGAATTGCGCTTGCTGACTGCTCACGCCCTTCTTCCTTCTATCGTTTTCCAGACGGATGAATCACCTCTCGTACTCATTGCTTTAGGCACGCGTACTTTCTTTTTCGTCCCTCACGTCTCCCTACTTGTTTAACCGTAGCCGCATACCTTGCGGCCCACGCTTCGCCCGTTCCCCGTACGGCTGGAGTTTCAACTTACGCCCTCGATGCCATCTCGCGGGTCCAAAAACCACCTGGGGCAAAGAGTTCTTCTACGCACTCACCCAGGATGCCGGTCTCGTAGGCGAGATCGAGGACCGTGTAGCGGGACCGGATCATGCGCGACCGGAAATACGTCGCCCGGAAATCCTCCCAACTCAGCCCGATCTCCGTCGGGCTCGTCGGACACCCGGCCTCCCGCAGCATCTCCCGCAGATCGGCCGCCGGCATCAGTTGCTCAACAAGCTTCTCGCGCAACCCAGGCCACCGTTCCTGGACCATTTCGAGACGTTCCACGAGTTCATCGACGTCCAGGTACTTGGCGAGGGTCTGTTCGACGGCGGCCTCTTCGAGCGGCGGCGTGTGGGCTGAGCGCACCTCCCTCTCGATTGCTTCGCGGGAAGGCCAGTTGCGGCGTATCTTGTCCATGTCCAGGTTGCTGAGGTCACGTTCCAGCACTCGTTCGTAGAAGGCGGCGATTGCGATGGACCCGGCCCCGACCTTGAAACCGTGGGAGAGCGGCGGGTCTTCGTCGCGGCCGAGGCCCTCGCCTTCCCAGAGGTGGCTGAAGAGATGTTCGCTGCCGGAGGCCGTGCGGGAAGATTGGTAGGCTTGCATAGCGAGGCCAGACATGATTAGACCTTCAATCAGGCCGTCCATAGCATCCCCTTCACCCGCGACGAGCCTGTCCGGGCTGCAGATCCAACCCCGCAGGTGATCCTGCACGAGCGACCAGCCGGTTTCGTCTATCTTCTCGACCTCAAGCGCGTCGGCGACCAGCCAGTCAGCCCCGGATGTCACCTTGCCAAGCAAATCCGCGTACCCCGAAGCCGTCATCTTCCCCGGGGCGTTCACCAGCACGTCCACGTCGGCCAGCACGACCTCCGGGGCCGGGCAGGTCAGCGTCTGCTTGTGCCCGTCTTTCTCGATGGAAGCCCCGAACGCCGTGTAGCCGTCCATCGAAGCGGCGGTGCCGACACAGAGGTATGGACGCTCGACCTCGTAGGCGGCGCGCTTGGCCAGATCGTTGAGCGTCCCCGAACCAACAGCGACAGGGATAGCATCGTGGCTGTGCAGCGATTCGACCAGCTTCTCCACGTTGCCATACTCGGCGTATACGGCCGGATGCCCCGGAAATATGTACGGCTCGGCCTGCTCGCACCCAGCATCGTCCAGGCTCTGACGAACCTCTTCGCCCATCACCTCGAACGTGTTCTCATCGGCGACTATGACGGCTCTTCGTCCATTGAAGTTCTCTTTGAACGCGTCCCCGACCGAGGTGAGCAGGCCCGACTCTATCCTGACGATCTTCGTATCGGTCGCGTCCTGTAGCGCGGTTTGTATCCGCTCTTCGTTCACCCGTCACCTCTCGTTCCGCCGGGGCTTATACTCAGTCATCTTCCCATCCGAGTTCCTCCCTGAGATCCGCCGGGATCAGGTGGTCTATCCGCCCCAGGACGAATTCCGGCACGTTCTCATCCGGCTCTTCCGTAAGCGATTCAGCCGTCGTGTCGCCGGTGAGAACGAGGGCAGAGGGCATCCCGGCATCGAGGCCCATGCGAATGTCCGTGTATAGCCGGTCGCCGCTCATCACGCACTCGCCGACTTCGAGGTCCATCAGGTCCATGATCGTCTGGAGCATGATCGGATCAGGCTTCCCGACGTTGACCTCGCACTTCGCGCCCGTACACGCCTCTATCGCCCCGACGATGGCCGCCGCATCCGGCTCTCCGCGGCCTCCGGGAAATGGGCAGTACCGGTCAGGGTTCGTCGTAACCAATTTCGCCCGTTTGTGGAACCAGATGGCGTCGAAGGCGATCTGGAGCTTCCGGTATTCGAAGCCCCTGTCGTAGCTGGCGATGACGATGTCTATCTCCTCCGGGTCCTCGGACATCTCGATTCCGGCGTCTCGCAGCGCGTTCTTGAGCGGCTCTTCTGAGATGGGAAATACGACCGCGTCGGGGTGGGTTTCCAGCAGCCACTGCGCCATGGTCACGACGGTGTTCACTATCTCGGAGACGGGCGTCTCAAGGCCCAGCCTGGTCAGCTTCTCGGCGTACATGGCGGGGTCTTTGGTCGGGTTATTGGAGAGGAAGACCACGCGCTTACCCAGCTCGCGCAGCTTCAGGATCAGACGTTCCGCGCCCGGCAGAAGCTCGTCGCCGAGGTAGATGGTCCCGTCGAGGTCGAAGACGTATCCGTCGTAGAGTCGTTCGGGCGAACGCAGGAGGTCTGACTTGACGCCTTCGGCCATCTACTCTCCGGCCTTCTCTCCGGCACCCTGGCTCGCCTCGTGGCGGGCCACGTCGTGCACCAGCTCCTGCATTTTCGGGTAGGTCTCCACGTACTTGTCCACGTAGAACTGGTATTCCTCGTGCTGCTCCGGGTCCGGCTCCAGGCTGCGCTCGACGTGGACCATCTCGTTCGCCGCCGTCTGGAGATCTGGATACGCCCCCGCACCGACGGCGCCCAGGATGGCGGAACCAAGCGCGGGAGCTTCGCTGACCTTGGTGAAGTGGATCGGGAGGTTCGAGATGTCCGCGTGGAGCTTCATCCACAGCTCGCTCTTGGTGGCCCCGCCGCACACTACGCCCATGTTCGCCTCGAAGTTGTTGTCGCGCATGGTCCTGAGGATGTGCTCCGTGCCGTAGCAGATACCTTCGAGGATGGCGCGGAAGACGTGCTCCTCGCCGTGGTGGAGGGTGAGGCCCCAGATCATGCCGCGCGCCAGCGAGTCGGTGTACGGTGTCCGATTGCCCTGCCAGTAATCCAGCACGAGCAGCCCCTCCGAACCGGGCGAAACCTTCGCGGCCTTCTCGTTGAGCACCTCGTATACGTCAACCCCCCGTCGCGCCGCCTCCTCGGTGGATTCCTTCGCGAAATGGTCCTTGAACCATTTGACGATGGAGCCGGTGGAGGTCTGCCCGCCCTCGACGGTGTACTGGCCCGGTACGACGGCGTCGGTGTAAGAACCGAAGAAGCCCTTGCCGTAGAGGGGCTCTGCGGACTGACCGACCATGACGTGGGAGGAGCCCGCGATGAGCGCGGTCTTGCCAGGGGTGAGAACGTTGAGGCCGACCATCGCGACGAAGGCATCACCACCACCTTCAGCGACCGGAATACCAGCCGGGAGACCGAGTTCTTGGGCGGCTTCTTTTGACAGCTCGCCGGCGACGGCGCCCATGTCTAGGACGTTCTGGGGGAACTTTTCGAGCAGGTCGTCGAGACCCAGTGATGTGTACAGGCTCCCGGGGAAGCCGCCTTCGTTTCGGTCGTAATACCAGCGGAAGCTGGCGGTGTTTATGGAGGCGGTCCACTCGCCGGTGAGGCGGTGGGTGATCCAATCCAGAAACTCGCAGATGCGCCTGGCGTTCTCGTAGTTGTCCGGCTCGTTCTCCTTGAGCCAGAGCGCCTTGCACGGCATCCACTCGGCGGAGACGCTCCCGTAGCCGTTGTATTTGAGCGCGGGATCCCCCGTCTCCTCGACCTTCCGCGCCTGGTCCGAAGCCCTGACGTCCATCCACATGATGGCGGGCCTCAGAACCCTGTCCTGGCCGTCGAGCGCCACTACGGTGCAGGTAGTGGCGTCCACGGAGATACCGGAGATCTCCTGCGGGTTCACCTCCCCCTCATCCAGGGCCCGGCGCATCGCCTTTACCAGGCAATCCCACCACTCGTCCGGGTTCTGCTCCGCCCAGCCGGATCTTGGGTGCTTCGTGGCATATTCCTCGCCGGCAAATACCACCGGCGTTCCTTCGCGGTCGAAGATGCCCACCCTTATGCTTTCTGTCCCGCCGTCTATTCCTACGAAATATGGCCCCTCAACCACTTCCCGCTCCTTCCCCAATACTTTTCACATCAGGAATGTGATTTTCGTAAAGTATCATGGTAAAAAACGGGTGGCAAGGGAAAGTGGAATGTTTGCGTGACCGTGAAAATCAGAGATGACCGGGACGAAGATGATCGGTACCGGCGCCGACGATGGGGCCGGTTGCATCGGGCGGATTCCAATAATCAAAATGACACGCGGGTATAATGCGGGACGTGGAGAGTGACGTGAGACCTGCTGAGGGCCCTACTAGACGGCCGGACGCGGATGGGCGTAGGAAGAACACCCCCATGCAACGCCAGGAGCAGGTGGCCGAATACGTACTGCACAGTGGCCGTGTATCCGCGAAGGACTTGGCGGCGGTCTTCGATGTCAGCGCCATGACCATACATCGCGACCTGGACGAACTGGAGCACCAGGGCGTGTTGCGGAAGGTTCGCGGCGCGGCCGAGCCCCAGCCAACGAGCCTGTTCGAGAGCAACGTGCGCTACCGCATCAGGGCCTCGATGGTGGAGAAAGAGGCCATCTGCCGGCACGCGATGCGCCAGATACAGCCTGGGCAGGCTGTGATGCTGGATGACTCTACCACTACGCTACCGCTGGTCAGGCATCTGCACGAATTGACGCCGCTCACCGTCATCACGCACTTTCTCACGACCGTCAACGAGCTGCGCGGGGTGAAGGGGCTCAAGCTGACCATGCTGGGTGGCGAGTACCTGCCGAGCCACGACGCTTTCGTGGGGCTCGGCTGCGAGGAAGCCATAGCTTCGTTGCGCGCGGATGTCCTCTTTATGTCCGTTCCCGCCGTCTCGGAGTGCAACGCGATGCACCAGGAGCAGGACATCGTGCGCATCAAACGCGCCCTCATGGCATCGGCAAAACGCAAGGTGCTGCTCGTGGACCACAACAAGATCGGAAAGTCCGCCCTCCACCTCCTCGCACCCCTGAGCGAGTTCGACCTGGTGATCATAGACTCGGGGATTGACAACGAGACACTGGAGCGTCTGCGCGACTGCTCGGCCAACATCGAAGTAGCATCGATGCTGCCGGCGCCACATCCCGGCTCCTGACAGGCTCTCCGGGCTTACTTTGCCAAACGCTGGTCTCGTGGCTGCGTCATGCTCTAAATCCCACTTCTAGTAAAATACGCTATCTGCAATAACTGCCTTTGGGAAAGGGAGGAAACGTGCCGAACATCGGGGATTACGAGCAGACGTACGCAGACTTCGGTTGGGAGACGCCGGAGCAGTTCAACTTCGGGCGCGACGTGGTCGACAGGTGGGCCGGGGAAGACAGGCCCGCCATGATCTGGCTCGGAACCAACGGCGAAGAAAAACGCCTCGCCTTCCGGGATTTCTCCAACCTCTCGAACCGCATCGCGGGTGCGATGCGCGGCCTCGGCGTGCGGCGGGGCGACCGGGTGATGGTCCTGCTCGGCAAAATCCCCGAGTGGCACGCCATCCTCACCGGGCTGCTCAAACTCGGCGCCATAGCCATCCCCTGCGCCCCGCAACTCCGCGCCGGAGACCTCCGGTTCCGCGCGGATCACTCGGGCTCAGTAGCCATAATCTCCGGCCCAGAATGCGTCGAAGAGGTCGGGAAGATGCGAGCCGACGCGTCTGGCCTCAAACACTTCGTCTCCCTGGACGGCGAACACGAAGGATGGCACTCGTTCGAGCAGATCGTGGACGCTTCCTCGGACGACTTCGAGGCCGAGGACACAGTGGCGGACGAGGGTGCATTCATCCTGTATACGTCCGGTACGACCAGGCATCCGAAGGGGGCGCTGCACACGCACGGCTACACGCACGCCAAGCGGATGGAGGCGCGGTACTGGCTGGACTTGCAGGAGGGCGACCGGCTGTGGTGTACCTCGGGAACAGGCTGGGCCAAGAGCATCTGGAACGTGATCCTCGGGCCGTGGAGCATGGGAACCGAGATCTTCTTCCACGAAGGCGGCTACGACCCCGCCGAGAGGTTGGATCTGTTGTCTCGATACGACATCACCGTCCTCTGCCAGGCCCCGACAGAATACAGGCTACTCGCAAAGTCACCGGAGCTGGAGCGGGCGAACCTATCGGAGCTGAGGCACGCTGTCTCGGCGGGCGAGCCTTTGAACCCGCCGGTGATCGAACGCTGGAAAGAGTTGCACGGCATCACCATCTACGACGGCTACGGCCAGACGGAGAACACCCTGCTCGTCGCCAACTATCCCGGCCTCGAAGTGAAGCCCGGCTCGATGGGCAAGCCATCCCCCGGTTGCGACGTGAGGATCATAGACATGGAGGGCAACGAGTGCCCGCCGGATGAGCCGGGAGACATTGCGCTCGCCGGCCGCATACCGTGCCTCATGAAGGAATACTGGGAGCAGCCGGACGAGACCGAGGCCGTGTACAGGGACGGCCAGTACCTCACGGGTGACCGGGCGTACCGAGACGGGGACGGGTACCTGTGGTTCGTGGGCCGGTCGGACGATGTGATCCTCTCGGCCGGCTACCGCATCGGGCCGTTCGAGGTTGAGAGCGTGCTGATAGAGCACCCGGCCGTCATCGAAAGCGCCGTGGTCCCAACCCCACACGAAGATCGGGGCAGCATAGTCAAAGCATACGTGGTGCTCGGTGCGGGCTACGAACCATCGGACGAGCTCGCGAAGGAGATACAAGACTTCTGCAAGAGCCACACCGCCCCGTACAAGTATCCGAGAAAGATCGAGTTCATCGAAGAGCTTCCGAAGACAACGAGCGGCAAGATCCGCCGCGTCGAGTTGCGACAACGAGAGGCTGCTGTTTGAACAACGCTGACATCTCTGCCCTTGCGGACGAAGAATATTGTTACCTGATTACCACTGGACGGGTGACGGGAAAGCCGCACGAGATCGAGAACTGGTTCTCCGTGGAGAACGGCGTGGTCTATATGCTCTCGGGCGGCGGTGACCGTTCGGACTGGGTGAAGAACCTCCGCCGTAACCCGGAGGTGACCGTTCGCATTGCAGATCGGACATTCAAAGGGAACGCCCGAGTCGTCGAGGATGTGGAGGAGGACGAGCTTGCGCGGCGGCTCCTGGTGGAGAAGTATGAGCGAAGGCCGGGCAGCCTCTCGAACTGGCGGCGAAGGGCGCTGCCGGTCGCGGTTGGCCCGGCGTAGCCCCGCGCCCAAACGCGGTTCACGCGTCAGCTTACGCTGGTCATGGGGGCCGGAAGAAGCGTGATTTGCCCGGGAAGGTGTGCCTGGTGTGCGGCCGTCTCTGTGCGATAGCGCAAGAAGTGGGAGCGGAACTGAGAGTCGGTCGTGTATTACAGCGGCCGTTGCCGCCCGCGGGCAAATCGGGAGCGACGGCAGGCGGGCAGAGTTGGTAGGATAGCCGGGGCGAGTTACTATCATATGGGGAGAACATGGCCCTCAGGATCGCAGTTCTGGCCCTGATATCCGTCGTCATCCTGGGCGGGTTGTTCTTGATCCTGCGTCCCGATTCGAAAGAAACGTCTCCGGGCAAGCGCACGTTTGATGTTGAAATCCGGGACGGCAACGTGAATCCAGAGTTGATCTCCGTCCATGAAGGAGATCAAGTCACAATGAACGTCACCGCCGACCATCCGGTGGAGATGCACATCCACGGCTACGATCTGGAGGAGGAAGTCGAGCCGGGCGAGGCGACCGAGATCACTTTCCGGGCAGACCTCACCGGCCGCTTCCCCATCGAGGGCCACGACACGGAGGCAGAGCTTGGCTTCCTGGTCGTGCAGCCGCGTTAGGGGGATTATCGGGCGGATGCGCCGCGTCGCCACAACATCGGCCATCGTGATCTTGCTCTCCCTCGTGGCAACGCATCCGGCCTTTGCCCACGGTTTCGGGCAGCGCTACGATCTGCCTGTGCCGCTGTGGCTGTACCTGTATGGCGCGGCCAGCGCCGTGCTGCTCTCCTTCGTCGTGTTCGGCTTCTTCGTTGGGGAGAGGAACGCCCCCAGCGGCTATCCCCGGTTGAACCTCCTGCGGTTCGGTTTCGTCCGGGCGCCGCTGGCGAACAGGCTGTTCGTGTCAGGGCTGAGGTTCTTCTCGGTAGCCCTCCTTGCGCTGGTCATTCTCACCGGGTTGTTCGGAAACCAGACACCGGCCCTCAACTTCGCGCCGACGATAGTGTGGGTGATCTGGTGGGTCGGCATGAGCCTCTTCGTCGCCCTGATCGGAAACGTCTGGGCGGTGGCTAACCCGTTTGAGGTGGTCTTCGAGTGGACCGACAGGTTGATGCGGCAGCTCGGGGTTGAGGACGGTCTTCAGCCGGACATCCAGTATCCGGTTCGGTGGGACTTGTGGCCGGCTCTGGCGCTGTTCTTCGCGTTCGCGTGGGTGGAGCTCGTGTTCTGGGGATCGACCGCGCCGCGCAACATCGCTTTCCTCGCGCTGCTGTACGCCACCGTCACGTGGGCCGGGATGTCTTTCTTCGGCAAGGACATCTGGCTGAAGCGGGGGGAGGCGTTCTCCGTGTTCTTCAGCATCCTGGCGCGTTTCGCCCCGACCGAGGTTCGCGTGACGAGCGAGGAGGTCTGTGAGGGATGCGGCATCTGCGAGCTGGGAAACGAGGATGGTTGCGTGAACTGCTACGGGTGCTTTGGGCGTGCCGCGCTGGAGCATCGGGAGTTGAACCTGCGGCCTCCGGCGGTCGGGTTGCTGCGTTTGGAAGGGATTTCCGTGGCCGGGGTGGCGTTCGTCGTCTTCATGCTGGCGAGCGTCACCTACGACGGGTTGCTGGCCACACCTTTCTGGGTCAGCCTGACCTTCTCCCTCCAGTCCATCGCCGGTTCGTTCGGGGCGCTGAGCAGCCTGTTTTACGGTACGCTCGGCCTCGCCGCCGTGCCGATTCTGTTCTTCGGGCTCTACGCGGGTTTCGTGATGCTGTGTCAAATTCTTGGTGGCGGTACGAGTTTCTGGAGGCTTGCCGGAGCCTTCGTCTACTCGCTCGTACCCATCGCATTCGTCTACCAGGCGGCCCACTACTTCACCCTGCTGCTCACCGATGGGCAGAACGTCTTCTACCTGATCTCCGACCCGTTCGGATGGGGATGGAACCTCTTTGGCACGGTTGGCTACGAGCCGAATCCTGCTGTCGTTGGGGCGGCGTTCGTGTGGTATTCGCAGGTGGCCCTGATCGTGGCCGGACACGTTATCGCCGTGTACCTCGCCCACGCCGTCGCCCTGCGCGAAGCGTCGAGCCCCAAGCTCGCCTTACGAAGTCAACTCCCGATGGTGGCGCTCATGGTCCTCTACACCGTGACGAGCCTCTGGATCCTCTCCCAACCCGTAGTCGAGTAGCCTGACACTTGCCACGAGACGCCCATTCGAAGATACTTCCCTACTGGCTCCGGCGCACCGGAGACGACGTTGAAAACGGGGAAAGGATTGTTGGGATGCGGCACTTGCTGAAGGTTATGCTCGTCACGCTCGTGATGGTCGTAGGGATGCAGGGGACGGCGTTTGCCGCCACCTGGGATTACACGGCGCTCGGCGATTCCCTCGGCACGGGTTTCGGCGCGCTCAAGGGCTACGTGCCGCGTTACGAGACGCACATCGAGACCGACACCCGCAACACGGTCAACCTGAACAATCTGAGCCGTAACGGCTGGACGAGCAACGACCTCCTCTACGCCCTCCGCAACGACGCAGGCTTCCGGCGGGCCGTCCGGCGGGCCGAGGTCGTGACCTACGACATCGGCGGCAACGACATGCGCGACGCCCGCGAGAAGTACAAGGCGGGAACCTGCGGCGGCGCGGACAACCAGGATTGTCTCAGGGCCACCGTGAGCAGGTTCGAGACCAACTGGGACGCGATCACGGCCGAGATCCTGAGCCTCCGCTCGCGCAATAACACCATCATCCGCACCATGGATATCTATAATCCCTACGTCAACAGAGACATGGCCGCCGATAGCTGGGCCAACGATGGCGGGCTCAACGACTTCCAGGCTTTCAAGCCATACGTCGAAGAGTCTAACAGCCACATCGCCGCGACCTCCGCCGCCAACGGCATACCGTATGCTCCGGTCTATCGGGCCTTCAACGGCGCCAGCGGCACCGAGGATCCCGCCGACAAAGGGTACATATTCATAGACGGCCTCCACCCCAACGACAGGGGTCACACGGTCATAGCCGGCCTGTTCAGGGATCTGGGGTACGCGCCGCTGCGGTAGCCAGTACGGCCCCAGGCGGATGCCTTCACCCGGGTTCCGCTACAGCTTCTCGAAGATCCTCTCCGACGCGGAGATGGGGTCGAGCTCGCGCTTGTAGACCCGCTCCATCAGGTCCGTGTCCTCGCGGCCGAGGCGTTGCTGCATCTCCTTTTGCAGGCGATCCGTCGCCCACGTGACCACGAGATCCCGCATCGCAGCCCGCCGCCGTTTCTCCAGAGTCCCGCTTTCTTTCATGTACGCGCGATGCTTCTCGACCATCTGCTTCAGCTCTTCGATACCATCGCCGTTGTCCCCGCGGGTCATCAGAATTGGCGGTAACCAGGGGGCGGGGTCGAGTTCGTGACCGATCTCCAGGATCGAACGTACCTCCGAACGGGCGTTCTTCGCCCGTGGATGATCGGCCTTGTTGATGCAAAAGATGTCCGCGATCTCCATTACCCCGGCTTTCAACGCCTGCACGGCATCCCCTGTCCCCGGCTGCAAACACAACACTACGGTGTCCGCCGCCGAAGCGACCTCCACCTCACCCTGCCCCACCCCGACCGTCTCGTACAGAACAACATCTATCCCGGCGGCCTCCATCGCCAGGGCCGCAAGCCTGGAGCCACCCGCCAGCCCGCCCAGATGACCCCGGCTCCCCATCGAGCGTATGAACACACCAGGGTCCAGAAAATGGTCCGTGAGCCGGATGCGGTCGCCCAGGATCGCACCCTTCGAGAAAGGACTCGATGGGTCTACCGAGACCACGCCAACCCGCCTGTCCTCGTCGCGGTACAGCTTGATCAGCTTCGCGATAATGCTGCTCTTCCCCACACCCGGCGGCCCCGTGAAACCGATGGTCACCGCGTCCCCGGTGTGCGGGTAGATCCCCGCGACAATCTCCGCCGCCTCGGGGTCTTCACGCTCTATCTTCGAAATGGTCCGTGCCAGCGCCCGCCGGTCGCCAGAAAGCAGCCGCTCAACCAGATCGTTATCCGGCATGGAGATCTCTGCCACGCATACTTCCGGCTATGACCACTCCGTCCTGAGATCCGGCGAATCAGAGAGCGTCTGGAAGACCACGCAGAACTGCTCGGTCTTCTTACGCAGGTTGTCGAGTTGCTCTTCGGTAGCCCCAGGCGCAACGATGTTGAATCTGGTGGTTATGCGCTCGAAGCCAACGGGGGCGTCCTTCGAAATTCCCAGCGTGCCCGCGAAGTCCATGTCCCCCGTTACCTCTACCTCGATGCTCTCGGTCTCTATACCCATTGCATCCGCGACCATCTGGCACGTGACCTGGGCGCAGGCCGCCAGCGCACCAAGCAGGAGATCGCCGGAACACGCCGCCGTACCCGCTCCCCCGACACCCTCGTGGGCCTGGGCCTCGTAGACAGCGCGTCCGATGTCCACGGAACAGGAGACCGGGGTGTCCTCCTGACTGGCCTTCGCGGAGAGCGTTATCCGGGAAGAACCCGGTTCGCTGCGATACTTCTCCTTCAACGGCTTCTGTACCGCCCGAAGATCCAAGATCATCCTCCTGAAATAGCTTACGCATCCTATTGTAGCCTTCGTAGAAACGCTGGGCGTCCCTCTGATCACGAAGCGGTCGGCACCAGGCATCCGCGCAGCGGTCGAAGTCTACGAGTATATTGAATCGAATTCAGGGAACGGTGCCTGGATATGGTACGCCTGAGTCCCTGGATCTAAAGGCGGTCTATCCGCCATTCGTTAGCGGCTTGCGGCGGACCTACCGAATATACCCCCCGCAATGCCAGCCGAGAGGCGTCCCCACCTCAACTCTCTCTCGGTCGCTATCGCCCTCTCGATGATGTCCCGCAACTCGGCTCTGCGGTCGTCTTCGGTGGGGCCTGTGTCAAAGGTATTGAGTCGTTCCAGTATCAGCCTGCGCCGCTCTGCGCTCATCGCCGCGCTCCTCTCCGCTTGCTACATTATACGCAACGCAGACTATCGATGTTTACAGAATCTCAGTAAAAAGTACCTGCTGGCAGATGATGGGGCTCCCTTCAGGGAGCCCCAGAGCTCATTTTCTTCTAGCCTTCGAGCAGCAGAGATTCCGGGTCTTCGATCAACTCTTTGATACGCACCAGGAACTGGACGGCGTCTGCACCGTCTATGATGCGGTGGTCGTAGGAGAGGGCAAGGTACATCATGGGACGCACCTTCACCTCGCCGTCTACGACCATCGGGCGCTCCTGGATCTTGTGCATCCCAAGTATCGCCACCTGCGGCGTATTCAGGATGGGCGTGGAGAGCAGCGATCCGAAAATACCCCCGTTGGTGATGGTGAACGTCCCGCCTCGCAGGTCTTCGAGCCCTAGTTTGCCGTCGCGAGCTTTCTTGGCAAGTTCGGAGATACTGCTCTCGATGCCGGCGAAGCCCTTGGTATCAGCGTCACGCACCACGGGGACCACGAGCCCCTCCTCGGTGTTCACCGCCACGCCGATATCGTAGTAGTGCTTGAGGATAAGCTCGTTGTCCCGCAGCTCGGCGTTGACCTTCGGAAACGCCTTCAGGGCGCCGATGGCCGCTTTGGTGAAGAAGCCCATGAAACCGAGCTTGACGCCGGTGCGCTCCTGGAAGTCCGCCTTGCGGCGGTTCCTCAGTTCCATGACCGCCGTCATGTCCACCTCGTTGAAGGTGGTGAGCATCGCGGCCGTCTGCTGCGCCTCGACCAGCCTGGCCGCTATGGTCTGACGCCGCCGCGAGAGCCGTATCCGCTCTTCGCGGCCGTCCTCTACATGACCGTCTTCGGCATGGCCGTCCTCGGCGGCTGTCTGCGGGGCTTGCTGCTTGGGTTGGGCGGGACGCTCGGCCTCGCGCGTTGTAGTCTCGGGGCCGCGATCCTGCTCCCGGATCATGCGTTCCACATCGTCGCGGGTCACCCGTCCACCGGAACCCGAGCCGGAGATGCTTGACAGGTCTATCTCGTACTCCTGGGCGAGTTTCTTGACCGAAGGCGAAGCCCGGACCTCCCCATCCTCCCGGTGACCGTTGGCTTCCGCCTCTTCCGTCGTTTCGGCCTGCGGCGCCGGTTGTTCGGCCTCCGCCCGGGCCTCTGCCTGCTCCGGCTCGGTCTCTTCCGTTTCTTCGGGTTCGGTGGTTGGAGCTTCGCTACCGTCGCCTTCCCCGATGGTGCCGATGACCTCGCCGACGTTGACGGTATCGCCTTCGTTCTTGGCTATGGACTCCAGGACGCCGTCCTGTTCGGCTTCGACTTCGAAGTTGATCTTGTCCGTCTCCAGCTCGACGAGGGGGTCCCCCGCCGAAACCGCATCGCCCTCGCCTTTCAGCCAGCGTCCGACGGTCGCGTCGGCGACGGACTCCCCAAGCTCCGGGACGTGTATCTCAACCGCCACGTTTCACCTCTCCTCTCGTCTCCCCTACGCGCTCGGCTCGGAGGCGCGGGATCTCGTGCCCTGCGCGGCGGCCTCGGCTTTCTCCATGCCCCCGTCCACGCTCTCGAAAGCCGACCGGACTATGTCCGTGTGCTCCTGTTTGTGGAACCGCGCCGATCCCTGGGCCGGGCTCGGCCGCGACGGCTTACCGATGTAGTGGATGGACATGTCATCGAACTGCGCCCGCAACCTCGGCTCGACGAACGTCCAAGCGCCCATGTTCTGCGGCTCTTCCTGAACCCACAGTATCTCGCGCAGGTTCGGGTAACCCTCGACCATCTCCCGGATCCGCCCTTCTGGGAACGGATACAGCAGTTCGATGCGCCCTACGGCGGTGTCGATCGCCTCCTCCCGCATGTTGCTGTCCACGATCTCCGTGTAGATCTTGCCGGTACACAGGATCAGACGTTCCACCGAATTCGCCCGCCCCCTAGCCTCCTCGTCGTCGAACACGGGCTGGAAGGAGCCATCGGTGAGATCGTCGAGTTCCGAGGCGGCCATCGGGTTGCGAAGCAGGCTCTTCGGCGCCATGATGATGAGCGGCCGTTGGTTGTCCTGGAGCCTGGCCTGGGCCCGCAGCAGATGGAAGTACTGGGCCGCAGTGGTGAGGTTGGCGACCCGGATGTTCTCGCTGGCCGCGAGCTGCAGGAAACGCTCCAGCCGGGCCGACGAGTGCTCGGGACCCTGCCCCTCGTAGCCGTGCGGCAGGAGCATCACCAGCTCCGATGTCTGTCCCCACTTGGCCTGCCCGCTGGCGATGAACTGGTCGATCATGGGCTGCGCCACGTTGGCGAAGTCGCCGTACTGGGCCTCCCAAAGCACGAGCGTATCGTCGGAGTTCACCGAGTATCCGTACTCGAAGCCCATCACCGCTATCTCGGAGAGCGGGCTGTTGTGCACCGCGAACGAAGCCTTAGCCTGCAGGATATTCTGCAACGGAACGTACCGCTCGCCAGTGTTCGAGTCGTAGAGGGCGGCGTGGCGCTGGGAGAAGGTCCCGCGCACGGAGTCCTGGCCCGTGAGCCGGACGGGGACGCCGTCCTCCAGCAGCGACGCGAAGGCAAGCGCCTCGGCGTGCGCCCAGTCTATGCGGTCCAGCTCACCGCGGTTCCTCTGGAACAAGCGCTCCAGCTTGGAGTTCGCCTCGAAGCCTTCGGGACGTTTCAGGAGGGCTTCGTTTAGTTCCACGAGCCTCTCGCGGGAGACGGCGGTCTCCGGCACCTCAACGAGCGGGGTGTGCGGCTGGTCGGTCACCACATCCTCGTCCAAATCTTCGTCTGAGGGTTTCTCGTGAACCTGCTCCATCTTGGTCCGGATCTCCTCGACCATCTCCTCTGCCTCGCCCTCTTCGACGACGCCGCGACGCTCCAACTCCTCAGCCCAGATCTCGCGCACGGAAGGGTGCTCGTCGATCTTCTGGTACATCACCGGCTGGGTGTAGGCTGGCTCGTCGCCCTCGTTGTGGCCGTAGCGGCGGTAGCCGATCAGGTCGATCATGAAGTCCTTGCCGAATTTCTCGCGGTACGCGTATCCCAACCTGACGGCGGCCATGCAAGCTTCGGGGTCGTCGGCGTTGACGTGGACCACAGGTATCTCGAAACCCTTGGCCAGGTCGCTGGCGTAGGTCGTGGAGCGGGCATCCTGGCGCTCGGTGGTGAAGCCGAGCTGGTTGTTGGTGATGATGTGGATGGTGCCCCCGGTGGTGTATCCGGGCAGGCGGCTGAGGTTGAGCGTCTCGGCGGCCACGCCCTCGCCGGGGAAGGCCGCGTCGCCGTGCAGCACGACCGGCAGCGAAGCTTTCTTGTCCTGAAGCGGCGACCCGGCCTGGCTGCGCCTCTCCTGCGCCGCCCGGGCCATGCCCTCGACGACGGGGTTCACGTGTTCGAGATGGCTCGGGTTGGGGGCCAGGTTGATGAGGACCTGTTGATCCGCCTCCTCTTCGCTGAGTTGGAAGCCCCTGATGCCGAGGTGGTACTTCACGTCGCCGACCCAGGCGTCACCCTGGCTCTCGGCGACCGCCGGCTGTTCGCCCCTGTCCGGCTGCTGGAACTCGCCGAAGATCCTGGAGTACGGTTTGTCCAGCACGTGCGCCAGCACGTTCAGCCGGCCGCGATGGGCCATCCCGAGGACCATCTCGGGCGTGCCCGCGTCGGCGGCGGCGCGCGCCAGGTCGTTGAGCATGGGAACGACCATGTCGTTGCCCTCGACCGAGAAGCGTTTCTGGCCGAGGAACGTCCGGTGCAGGAACTTCTCGAAGGTATCTATGCGCGTCAGGCGTTTGAGGAGCCGCTTGGCGGCGTCCGGCGGCATAGTCCCCCCGAAGCGCTCGGACTCGACCGCCTCGCGCAGCCAGAACCGCTCCACCGGGTCGTGGACGTGCCCGAAGTCGTAGCCCGTGGTCTTGCAATACAGGCGCCGCAACTCGTCCGCAGCCTCTCTGGCGTTCGCGGTGCGCTCCGCCACGGGGCCGCCGATGATGAGGGTCGGCAACCCTTCCAGGTCCTCCTCGCTGATGCGGTAGAAGGAGGGGTCAAGCGTCGGGTCGCCGGGTGGCTCGCTCCCCAGCGGGTCGAGTTGGGCGGCCATATGCCCGAAGTCCCTGATGTGGCGGATGAACTTGGAGGCGCCTACGCTCTTCTCAACGTCCGCCGCGTCTCCGGCCGCGCCGACGCCCTCGCCGGATGTCGCCGCCCCGTGACCGTTGGAGACTGGGACCTGCGGCGGCCCCCACCGCTCGAAAAAGTCCCTGGTGCGTTCGTCCACGGAATCGGGGTCTTCCCTGTACCTCTCGTAAAGCTCCAACACGTAGCCGAGGTTCGGCCCGTAGAACTGGCTCTCTGTCTCTCGTTGCAACCGGATCACACCCTCATACGTCGGTTCTTCTGGTAGGCTCGCACAGCCCGCCGCCGGGGAGGCGGCCGTCGCGGTGCCCTCTTGTAAGATACCCGGACACTTCAACCGCACCTATCATACCCCACCATAGCGGCTCTGTACCTACCCCGAAAAGCGTAGTTCTATCCCTGCTCTCCCAGATCCTGGATGGCCAGCCGCAGATCCTCCGCCATCCCGTCGTGGCCGTGCTTCTCGGCCTGCCTGACGCCGGCTTCGTAAGCCTCGCGCGCCTCGTTCTCGCGTCCGAGACGGGCAAGCACTTCTCCCAGGCGCAGGTAGGCGTTGCCCTCGTCCTCGTGGGCCTCCGTGTACCTCTTCAGCACCGCCGCCTCGTCCTCGTCGCGGCCGGCTTTGCCGTATTCGTTGGCCAGGGCCATCAGGCCCGTCGGGTTGTTCGGGTTGTCCGCCAGCATCCGCTCGAAATAGCTGATCCTGCTCCCCGCGTCCTCCATGTAACCTCCCCGTAAAATATGAAACCTGGTGGGTTAGTATAGGACACCATGACAGATCACCCACAAAACAGAGCACAGAAGCGCCGTTTCGAGACGGACGCCGTACACGCCGGCGAGGGCCGGGCCGCAACGGACGCGAGTGCCAACGGTAAGAGCTACTACCCTATCTCCACGCCAATCCACGCTTCGACCACCTTCTCCCACCCGGACATAGAAACCACAGACCGCGTGCTGGGCGGCGAACAGCCGGGTTTCAGCTACGCCCGCTACGACAACCCGACGGTCGTGGCTTTCGAGCGGGCGCTTGCGGCCCTCGAAAGCCCGGTAGGCGATGCCCGGGCTTTCGCTTTCGCCTCTGGAATGGCGGCGATGCACGCGGCCCTCGCGGCGGCGGAGCTGGGGCCGGACGCGACAGTTCTGGCAGCGGAGCAACTCTACGGCTCCACGGCGACGCTTCTGGTCCAGATCTTCGGGATGAACGGCGTCGAGGCGCGCTTCGCCGACTGCTACGACACGGAAGCCGTCGAGAAGAAGGTCGAGGAATTGAGACCCCGGGCCGTGGTGATAGAGAGTATCTCCAACCCGCTGTTGCGCGTGGCCGACGTGGGGCGCATCGCGGAGATCACGCGTTCCGCGGGCGCGGCCCTGATCGTGGACAGCACCTTCGCCACGCCTTTCTTGCAGCGGCCCCTGGACCTGGGCGCGGACATCGTGGTGCACAGCGCCACCAAGTACCTCGCGGGCCACGGCGACATCACGGCGGGCGTGGTGGTCGCCGGACCTCCCCACGACGCTGCGCTGGAGCAGATCCGCAAGCTCGTCGGCGGCACCCTGGGACCTTTCGAGGCATGGCTCGCCCACCGCGGCCTCAAGACCCTGCCGCTACGCATGCAGCGCCAGTGCGAGAACGCGACGGAGATCGCCGATCGCCTCACAGAACACCCGAAGATAGCCAGGGTCAACCATCCCTCTCTTGGGGACCACCCGGACCGGGAAGTCGCCAGCCGCGTCCTCCGGGACTACGGTGGCCTCGTCTCCTTCGAACTCGACGTGGACGAAGCTGACGCCAGGCAGGCGGCTTTCAGGTTCCTGAACGGCCTCGAACTCTGCGTTAGGGCTCCTTCGCTGGGAGACGTGTACACGCTGGCGATACATCCCGCGACATCTTCGCACCGGGAGCTCTCGCCAGGACGCCGCGAACGGCTCGGGGTGAAGGAAGCCCTGGTCCGTCTGTCCGTCGGAATCGAGCACCCGGAGGACGTGTTCGGGGATATCGAGCAGGCGCTGGAAGTGATTTGAGATGGGGAAGATCGCAACTCCCGGGCTTTGCTTCTCCGCCACGCTGTGCCGGGAGATGGAGATCAAGCCGACGTTGGTCCGGCGGCCGGCGCCCGTGACCTGCTCACGGAACCGCGTGCAGAGGCTGTATGAAAAGTACTCAAACTCGGGCGAGCCGCCTCATCATGAGGCGGATCATCGCAGCATACACCAACGCCTCCCCGCTCGCACACAATCGCTCGTAGTCCTTGCTCATCCTCCTTTGCTGGTCGATCCAGGCGATCGTGCGCTCCACCACCCACCTCCTCGGGAGCACCACGAAGCCTTCG